>Ga0172381_10003309_pt1 | contig 17139 bp, 15 predicted proteins | sample Leawel6488metaG_FD_119754 | JGI IMG/M metagenome (GOLD analysis project Ga0172381, IMG submission 119754) | Leachate microbial communities from a municipal landfill in Southern Ontario, Canada - Leachate well 64-88 metaG | ecosystem: Engineered > Solid waste > Landfill > Unclassified | place... | reverse complement strand
TTAAATCCAAAGAGGACCTTATGCGGATTTGTCCGATCCACGACCTCAAGAGATTCGGGCATTAATAATAAAAGCACCGCGATCAATGCCAGATCGGCGGTCTTGAAACTCTCACTTTGTTTGTTTGGCATATCATTTCATTTTTTTACTCTCACACATTTACATTTTGCCAATCAGTGCCTATCTCTTGGAATAATGTCCGAGTGTAGTTTGCCAACAAAAAAGAGCCCTATTTCAGGCTCTCTCAATGAAGTTATTAACTACACCGACTATTACGCTATAGTATTTTGATTTTATATTCTGGATTTAGACGATAGCCATTGCCGTCACGACCAATAATAAGATCAGATATCCCGATCCGGTTTTTAGTTTTTCCGTTTATTTCCAGTTTGGAATTTCTGATTGCTTGGTTGGTGGTGCCGACCATTTCGGCCAGATCGGCTGTCTTAACGAAACCCTTGGCTGAACACAAAACTTTGATCAGTTTCTCTCGCATTTTCTCTTTACTCATTGGATAGCATTTCTTGTTGTCTGAATCCAAATACAAATCGCCGTCTGAAGATAAGCAAAGTAGGGTTTGTTTAGTTTTTTGTATTTTTTGTTTGGACCGTATCTTTTGGCTCTGATCGTAGAAACCCTTGGCCATTTCTCGGCCAATTTGGATAAGATTTTGCTTGCTTATTTCTTGCAGTTCGTTTTTTAATTCAGCAATGGTCTTGTCGGTTTCTTTTTTATAATTATCAAACTTCGCCTCGGTTTGGTTTAATCTGTTTTTTAAATCAGCAAATTCGGCACTGTTTTTATTTACAATCTCGTCCGGATTCTCAACACCATTATTCTTTAGGGCTTTCTTGGTGATGTTTTCTATATCGCCAATCGAAAAATGATAGGTATAGGTTACTCCTACAGCTCGCCTGATATTGAATTTATATTTTGTGGTCATCGAGACCTTTTTCATTTTCATAGTCATGTTTTTACTGGATGTAAGCTTAATCCTTACTCCCAGTTCATTTTTTAGTGAATGGGACCCATTTTATGCCCTCCGTTCACTAAATTTTGATACTTACAGATATGATCGTATATAGTTGGCTATACCTGATTATCCACCTTGTATTAGTTTTTATTATAGCATATAATAAGAGTCAAAGGTAACATCACAGGTAACATTTAACCTATAAAGCATAAATATATGGAAAAAGCCGACATTTTAAGCATTCTAAAAAGTAATAATACAGTCTTTTCTTTTAAGGAGATATTGTTAGCCTCTGGAGAGAGTAATCCGGCTCTTTTGAGACGCAGAATATATTCCTATATAAAAAATGGACAGCTGTACGGGATACGTAGAGGTTTGTACGCCAAAGATAAAAATTATGACAAGCTTGAATTAGCAACAAAGATATTTATTCCGGCTTATGTAAGTTTCGAAACAGTTTTAGCTGAAGCTGGAGTTACGTTCCAGCATTACAGTCAAATTTTTGTTGCTTCCTATCAGACGAAAGAAATAGATTGCGATGGACAGATTTTTTCTTTTAAGAAATTGAAAACCAATATCCTCAATAATAACTCTGGAATAGAAAACAAAGGGTTCTATTCGATTGCTTCAAAAGAAAGAGCGTTTTTGGACATTGTTTACTTAAACAAAGATTATCACTTTGATAACTTGTCGCCTCTTGATTGGGACAAGGTATTTTCAATTTTGCCGTTGTATGAAAACAAGCGAATGACCAAAAAAGTCAATCAATACTATAAAGATTTTAAATCTAAGCAAAGCCAATAAATTTATGACAATAGACAGAACTACACACAAAAATATTCTCATTAGAATCCTTAAAGACATATTTACCGATCCCAATGTCGGACCCTTTCTTGGTTTCAAAGGAGGAACGGCCGCTTTTCTTTTCTACGATCTCAATCGTTTCTCAGTAGACTTAGACTTTGATCTGTTGGATGCAACTAAAGAAGATCAGGTTTTTAACAGAGTTAAAGAGATTTTAGAAAGTTACGGAACACTCAAAGAGGCCGAAATGAAAAGGTTTAATCTTTTTTATTTGCTTTCTTATGAAGAGAAAGTCGCCGGGGCTCAAAATGTGAAAGTGGAAATAAATCGCAGAGATTTTGGTTCTAAGTATGAAGTTAAGTCATACATAGGCATTCCGATGAAAGTGATGATTAAGGAAGATATGGTGGCTCACAAACTTTGTGCGATGTATGAAAGAATCGGTAAAACTAACCGAGATATTTTTGATGTCTATTTCTTTTTAAAGGATAACTGGCCAGTTAATAAGCAGATCGTAGAAAAACGCACAGGCATGACATATAAAGAATTTCTGCAGAAGAATATTGAGTTGCTGGAAAAGACTACGGATCGCAACATTCTTTCCGGTATGGGTGAACTCTTGGATGAAAAACAGAAGGCTTGGGTTAAGTCGAAACTCAGGATAGAGACGATATTCCTGATGAAGCTTGCGTTAGATAACGAAAAATAAATTATATGCCAAAGGAAATCGCCAAAAACAAAAAATCAAACGGTGCGAATGTCGGCTTTGAAGAAACGCTCTGGTCTCTGGCCGACAAGATGCGTAACAATATGGACCCAGCCGAATACAAGCATGTGGTTCTTGGTTTGATTTTTCTCAAATATATTTCTGATTCGTTCGAGGAGGTATACAAAGCTATCAAAGCTGATGCCGACTACTACGAAGGTCAAGAAGAAGACAAAGACGCCTATATTTCTGAAGGCGTGTTTTGGGTGCCAGCAATTGCTCGCTGGGAATATTTGAAGTCTAACGCCAAGAAGCCAGAGATTGGCAAGCTCTTGGATGATGCCATGATTGCCATTGAAAAAGACAACCCAAGTCTCAAAGGCGTGCTGGCCAAAAACTACGGTCGCCCTGATCTTGATAAGGTTCGCCTTGGTGAGCTTATCGATCTTATGAGTTCTATTGGTCTTGGTGATAAAGCCAGTCGAAGCAAAGATGTTCTCGGTCGTGTCTATGAATACTTCCTCGGCAGATTTGCTGGTGCTGAAGGTAAGGGTGGAGGCGAATTCTTTACTCCTCAGTCAGTGGTCAAGCTTCTTGTGGAAATGCTCGAGCCGTATAAGGGTCGTATTTATGACCCATGTTGCGGATCGGGCGGTATGTTTGTTCAAAGCGAGAAATTCGTGGAAGCACACGGCGGTCAAACTCACGATCTTGCCATTTATGGACAAGAGTCGAACCCTACTACTTGGAGGCTTTGCAAAATGAACCTCGCTATTCGTGGTATTGATGGCAATCTTGGACCGCAGAACGCCGACACTTTTCATAATGATTTACACAAAGATTTAAAGGCTGATTTTATTCTCGCCAATCCGCCATTCAATATCAGTGATTGGGGTGGTGAGCGATTAAAGGATGATGTTCGCTGGAAATACGGTACACCATCGGCAAATAATGCAAACTATGCGTGGATTCAACATATGATTCACCATCTTTCACCTACAGGTATTGCTGGGTTTGTATTAGCAAATGGTTCGTTATCAGCCAACACTTCAGGAGAAGGCGAAATAAGAAAAAGCTTAATTCAAAATGGTTTAGTTGATTGTATTGTAGCCCTTCCAAGTCAGCTATTTTACACCACACAGATTCCGGCTTGTTTGTGGTTTGTTTCTCGCGATCGTTATGATCACAAATTCCGTAATCGTCATGATGAAATTTTGTTTATTGATGCTCGAAAAATGGGGACGATGATTAGTCGAAAAAATCGCGAACTTACAGAAGAAGATTTAAATAAAATTACCGGTACTTATCATGCATGGAGAACAATTGATGGCAATTACAAGGATGTGAAGGGATTCTGCAACGCCGCCAAAATAACAGAAGTTGAAAAAAACGGATTCATGCTTGCCCCCGGTCGCTATGTTGGATCAGATTATATAGAAGAAGATGACGGAGTATTTGAAGATAAGGTAGTTAAAATAACAGGTGAACTTTCGGATCAATTTAAACAAACAAGAGATCTCGAGGATCGTATTAGAAAAAATCTCAAGAGTATTGGGTTTGAAATAAAATAGTTATGAATACGGAGATAACTAAAAAATTAAACACTGACTCAGAAACTATTCCAAAAAATTGGAGACTTTTGCCGTTGATTGAAGCTGTTAATTTTAATCCTAAAAGAGAACTAAAAAAAGGACAACAGACAAAATTTGTTGCCATGACAGATGTCCAGCCTTTTACTAAAAAAATACTAACTTATTCCGTTAGAGATTTTTCTGGTGGTTCGAAATTCAAAAACGGAGATACCCTAATGGCAAGAATTACTCCTTGTCTTGAAAATGGTAAAACAGCCTTTGTTGATTTCCTAGAAAAAGACGAAGTTGCAGGTGGTTCAACCGAATTCATTGTGTTAAGCGGAAAGAATCAAATATCTGATTCGAGCTTTGTTTACTATTTGACAATCTCTCCCACAATAAGAGAAGCCTCAATAAAGGCAATGACTGGAACTTCTGGTAGACAAAGAGTTGAAAACAGCAAACTTGTCAATCAGATGGTTAAGTTGCCACCAATAACTGAGCAGATACAAATCGCTGAAGTATTATCGTCAATTGATGACAAAATAAAACTTAATGACCAGATTAATACTAATCTCGAGAAATTGGCTAGTTCCATATTTAAGGAATGGTTTGGCGATAATAGCTCAAAAAAATGGCCGATTACTACTATCGGGGATGTGGTTACGAATGACAAAAATTCTATTGTTGATGGACCTTTTGGTACACAGATGAAAATATCTGAATATACGGATCACGGAGTCCCCGTTATAGAAATGGGATATCTTGAAGGCTATCCTTTTTACAAGCCGTTCAAAAATTATGTTTCGGAAGAAAAATATGAAGAAGTAAAAAGAAGCACAGTTCGTAATGGCGATTTAGTGATATCTAAAACAGGCACACTTGGTTTACTTGGCATAATGACAGACCTTTGGGACAAGGCTATTTTAGTTAGCCGTCTTGCAAAAATTACTCCTGATAATCAAAAGGTAAATCGCTATTTCTTATTTCAAATTTTAAAGAATTTTCAAAAAGAAAAATATTGGGACATGCAGTCGTCTGGGAGCACAATGCCCATCATAAATTTGACTCATATAAAGTCTGCAAAATTTGTTTTACCCCCGATTGAATTGCAAAATAAATTCGGTGATATAGTAGAAAATTTTTATAAAATGATTCACAAAAATTTACTTGAGACTCAAAACTTATCACAAATAAAAGACTCCCTACTTTCACGATTGATGAGTGGGAATATAAGAGTGAACTAACATGGCTAATTTAAACACCAACGAAAAACAGGTTTTAGAGAAACTTTTCCAGATGGGCGGAGGTGGTGTTTTGAATTTTACCAATCGAACAATAAGTGAATTTTTTGTGGATGATATCGGTATTGATATTTATAATGATAAATATAATTACGCCAGCGGATCAAAGGCGAACCGTATGCGAGGCTTTTGGCAAATAGCAGATAATCAGACCACAGGAAAATCTGTCGCCAAGCTTATTGAATATATTGAGAATCAAATATTAATAGGTAATCTTAATAAGCCTGACTTTCCTCAAGATTTAATGAATAAAGGTAAAGAAATATCCAGCCGACTACTTGGCGTTAAACCTCAAACTCGAGAAATCAAAGAGGATGAATTTCTAAATAGAGATTTTAAAGATGTTAGCATTGATAAACTGAAGTTAGATGGGACGGTTTCAATAATACTGCAACAAAGAGTTGATGAAATCAGAAAATGTCTAAATGCAAAAGCACCGTTATCTGTTATTTTTCTTTGTGGCAGTACTCTTGAGGGAATCCTTCTTGGAATTGCGAGTGGTAAAGCCAAAGAATTTAACCAAGCAGTTGGAAGTCCCAAGGACAATGCTGGCAAAGTAAAGTTTTTTCAAGATTGGTGTTTGAGTGATTTCATAAATGTGGCTAGAGAGCTAAACCTACTTGGTGAAGATGTAAAAAAATTTAGTCACGCTCTACGAGACTTTAGAAACTACATTCACCCCTATCAGCAAATGTCGTCAAATTTTAATCCAGATGAGCACACAGCAAAGATTTGTTGGCAGGTATTACAGACAGCAATAATACAATTATCAAAATAATTGTAAATATCCAAATATGTCAGAATATAAACTCACAACCGAATTACTAAAGTTAAGCCAATCTCAGAAATGGGATGAGGCTAAGTTGGAGTGGGAGTTAATAGATATTGAGAGAATGGAAGAACCAGAGACGTGTTTGTGTGGGCATTACCCTATATTGGAAATTTGTTTATTAAAAAATAATAAGACGAATGACGAATCAAGAGTTGGTAATTGTTGCGTGAAAAAGTTTAATAATAAATCAGACAAAATTTTCCGATCTGTCGCAAAGATCAGAAAAGATATCGAGAAATCAGTTAATGCAGAAACATTGGAATTAGCAATCAGGAATAGGTGGATCAGTGCCAATGAGTATAAATTTTATATGGACATCTTAAGAAAAAGAAACTTGTCAGATAAACAACTGGCATGGAAGAAGTCCATTAATCAGAAAATTGGAAATAAGGTAAACAAGAAATAATCCTATGAAATTACTTTTAGCCGGACCTGGAACCGGTAAAACAACAAGAATAAAAGAGTTAATTAACGGACAGCAAGATCTCAATAAGATATTGGTTGTTTCTTTTACTAACGCCACAATTCAAGATCTCTTGAGAAGTTTTTCCGATGCAGGTATTGGTATTACGGAAAAAAATTGTATTACATTACACAAGTACGCATTGAAAATTAATCATCAAAAAAGTTTACATATACTAAACGGTATTGAAACAGAAATATTGGAATCATACGCAAAGAAGTTCAATGTTACGTTTGATGATTTATGTAAGACCCTAGGATGTATTACTTTTGAACAGATGATCACCCAGACAACCGCATTTATGAAAACTAATCCGGCTTATTTACAGGATTTAATCGGTGATATCGAGTTGTTAATAGTTGATGAGTTTCAAGATTTTAATCCAACAGAACGGGAGTTAATAAATTCTCTTTCTTCACACGCTAAGGATTCGATAATCTTGGGAGATGATGACCAGTGTATTTATGAATTTAAAGATGCGGACACAGAAGGAATTATTAATCTTTTTAACGATACAGCTGTAGAAAATCTTATCCATCACAATATATGTTACCGATGCCCTGATTGTGTTGTTGACGCATGCTCAAACTTGATCAACATAAATCAAAAGCGTGTTTCAAAGGAATGGAAAAAGAGCGGAAAAACTGGTGAGGCTTTGTTTAAACAATTACGGACTCAAAACGAATCGGCAGATTTTGTCATTCAAGAAATTGAGAAAATAAAAAGTTTAAGCCCAGAGGCTTCGGTAATGATTCTTTCTGCTGTCGAATTTGCCATCGAAGAGATATTGGTCGCTTTGAAAAATAAGAATATTGCGTACACAAGTCTGTGGAATCAAAAAATTGATTTTGAAAAAATAAAACGTGTATGGGAAATCAGAACGATACTTGGCAACAAGAAAATACTTAACCTTTTATTTCTGGTTCATGCGAATATTAAGACTAACAAAAAGGTACTTAAAAATATCAATGAATTGCTGGGTAAGAATCTTAATTTTGAAACAGTTTTAGATTTGGTAGAAAAAGGTGGTTATGTAGATTCTGCGATAACTACCTTGATCAAAAATAAGCCATCACTAGCTGATGTGATAGGCCTTGAGCAATACTCATTCTTATCACAATATTTATCCGAAGCTACTTTAGAAGAAGACTTGGAAAGATTAGCAAAAGTGATTTCTGAACCTCTACCTTTCGATTCAACTGGTATAAATATTATGTCCGTCCATAAATCTAAAGGCCTACAAGCAGATCATGTTTTTATGGTTGGTATGGTTGAGGGTATAATCCCGAACGCTCTTCGTGGTCTTGATACGGTTGAGGCACAGAGGAGATTGTTATTTGTTGGAATGAGCCGAGCAAAAAATAAGCTCTTTCTTTTATCTACGATTGAGTGGGACGGAAAATATGTTAACCGGGTTGATAAAAAACAATTCCGATTTGATTTCAAATCAAGAAAATATCAGGGACGAACATCAACATTTATAACAGAACTTAATTTATCATAATATGAAGCACTACAAATACATCGAATCAGATTTAGAAGAAGCTATCCTTGAATGGTTTGAGGAAGACCTCGGATATTCCGTTGCCTTTGGACCGGATATTGCTTTTGACGGCGAGCATCCGGAACGTCAATCATATAAGGATGTTGTCTTGGTTGATCGTCTGCGTAGTGCTGTAGCACAAATAAACTCCAACATTCCCCGAGACGCACAAGAAGAAGCGATCAAAAAAGCGGTTAATGTCGCTTATTCCAGCCCTAATCTTTTAACTGCCAATCAAGCTTTTCATAAGATGCTGACTGAAGGCATTGATGTTGAATATGCTCGAGAGGATGGCACGATTGCCGGTGACAAGGTATATCTTTTTGATGTTAAGAATTTAAACAATAACGACTGGCTAGCGGTCAATCAATTTACTGTCGTTGAGAATAATCATAATCGCCGTCCAGATGTGATGATCTTTGTAAACGGTTTGCCGATTGCCATTTTTGAATTAAAGAACCCGGCCGATGCCAATGCTACGCTCAAGAGTGCTTTTAATCAGATCCAAACTTATAAAGCAGAGATTTCATCTTTGTTTGCTTATAACGAGATTTGCGTTTTAGCAGATCATGTTAAGAGTGCGGTTGTCGGCACGATCTCGGCTGATATGGATCGCTTCGTTGGCTGGAAAAGTATTGACGGCAAAAAGATTGTTAAAACCAATGACTTGGAAATTCTGATCAAAGGAGTTTTTGCTAAAGAGCGACTGTTGGATATCGTAAAAAACTTTATTGTCTTTGAGAGCGAAAAGGATTCTAAAAATAATGTCAGCAAGACAATCAAAAAGCTGTCAGCATATCACCAATATTTTGCAGTTAATAAAGCAGTTGAGAAAACTGCTGAGGCATCATCTCCCAATGGCGACAGACGAGCTGGTGTCGTTTGGCACACGCAAGGTTCTGGTAAGTCTTTGTCTATGGTTTTCTATGCCGGCAAAATCATTCAGGCTTTAGATAATCCGACTTTAGTTTTACTTACTGATCGCAATGACTTGGATGGCCAATTGTTTGGGGTATTCTCTCATTGCAGTGATTTGATCCGACAGACTCCCAAGCAAGCTCAAGATAGATCTGATCTCAAAAAGCTTCTTTCGGTCGCTTCCGGTGGTGTGGTATTTACCACTATTCAAAAGTTTATGCCGGAGATTAAAGGCGACAAACATCCGCTTCTTTCGGACCGTAAAAATATTATCGTGATCGCCGATGAAGCTCATCGTAGCCAGTATGACTTTATAGACGGCTTTGCTCGCCACATGCATGATGCTTTGCCTAACGCTTCGTTTATCGGCTTTACTGGTACGCCGATTGAGTTGTCGGATAAAAATACACGAGCGGTTTTTGGTGAATATATTGATGTCTACGATATTACTCGAGCCGTGGAGGATAAAGCGACCGTGCCGATTTATTATGAAGCCCGACTTGCCAAGATTGATCTGCTCAAAGAAATAACCCCAAAGATTGATGCCGAATTTGAAGAATTGACCGAAGGCGAAGAAGTGGAGAAAAAAGAGAAACTCAAGAGCAAGTGGGCACGCCTTGAAGCCATGATTGGCTCGGAGAAAAGAGTCGCTCTTATCGCCAAAGATGTGGTTGAACATTTTGAAGCTCGCCTTGGTGTTATGGACGGCAAAGGTATGTTTGTTTCTATGAGTCGCAGAATCGCTGTTGAACTTTATGATGAGATTATTAAACTGCGACCACAGTGGCATAGTGATGATATTAAAAAAGGTTTTATAAAAGTGGTGATGACTGGATCGGCCAGCGACCCAGCAAATTACCAGAAGCATATTCACACAAAAGAGGAACGAGACTTGCTGGCTGATCGTATGAAAGATCCAAAGGACGAGCTCAAACTCGTTATTGTTCGTGATATGTGGCTGACCGGCTTTGATGCTCCATCAATGCATACGATGTATATTGATAAGCCAATGCAAGGTCACGGACTGATGCAGGCAATCGCTCGTGTGAATAGAGTTTATAAAGATAAACCGGGCGGACTTATTGTTGACTATCTTGGCATCGCACCGTCGCTCAAGGAAGCTCTTTCTTATTACACACAAGAAGGCAAAGAGGCACCGACCGTTAAGCAAGAGGACGCTATCAGCATCATGCTTGAAAAATACGAGACGGTTAAGGCGATGTATCATGGCTTTGATTATTCTGGATATTTTTCTGACAAAGCTCGAGATAAGGCAGAAATTGCTGGCAAGGCCATGGATCATATTTTGGGAATGGAAAATGGCAAGAAACGATATTTGCAGAGCGTTGCTGAATTGTCGCAGGCTTTTGCTTTGTCCGTGCCAAGCAGTGAGGCATTACATATTCGTGACGAAGTAGCATTTTTCCAAACTGTTCGAGCTTTCATTGCCAAGTTTGAGCAGACTGGCGGTCTTGGTGGACCGACAATGGAAGACTACGATCAGGCTATTAGGCAGATTGTTTCTGATGCCGTAACTTCGGATAAGGTTATAAATATCTTTGACGCAGCTGGACTGAAGAATCCGAATGTTGCTGTCTTGTCTGATGAGTTTTTGCAGGAAGTTCAGGGACTGGAACGCAAGAATGTGGCCTTGGAAGTTTTGAAGCGACTTTTGAACGACGAGATTCGCACAATGGAGAAAAAGTTTCTTGTTAAGTCTCGATCGTTCGCTAAGATGCTTGAGGAGACAATCAAAAAATATCAGAATCAAACCATTGAGGCGGCTCAAGTTATTGCCGAGTTGGTAGAGCTGGCCAAGAAAATTCGCGAGGAGAAGAATCGTGGAGGTAATCTTAATCTCACTGAAGACGAGGTGGCATTCTATGATGCACTTTGTGCTAACGACAGTGCGATCATGGAACTTGGCGATGATACCCTAAAAAAGATTGCTCAAGAACTCGTGGTTATGCTTCGCAAAAATACTTCGATTGATTGGACGCTCAAACAAAGCGTGCAGGCCAAGCTACGTGTCTTGGTTAAGAAGTTATTAAACAAATATAAATATCCGCCAGACAAACAGGAATTGGCTACCAAAACAGTATTGGAACAAGCCGAGGTTTTGTGTAAGGACTGGAGCGGAGAATAATAGTTTTTTATTCTATATAGAGTAAAAGTATTAAATTTATTGAATATGAAAGTATTTTAAATTTGGTACTAAAATGATAAAATAGTAAATATGGGTAATGACTTGTCAAAAAATAAAACCAGCAGGTTGAAAGCTATTGATTTTTTCTGCTCAGGTGGCGGAATGAGTTTTGGTATGCAACAAGCTGGAATTGACGTTATTGCTGGAATAGATTTTGATCCAGAATGCAAAGAAACTTACGAATCTAACATAAAAGGGGCAAAGTATATTCTTGCGGATGTCTCTAAGCTCAAGGAGGCAGACCTTTCAAAGGAAGTCGACATCAAGAAAAATGATGATGACTTGATTTTGATTGGGTGCAGTCCATGTCAGTATTGGACGATTATTCGTACGAGTAAAAATAAATCCGAGAAATCAAAGGATTTATTACACGAATTTCATCGCTTTGTAAAATATTACAATCCTGGATATGTTGTCGTTGAGAATGTGCCTGGTATCTTAAATAAGCAAAAAGAAAGCGGTCTTAATTTATTCGTGGATGATTTGAAAAAAAGAGGTTACGCTGTTCACTACAAAGTCGTGCATCTTAATGAATACGGTGTTCCAGAAACGAGAAAAAGATTCTCTTTGATCGCCAATAGGGTTACTGATAAAGAAATTTTTCCAGAGCCGAATAATTCACGTCCAACAGTTGCTGATTTTATTGGAACAAAAAATGGTTTTTCCAAAATTTCATCTGGCCATAATGACGCAACGAGTTTTATGCATACAACCGCAGGGCTCAGTGAGGATAATATTAAAAGATTAAAACTTACTCCAAAGAATGGCGGTTCCCGGGAAGCATGGGCTAAAACAGACTTGCAACTTGAAGCTTATAAGAAAAAGGGTCGGAACATTTCATTTAATGACACCTATGGGAGGATGTCTTGGAATAAACCAGCCCCTACAATAACTACAAAATTTTTTAGTATTTCAAATGGTCGCTTTGCTCATCCCGACGAAGATCGTCCAATTTCATTACGAGAAGGTGCTACACTTCAGACATTTCCTAAAACATATAAATTTATTAGCACCAGTATCTCATCAATAGCTCGCATGATTGGAAATGCGGTTCCGCCATTGTATGCAAAAAAACTCGGGTTAACTATAATCAAAAATCATGCCTCGAAATAATAACAATCAAACATTGAAGATGACGTTTACGCCCAATACGATTGAACATTTGGGCGTGAGAATGTATTCCACTTTGCCACCTGTAGTTGCAGAGCTTGTTGCAAATTCTCAGGATGCTGATGCTACAAAAGTTAATATTCATCTTAAGGATCAAGGGAGTAAGGAAATTATTGTTTCCGACAACGGCCACGGCATGTCTTTTGCCGATATTAACGAAAAATTTTTGAGAATCGGTCGTAATCGACGAAGTGATGAAGGAAGCCAAACATCCCCAGGAGGGAGAAAAGTTATTGGTAAAAAAGGACTAGGCAAACTGTCTTTTTTTGGTATCGCCCATGAAATAGAAGTAAGAACAACTCAAAATTCTAAAAGAAATTCTTTTTTGATGAAATGGGGTGACATATTATCAGACGGTGAAAGAGACAAGCAAAAAGATTATTCTCCAACGATTTTAGAACACGATGTTGTTTCTGAAGAAGAAAAAGGAACCACTATAATTTTAAGAGATATCCAACGCATCAGTGATTTCAATGCCGATACACTTGCGGATAACTTATCAAGATTTTTTATCATAGATCAGGATTTTAATATTTACATCAAACATAATGACGACGAAGAAATCTTGATAAAAAATGAAAGGAAATATGCAAACCTTACTCAGGAAGTTGAATGGGATGTACCCGATGATATTAATTTCGAAAGCACCTATGAAAGAAAGTTGGAGGTTAAAGGTCATCTAATAGCCACAGAGAAACCAATTCCTCCAGCTACCAATATGAAAGGAATTACACTATTTTCTCGTAGAAAATTAGTTAATATTCCTGAATATTTTTCCGATAGCACTTCGAGTCACTTCTTCACCTATTTAACCGGATGGCTAGAGGTGGATTTTATAGACGACTTCGGTGAAGATGTTATAGGAACCAATCGTCAGTCATTGAATTGGGAACACCCAGACATGCTTAAATTAAGAGAATATTTACAGAAGATGCTTCGATGGCTTGAGACAGATTGGCGCGCAAAAAGAGCAGAAATTAAGCAGAAAAAACTAGAGGACAGTACGGGAATAAAAATCGGTGAATGGAGAGAGCATATTCCAAAAAATATAAATGATAATCTAGATTCAATCATTAATGCTTTAACCAAAGATGCTGAATTATCTGACGACAAAGCTGTTAGCAGTTTGAAAGGACTTCAAAACATTATTAAACCATATCCGTATTTTCACTGGCAGAATTTACATCCAACATTACACAATCTGGTTTTCCCTTTTTATAAGAGTGAGGACTATTATAAAGCAGTATCTGAAGGTGTTATTAAATATATTAGAGAAATACAAAGCCATTCATCTTCGGGTTTAACTGATTCAAGATTGATTAAGCATGCTTTTATTCCAGATCAACCTGCACCAACTCAACCGCCACAACCGCCCGCCTTGCCAGAACTGTCTGTTGTAAAAAAATATAAAAGGCCGAATGGTACAGATTTTGAAACTTTAACCTTAGAAAATATATCTAAAGGCCACGGTTTACTCGCTCATGCCATGTGGCTTGCTTTTAGAAATCCAATTCATCACGAACTTTCGTCTGACTTGAAAGATTCTGGTCTTTATACGGAACAAGATTGTTTAGACGCTCTCGGTTTACTTTCCCACTTATTTCGTAGATTAGATAACGCAGAGACTTTATAATACTGCGAGCCATGATGTCTGAAATTTATGCAAACCGAATCAAAGCAACAAATTTTAGAACGACGAAAAGAGATTGAGCAGGAACTCGTGGATATGCTCAAAGAGACCGAGAGTGATTTTACTTTGGATCATATCCGAGATGTCATTTTTCACGAGGAAGATAACGACGACATGATGAAAGTCGTGGCAATGCTTGACCGTGGCGGTGACGCTTCTGAATTGAGCAATGTTCTTGAACTGGTAACAGATGCCTGGAATTACTTTCCGCACAAAGCCCTTGGCGGGATCTCCCCAACCGAGATGATATTAAAACATCAACAAAAATAATATGACTTTCAAAACCCCAACAAAAAATATAGCCATAATAATCGCCATTGCTAGCTTTGTTTTAGGCGCGTTAATTTATAACTATTCCAAGGTCATTTTTCAAGAAGGCAATCCTTGGCCGGAAATTAAAGGAGTAGTTCAATTAAAATTTAGCGGTAAAGATATTGTACAGTTGTCTGGTTCGGATAATAAATTTATGACCGAAAGTAAAAATGGGACTACGATACATGATTTTATGAAAGATAGAGGTTATGAATTTACCGGACAAATGGGTTCAGGTTATTTTTTTGAGTCTGTAACAGGACAAAAAGCCATTGCTACTCATAAATACTACAGTCGCTATTATTCGCTTTGGACTATCACTGAGAATCAAAATAATAACAATTCCGAACCTGATAATAATTTATGGACGACAACTACTGATGCTCGGGGCGTAACATTTAAATACCCCAAAGAATTACTGGCAAAATATGTGAGCGTTGTGGAATGGCCACCGGTTATAAAAATCGAGACTGGAACATATTCTTGCCAGACCACACCGCAGGAAATAAGCAGTATGTCGGATATCACTTCACAGAGGTTGGTTGATGACAGAACATATTGCGTAAATGTTAAGAACGAAGGTGTGGCCGGCAGTGTCTATTCGTCCTATGTTTACACCACTGCAAAAAATGACAAGCTTGTTAAGGTTAGTTTTACTCTACAATATCCTAATTGCAATAACTACGACGAGGGTCAAAGCCAAGCTTGCACTAATGAAAGAGAAGCTTATGACATAGACAGCACCGTTGATCGTATCGTTCAAAGTATAGTTATTAAACAAGAGCAAAAAACTCTTGCTGAAGAATTAAGAAACTGTCTGCCTAAAAGCGATACTGCCAGCCACGAAAAATGCAATGAATTATTAAAACAAATTACTGATTATGATTCTTGCGTTAATGCCGGCTTTTCCATTATGAAGTCTAATCCTCCCCAGTGTGCCACTCCGGACGGCCGGACTTTTACAGAAAATAAAAAATAATCAAAAAATATGAAAACAATCAAATGGACAGCCAGGATATTGGCACTATGTATCTTGATTTTCGCTCTGCCGTTTTATTTCGGCTACGGCAATCCGTTGCCATTTGCCAAGCCCGATTATTCATTATGGGAAAACGTCGCGCTGGCCATGATGCCATTGGTATTTATCGGTTTGGCTCTGGGCTGGAAATATCCCAAAGTTGGAGGGTGGCTTATAATCATTTCTATTGCGATCGGATTAATTGTTGGACTTCTAACAGAGGCCAATCTTAGTATTAACTTGGCTGTACCTATTATTCCGGGAATTCTGTATTTAATTGACGGGTATAAGAAACAATCTTAATAATTAATGGTCAAAAATAATGATTTTTCTGAAATTAACAAAAAATAAAACTAAGTTATTTTTAGCAATGATTGTTGCCAGTTTTATCGTTGGCGTTTTGTCTATTTTGATTAATCGTTTTTTAATACTTAACTTTTATTCGAATGGGCAAATATTTTATCATCAGTTAATTCAGTTTATTAATCTTTTTATAAGTATTATTCGATATATCGTAATCGCTTATTTAACAATTGCTTTTTATAAAAAGAAGATTTCACCTCAAGGGGAATACTACCCAATCTTTAAAATTGCCATACTCTTGGCGATTTTTGGTTTTTTATACCGCTTATTTTTGAGTTATATTGGTCAGCAAGCACCAGATATATTCTTTTCTAATTGGGTTAACGCTGGATTTGTAGCTATTAATTTGATTTGGTATTATGTGCTAATTTGTATCGTTTATAACTTTAACGAAATAAGAAGTGTAAAACATAAAATATGAACAAGAAAATTTTTATTATTTTAACGTCTTTCTTATTATTAATTATTGCCCTCGGTATTTATTGGCTTAAGCGTGGCGATGCTTGCCTGACTCAGCCGTCATATTTTAATTGCCATATCCAAAATAAATTTGAGGATATAGACAGGGAGTTTAATAATTTATCTGGACAAATAGGAAGTTTAAATGAGCCATCTGTTTTTAATATTGATAAAAATGAAAGTGTCTTTACTTTTGATCATATCAAGGGTGAGGGTGGAGTCGGCTGGACAAGAATAATGAAAAATAATGAGATTAAAGATTCTCTGGGATTTTATACTAACTATATAGATCCGATACTTACGCCTTTGTCAGAAAATACTTTAATTGGTTCGGCTTGGCAATGGCCGCAAGATTCAAAATTATATAACGGACCATTTTATAATTATTATTTAGATTTTAGAACCAGAAAAAAAATTGAATTACCAACAAAAGGGAGGTTAATTTCTAAATCAACGAACGGACAAAAAGTAGTTTTTTTGGAAAGTGATTGTGATAAATATCCATTAACCCCGGAAACTGACCGCAATTGCAATAATCAAGATTTAAGCCTTCGTTTAATTGATTTAAAAAATAATGTAGAAGGATTAACTATTAATCATTATTATGAGATGAATCGTCAGGAAGATAAGAGGTTTTTAGATTTTGGCAAAGCTATGTTCTCGCCTAACAATAAAAAATTGGCTATTGAGGTTAAAATTGAAGAGATTGATTATGATACGCCAAATGAGTATTGGACTTTATTTATTGCTGATACCGAAACAGGAGAGATTATTAAACAAAATAATAGATTATCTAAAAATAGATAC
>Ga0172381_10003308_pt1 | contig 17142 bp, 17 predicted proteins | sample Leawel6488metaG_FD_119754 | JGI IMG/M metagenome (GOLD analysis project Ga0172381, IMG submission 119754) | Leachate microbial communities from a municipal landfill in Southern Ontario, Canada - Leachate well 64-88 metaG | ecosystem: Engineered > Solid waste > Landfill > Unclassified | place... | reverse complement strand
GATAATCGCAATCACTACCAATAACTCAATCAATGTGAAAGCTTGTTTGATTGTTTTATTCATTTTAATCTCTTAAATATTTTCTCACCGCAAAGTAAGAAGAAAGAAGTCCTAATCCCAATCCGACAACTAGCTCTAATAACATTACCACGAGAATGTTTGCCTTAAAGAAAGCCAAACAATCAAAGCCCATGAACAAAGTAGTTAATTGAGTATTAAAAGCGAATAGGACAATCGTTAAAAGCATGAATGATATAACAGAGGCAAAGAGCCCGCAAAGCCCTCCCTGGACCAAAAATGGGCCTCTAATGAAGCTATTTTTCGCCCCGACTAGCCTCATTATCTCTATTTCCTCCTTTTGAGAATAGATACTCAACCTTAAAGTATTAAAGGTAATAATTACCGCAATCAAAGAAAGGAAAACTGTTAGCGATAGACCCAAGACTTGAACGCTTCTAGTGATATCGGTCAACTTACTAATCATCACTCCCCTTTTATAATCATTAACTTCGCTGATTAAATCTTTGTATTCATCTTTAGCGAGGTAAGCAGAAACTTCTTTGTATTGTGAAGGCTCTTTTGTTTGTATTCGAAGAGCGGGCAAAAATGGATTGGATCCAAGCAAGCTTAAAGCTTCCATATATGGATCTCCAGCATGAGCAGTAACAAAGGAATTGTAAGCATCTTCTGAAGAAATGTATTCTACCTTCTTAACTTGAGGCAAGGTTACTAAGCTATCTTTGATTTGCAAAATCGTATCTCTCTGCACTCCTGATTTAAAAGTAACTGAAATATCGATTTTATCCTCTAATTGTTGAGTTAGGTAAGAAACACCTCCCTGGAAGAAATAAAGGGTTGTTCCTAAAATTACGGCAATGAAAATAACTAAAGAAGTGGCGAAGGTTAAAAACCCTTGTCGCCAAAAGTTCTCCCATCCATTTTTAAATGTTTTTCTAAAAAAGTTTATCATATGTATTACAAGGAGAAGACTCCTTTTTCTTCATCTCTAATTATTCTTCCATTTTCCAAGGTTATAACCCTCTTCTCTAAAGCGTTAACTGTTTCCCTGCTGTGAGTAGATAGAATAACCGTTGAACCAGATTCGTTAATCTTCAAAAGTATTTTAATAATCTCTCTTGTGTGATAAGGATCAAGATTTCCCGTTGGTTCATCAGCTAAGATTATTTCTGGTCGGTGAATCAAAGCACGAGCAATCGAAACTCTCTGCTTCTCCCCGCCTGATAATTCTTTCGGCAAACAATTAATCTTGCTTTCTAGCCCAACCAATTCCAATACCTGCATTACCTCATCTCTGACTAATTTCTGGTTAAAATCAAAAGCTTCCAAAGCGTAAGCTACATTTTCATAAACAGTCTTGTAGGCCAAAAGTTTGTAGTCTTGAAAGATAAAGCCAATTTTCTGCCTGATTAAATAGGCATCGCTTTTTTTAACATCAAGCGTATTAATGTCGTCAAACATTACCGTGCCACTTGATGGCTTCTCCTCACAAGAAATCATTTTCAGAATGGTTGTTTTCCCGGCTCCTGATCTTCCGCACAGGGTAACAAACTCTCCTGGTTGAACAGAAAAATTAATATTCTGCAAAGCAACCTTTGATTCTTTTACCAAGTTAGGTGGATATTCTTTTGAAACATTTTTAAATTCTATCATATGTAGAAATTATATCAGAAATAAAGAAAGTTTTAAAGTGTTATTTTAATCTCGGCTTCTAAAAACTCGTCTAACTCTCCGTCCAATACTTTATCTGGTTGAGTTGATTCGACTTCAGTCCTTAAATCTTTAACCATCTTGTAAGGGTGCAAGACATAGGAACGGATTTGATTTCCCCAACTGGCTGAAACCTTCTCCCCTTTTATATCCGACATGGTCTTTTCTTGTTTCTCTAAATTGTATTGATACAGTTTAGAAACAAGCATCTTCATGGCCTGTTCTTTATTTTTTCCCTGCAATCTTTCAGACTGGCAAGTAACGACAATTCCAGAAGGAATGTGAGTTATTCTTACTGCCGACTCTCGCTTGTTAACATACTGCCCTCCTGGTCCGGAAGCCTTGTAATAATCTACTCTTAAATCATCTACCTTTATCTCTACCTCGCTCTCTTCTATCTCCGGTAATACTTCGACTAGAGCAAAAGAAGTGTGTCTCAATTTCTGGGCGGAAAAAGGAGATATTCTAACTAAACGATGCACTCCGGTTTCTTTCTTTAATAATCCGTAAACATACTTTCCAGAAATAGATAAGGTGGCAGATTTAATTCCTTCTTTTCCTTCACTGCCCCCTCCCTCGCCAAATGACTCATCTAATACTTCAACTTTAAATTTCTTTCGTTCGCAGTACCTTTCATACATTCGCAAAATCATCGCCGTCCAATCTTGAGCATCTTGCCCTCCCGCTCCTGAATAGACCGATAAGATAGCATTTCCTTTATCGTACTTGCCATTAAAATATATTTCGTTTTCTTTGCCTTTTAATTTACTTTCAATCTTCTCAATTTCAACGGCTAACTCCTCTTCGCTTAAAACGCTGATCAAATCAGAAACATCATCGGCGCTTCTTTTTAATTCTTCAATTGAATCAACTGTTTCATTAGCATCGGATAATTCTTGAGAGACTTTTTTAGCTTCTTCTTGATTATTCCAAAAATCAGGTCTTTCTATTTCCCTTCCCAACTCAGCTATTCTTTTCTTGATGTTAGGCAAGTCAAAGACGGTCCTCTAGAACGAGGATTCTTCGCTTCAATTCTTCGACTGTTTTATCTTTTTCCATATTTATGTTTTATACTATAGTATAATTTTGAGCCGTAAAATCATATTGAGCAATAAATATCTTTTTAAATGCCTCTATTGAGTTTAGTTCATAGAAGACTAATGTTGCTTTACGATAATCGTCCTCATCAACACTACGATAAGAAAGAGGAGGAAGACCATATGCTAATAATATGGCATTTGCCATAAAACGACCAGTTCTCTTATTGCCATCTTCAAACGGTTGAATATAGCTTATTCCAATCAAGGCCAATAATGCTTTCGCATAAGGAGTTTCTATTCGTTCTATTGTTGCCATGAGAGCCTCTATTGCATCACTGATTTGATAAACATTATCAAGCGGTTTATAAGTTGACCCAGTAATACCAACCATAACTTTTCTTAATCCGCTCTCTACCTCTAAATCTTTAGTCAGAATTGAGTGCAACTCCTCTAAATTTTTTCGAGTAACCGTTTTAAACTGTTCTGCATTTTTATAGATAAAGTTAAAAGCATCTTTATGATTTAAAATCATCCTAGTTTCTTCTTCTGTCTTTCCGACTGCTTTTTTATTTTCTAAGATTAATTTCTCTGTATCAAGCAAGGTATATGTGTTGCCTTCAATTTTTGATGATTTCCAAGATAGCTCAATAACAAACCTTTCCAATTCCTTTCTTTGGATGGTCGATGAAAAATCTTTTGTTCTTTGCTTATACTTTGCGGTTACGTTTTCTAAGTAAGCTAATTCATCGTCTGAAAAAATATTATTGGGAATAGAGGTAAATAAATCAAAATTATAATGACTTAAGCCATATCTTTTATCTGGCTCAATGGAACAATAAGCATAAATATCTATATCAAAAAATATTCTACCAACCATGCTCACGCCATATTTTACCGATCTTCCTGACCCCCGCACAACCAAAACTCCCAAATTTACCATTTCGGACAAAGCTCTTTTTACTGTAACAAGAGACATGGATTCGCCCGACTTGACCAACTCTTTGAGAATTGCTGACGACTGCATATCTCCCATTTTAAGCAAGATAGTAACTATTTTTTGTTGCTTTAAGCTTAATTTAATCATTTGCGTATCATTTATGCATTTTAATCGTATCATATTGATACGATTATTGCAACAATTGATACAAATGCTTTAATAGCAACCAATTTCGGTGACAGTGGAGGCACAGTCAGCCCATAGTCCACAATGACCATAGAAACATCTGGTGGTCGTAGTAGAATTATTACTAAACCCATGTCCAGGATTAGAACAAGCCAAGTTGAAAGTATATACAATCGTATTCGGATCACAAGCAGGATAAACACACTCCCAACTACACATATTCATGTCATAACCATTATAACAAGTTTTAGCAGCTAGAGTTGTCCAGCTAGCATAAGCGGTCCAGCCGCTGGGACAAGAAGCTCCACTAAACTTACAAGTATTACAAGTTCCGGTATTAATTAACACTCCCCCAGCCGCCGTACAATCTGCTTCGGAATGAGTTGAGCCGCTACAAACAAGAACCGGAGCGGCGGCACGTGTTGCCGTACAAGTTCCACTATTGGTTCCAGAGTACAATCCATTACAAGTCCAAGTTGCTGAACCATTTGCTACTGGAAAATCAGGACTACTGCTTTCTGTTCCGGTAGTACAATACGCTCCCGCATAAGCAGTGGCGGTATAAGTATAGGATTGAGCAGCTGGTCCACAAGTACCATTAACAGGAAGGCCACCGGTCGAACAGGCTGGAGAAACTCCTCCGTTTGTCCCGCCGCAAGTCCAAGTCCAAGGACCTGTTCCAGAAACCTCTGAAGCAATTCCAATTGAACAAAGATTAGTTGAAGGAATTGAACTTACATTCGCTCCATTACTACTACCACATGCTCCATCAATTGAAATATTAGCCGCACAAGCGGGAGATAATCCGGTGTAAGTTCCATTACAAATCCAAGACCAGGGACCGGTTCCAGAAACAGCTGAAGCTGATCCACTTAAACAAAGATTAGTTGAGGGAGTAGAATAATAACTAGAGCCATTAGCACTACCACAAGCGCCATTGAGAGGAACTGTTCCGGTAGAGCAAGAAGCATTAGTTCCGCCATTAACTCCAACGCAAGTCCAAGTCCAAGGACCAAGCCCAGAAATTGCAAAAGCACTTCCTTGATTACATAAATCGCTCGATGGAATTAAACTTAAGTTGGCTCCATTACTACTACCACAAGAACCATTAACTGGAGTATCGGTTGAATATGCACTAGCCAAACAATCGTATTGATATGAATCGCCCGAAGAAAGAACGGTTGAGATAGTACAGCCTGTCCCATCTGATTCATAGGTATATGTCGCGCCTAAATCAGAAGGAAGGTATTGTAGTAATACGGGATCAAGATTCGTACAATCAGTTCCAATCGTACAACCAGTTTCAATGGGATAGGTTCCGGTATCAACCTTGTCGATAACTAGAGATTTCTTAATTGAGTCCACCGTGGCTTTCTTTTTTGAGTCAGCGGCGGCGGCAGTAGCTCCATTCATGCCCACCGCAATTAATCCCGAAAGGATTCCGATAATAGAAATGACAACTAACAACTCAATTAAGGTAAATCCTTTTTGTTTGGGCATATTTTAATTATATTTTAATCTCTTACTTAAAATAAAAAATTCTCAGGATGAGAATTCTTTTTTCCTATCTTTTTCCTTAATTAAGTATATCAAAAAGTAAAATTAGTTACAATGAGTTTGAATAGTTTTGTTTAGGCTTATTTACCCTTCTTTAATAGTATCTTATAGATGCCATCAAGAAAATCTCCGCCAGCATATCCAATAATGAAAGCAATCGCTGGAGAAACATAAGCCACTCCTTCAAAAGAAATAAAAGACTGATCAATACCAATTGCAACTAGCAATCCGACTATTCCCGAGAGAAACATCATCACAAAAAAATATGGAAGATTAAATCCCGTATTCTTGTAATCATACTGGTGTTTTAAAAATCCAATCAAACCCCTTACTACTCCCCCTCCGAATCCGGCGATTAAGATAGAAATGTAAAGTGACATATAATTTTATTTTAGCTTTTTATTATTATATCTTGTTTCCTAATTTTTGTTAACTAAAAGCCTCCCCTTAGGGAGGACTTAACTAGCTCTTGTGACAATCTTCAGAGCAATGATAGCAACCGTCTGCTTTGCTGTAATATTTCTTTGCTTCCTCAACTGCGCCCTCGCAGTTAGGAAACTCTCCGAGATATAGCCTGTTCTCTGCCTCGGGTAGATAGATGCAGCCTCCAGTATGAACCTCGTGGTCACCATTTGCTTGAGCGTTTTTGTTTATATAATAAGAAGGCATGTTTAGTTATTTTTAAAATACTAAATCGACCTTTATTTTATTCCTTCTCAGAAATCCGAGATAATGAGATTAAGAAAACAATAGCTGAAACAACATCTAATAGCATCCACAATCCTTTATCCAAATGCATAGGAGATATTGGATTAAATAATACTATTATCACCATCATGATAAGCATTAATCCATTTTGCTTTATTGTGCTTAATTTAAAAGCAAAAAAGGCTGCAAAAACAGTAATCACAATACGAAGTATTTCATAATATCCGTAAGGTAAATTTAAGATAGCTATAAAAAGAAGAACTACCGGAATATATAGATACCAATTTTTAGCTAAATTGTTCATGTTTTTATTTATTACTTATAATTAAATAAATTCTTAAAAAACTTAACAAAGCTATTTTCTTTTACTGTTTTTACTGCTTTTACTTCAATTTTGACACAAGCACTATTTTTTAATTCATAACCTGAATTGCATTTGCAGGTTTTGGAAGTCAAATCATAGGTGGCAGAAACAGGACACTTATACTCTGGAGCAGCTTCAGTTGTCCCCTTCCCGTTCTCTCCATAATGACTCTTAATTGGTTCTTTGGGCTGGACGACTCCTTTTGATCGATGGCAATGATATTCTCCATAGGATAGCCCCCAAGAAGTACAGTTAGTTCTACAAGTATGGCAACCAGAAGAATCTGTTCTTCCTGGATGGGCGAAAGAAATTCCGAAAGGGATAATAATAGAAACTAAGATGATAAAGAAAAGCTTATTTACTTGTTTCATTTTGTTTTTAATTATAAGTTCAATTTCCCTTGTGAAGCCAGATAAATAACTACTTTTAATAATAAGTTTAAAGGCTCTTCCCTGTTCCTTTAATTTATAATAAAGTTTTAAAATTATCTTTTAAGTACTCTTGTGTTTTTATATATACTTTTTGTGTAAAATTAAAATATTCTTCGGCTTGCTTGTTTGTAATAATTACTCCTCCATCATATAACTCTGTATTTCTAGCTTTTCTCATTTTATTACCATAGAGCATAATGTCTTCGTCTTTCAGTATTTCTGCCATTTTTTCTAAAATTTTAATATGATGACCAGTTCTACTACTTGCTTTATATCCACTACAAGCTATCAAAGCAACTCCTATTTTTATAAATGAATTATATGAAAATTGAAACTTAACGTCTGCAACATTAGAATCTTTTGCAATTTTTAGATCTTTAACTGCCGAATCAATATACCTATCAATCTGGCTTTTATTAAATTCAAACTTTTTAAAATACTTATTTTCAAATTCAATCATAAAATTTGAATATATTTATTGTTAAAAATGTTTTTTACAAAATCATTGTTTTTCTTCTTTTCTAACAACTCTGCCTCTGTCATATCAACAATATTAATCTCTCGGTCAAATTCTTTTTCCAACTTAATTATTTCCTTTTGAACACCAAGTGAATCATGAGATCCAATTAACAATATATCTATATCGCTTTCCTGCTCTAATTTATCGTTCGCATAGGATCCAAAAATATAAACATGCTTTAATCCTTTTATTTTTCCTAAACTTATTCTTAATTTTTCTTCTAGCCCGAAACTTTTTTGAAAAATTTTCTTCATTTCCTCCAATAAGGGATATTGCTTGTTTATCTTATATAAGCTTAAATTACCATGCTTGTTTTTTTCTAATATTCCCTCCTTCTCCCATTCTGCTAACTTTCGAACTAAATTACCCCTATCCACTTCAAATTTTTTAACCATTTCGTTCATGTACAACTCCTCTTCAGGATTAAGCAAGAAGTAACTTAGAACTTTTTGAGCAATTTTTGAGTTAAAGTTTATCATAGTGTTTATTCTTACACTATTTAGTGTATTATGATACACTAGCGATGTCAAGATATCGATTAAAAATTCAATTTCCCCTGTGAAGCCAGATAAATGATTACTTTTAATAATAGAGTTAAAAGCTCTTCCCTATTACTTGTTCTCATTAATAAATGCTTCGTAATAAGGGATAAACCTTATTTTTGTATCCGCGACAGTCTCATCAGTATTTAAGCTCAAATTTACAACTTTAGCTTCCTTTGGTTTATAATCATTTATAAAACTCCTTAATGACCTGGCTATTTCTGGCTTTGAAAAACTAGAAAATTTAACCTCAATAGGTAGCAGAGACAAGCCGTCTCTCACTATAAAATCAACCTCTGCTCCCTCTCTGGTTCTCCAAAAATTAATACTCTTCAGGGTTTCTCCCATTTCTACATTTATTCTATTATATATAAAGTTTTGAAAAATTAATCCCAACTGTTCGTTATTTTCCACCCTACCGAACATATTTAAGGAAAAGTTTCTTAATCCTAAATCAGTAAAATATACGATTGGCGACTTGGTAATCTCTTTTTGCTTATTTGTAAAAAACGGCTGCACCAACCTTATAATAAATACTTTCTCAGCATACCATAGATACTTTTTAAGAGATTGAACTGATAGCCCTGTCTGTGTTGCAAGACTTGTATAGTTTATAAGCTGACCAGTTTGGCTAGCTAATATTTTAATCATTAAAACAAAAGCATCTATCCTGTCTGCCTTTAAAAGATATATAATATCCTTCTCTATACAGCTACGAAAAATCTGGTCTATAATGTTTCTTTTTTCTTTTTCTGTTTCTTCAAGTATAACTCTAGGATAGCCCCCAAAGTTCAGGTACTCTTTTAAAAGACTGAATGTTTTTTGTTTTTCTATTTCAAAAAAGTCTTTAAGTCTCCCCTCATATTGATACTTAGTCTTGAAATCAACAAACTCATCAAAATCAACAGGATCCATAAAGAAGTCGCGCTTTCTTCCCGCTAAAGACTCATTTATCTTTTCTTTCAACTCTAGGCTACCTGACCCAGAAACAATGAACTTATACGGCAAACCTAAATCATATATTCCTTTGAGAAATAATCCTGCATTTTCCTTTCTTTGAATTTCATCTATAAAAACAAAGCCTCCTTCTTTGCCCAAGGTTAATTCTATTTTTCTTAAGAGGTCCTCTTGAGATTTGAAAAACACACTATCTGATTCATAATCTAAGCTCAAAAAGATGAACTTCTTTCCTTCTGTTTCTATATACTTCTTTATCTCATTCATTATTGTTGTTTTTCCCACTTGACGAGGCCCAACAATCAAAGAAATCTCTTTTTTATTAAGATGATCCTTGATTTTATTGAAAATCTTTCTTTTAATTATCTCCATAAATAATTGTAATTAATGCTATACCTTCATTTTAGTCCGATTAAAACAAAAGTCAAGTTTCTGTTTTATCGGGTAAACTGCTAATTATCACCTTACAATCGACAAAATATGTCTTTTTTGTCTATTTCAACCATAATAATAGACAAATTACTATGTCAACAAATCATGCTATTTTCTTGATATTAGGCTTCCTAATATCAACTGTTTTAAAAATAAATTATTAACAAACTATTAAACCTAATTTTCGGATTGTCTTAGAAATTCAATTTCCCCTGCGAAACAAGATAAATGATTACTTTTAATAATAGAGTTAAAAGCTCTTCCCTATTCATCTGGCTTATTGGCTTATCAATAGCAAAAGGAAGCTTGATAGTATTATCAGTGTTATTAGTTGGCTCTACGGTAGTTGGGTTCAAGGCGGAAGCAGTAATCGAATAAAAGGAATCGGTTTTGCTGGTACCCTTAACAAAAGGTATTAGCATGACTGAAGCTTTGTCTATTCCCATATTAGGGATGATTAATTCCCCTTTCTTGTTAGCATCAAGGGCTAATTCTTTAACTTCATTCTTACCTGAATAATCCCTAATCATATAGATCACTCCGATTCCGGCTTGGCCCTTCCCATCAAACTGTAATTTAAGTGTCTTATTCGCTCCACTGAACTTCTGCCAGTGAGCTGACCAGTTAGGCAAGGTCTGACTGATTGATAATGAACTCTCACCAGAGAAAGGCATGAAGTTGCTGAAAGGAATAACATGAATATCGGTTAAGTTTTTGTCTTTGTAGCAGTATCTAGTATTTACCGTGCAATCATTAAGGTACGAAGCAACAATCCAATTACTGAAAACAGAACTGAAGGTGTCGCTAATCCCCTTTCTCTTCAATGCTTCGTTAATACTATCAATCCCCGTCTTTTGGGAAAGCCTTAAAGAGTCGACTAAAATATCTACTCCGTATTGATCTGCTAAGTAATGGCCAAACATGGAAACTGTTCCGTAGTCATAAATATCTCCACTCCATTGAGTCAAAGAATCATAGGGCTTGCTTAAGAAGATGGCAATCCTATTTGTTAGATAATTATTATCATCAGCTGGGTTGTCATAACCTAGGAAGGTTGGAGCGTATTCAGCGCGTAATTCGCTTAACCAAGTTTCTTCTGGAGTTCCAGTTCTCTGCTCCTTTTGATTGAATTCAATTAGATGCATGAATTCATGAGCTAAAAATGATTTTAAAATTGGGCTATCAAGAATTGCGGTGTTTAGATAAATTATCTCTCTTTGATTTGATTCTGGCACCACTGTCTTTTCGTATTCATCAATATTTCTTACATACCCTTTTGCATTCTCAATCATAGGATAAAACAAAACAGTAATTCTTTTTTCTCTATCTATCCCTGGAGTAGCTTCAGTTCCAAAAGCATTAGTTAGCTTAGGATGAATATTTGTTTCGAATTCATAGGATAAAGAATCCAAAATTAAGTTTATCTGTTTTTTTTCTTCGCTCGTTTTTGTATTCCAAAATTGATCATCAAAGTAGTAGCTGATTGAACTAGAGGTACTGTTTTGTAGTGTAGCTGAAATTTGAGTTGCCTTTGTTATTCCAAAGTTATAGTCAACAAAAAAATTATTCCTGTCTCCGTAATTGTCTGCGCTAGCAAACATAGGAGCGAAAAGAATAAGAGATAATATTGAGATGTAAATACTTTTTGTTTTCATCTTTTATTTACTCTAACATCTTATTTAATTTTTTTAAAGAGGACAAAAAAGACACACCCATTTCTGAGTGTGTCTTTCCGATTTTAGTTATCGGGAAACTCCGAACCGAGACTACTACACTAAACTTATTTTGTTAAGTTTTGTGTGTCAGTTGGTACATTCTTCACTAAGAAGTCACTTGTCCAGTCAGTTGTAGTGGCTGAATGACTTGGTTGTGATAGGTCTGACCAAATGAATGTTGCAAGCTTAGAAACAGCTGTTGAGTCTGCACCTAAACCTTTACCTAAGTCAGTATTACCAGTAGCAACTACTGAATTAGCAGCATATGCAGTTCCTGTTGCGATTGTAACAGTTAAAACTGCGTCACCGCTCATTGCAGTTGCTGGAGTAGCCACTATTTGAGCACCACTAGTATTTGACAATGTAACAGATGATGCATTTCCACTTGATACACTCCATCCTGTTGCTGTACCACCGGCTGCGACAGCCCAAGTTGGACCAGCGTGAGTATATGTCAAGTTAAGAGTTCCTACTACAACGGCAGTGCTAGTACCAAAGCTTGTCAACGCATATGTCATTGTTCTTGCAGAAGCGCCTGTTGCATTTCCAGAGGCTGTGTAACTATTAACAGCTGTCTGTCTTACATCTCCAGCAGTTACTGTAGAAGTAGAATCTGCATCATAGTATGTGTATGTAGCTGCATCTCCTGTTCCAGGGGCAACAGTTAAAGCTGCTTTAGAAATATCGAATGCGCTAACTCCTGTATCAATTCTTGTGTTGATAGAATCACCTGTTGCGATTGTTCCAGCTATATTTGCTTTCAATGTATAAGTAGTTGAACCAGCAACCTGTTCTTCTGTATTAGGAATAAAAGTAATTGATCCTGTTGAAGAACCAGCTCCAAGATTGTTAATTGAAGCTGCACCTAAAATCTGTGTACTTCCATTCCATAATGTTACGTCAGTTATGGCACCTAGGTCACTAGTTCCAGGAGCAGAAGCATCTGATTTAGATACTGCGAACTTAATTTTCTTCCAAGCAATTGTACCTGTGTCAGAACCAACAGTGAATTTTGCAATTGTGTTAGTACCTGAGGCTAGATTACCTGAAGGTAATGTTGACAAAGTGATTGTTGGGATTGCTTTGTAAACATAAATAGCATTACCAGAAGTAGCAGAAGTCATTTCAGTGTTATCTAAAACGTCTGCCTGTCCTGATGAAGCTGGTCTTACTAAAGCATCTGTTAAATCAGTTGCGATATTAGCAGAGCTTGTACCAGCACCTGATCCAATATTTCCTAATACTAACTCTACATCAATAGTCTTGTATGTGTTAGCAGAAATAGTAATCGGTGTGGAAAGGTTGAATATTACTGATGCAGCTGCGGCAGCACTTGTAAGAATAGTTGTACCATCCTTTAAGTTTACGCTACTAACAGCTGATGGGTCAGTAATACCGAATGTTAATTGACTAATAGTGTAACTGTCATTCAAGGCTTCGAACTTGTAAGAAACTGTCTTAACTGTATTGTTTCCAGTAACCAATGTAGCAACTGGAGTTGAAGCACTCTTTGATATTGTCAAAGAACCTGTAGTATTAACGATTGCTTGACCAATTGCAGTCTTTGAAACAGTTGCACTAGACTGAGCTCCAGTTCCAGCTACTGTTAAAGTGGCCTGTACTGAATCTAAATTGTCAGCAACACCAGATAGGTTAGAGTATAAGTTAATTACTACTGTCTGTCCTTTTGGCAATGTGAAGCTTGTTGAGAAAGCAGTAGGATCTGTTGGTGTTGGAGTTACAGAAGTTGTAACAGCTGAACCACTTCCCACTTGATATGTAACATACATATCATTCATATCTGCCACAGTAAAGTTATTTCCGCCAGCAGCATTGTTTAATTCAGCAATGGCGAAACTTAAACTGTTAATGTTAATGTCTTCAGATGTTCCTGCTGTCATTGTCCAAGAACCAATCTTGAATGCTGTCTGAGGAAGAACAGTGTTTTGTGTTGTTCCATAGTTAGAAGTAGCGGTCAATGTTGCAGTTGCACCAGCTGTACTAACTTGGATTGCACTAGCTGTCTTGTTAGATGATGGAACTGGTAATAGTCCTAATGAAATTTGCTTTGTAGCATTTCCAGAACCAATAACTAGTTCACCTTGGATTGAATCGCCATTAACGATGGCATTGTCTCCGTCATTATCAAAAATATCGGCATACAACTCAACTGTTGTTTCGATTCCTGGTTGGAATGTGTAGTTAACAGTGTAAGTTGTTCCTTCTACTCCTGTAATATCCTGAACCAATGTAGCTGTACTACCAGCTTGTGCTCCATTAATCATGATTTTACCATTTCTTAATGTAGCGGCATCAATAGGAGTAGCGTTTTGGTTTGAATTATCAGGGTTACTGTATAGAACTGCTGCTTTTAATGTTTCCACTTTAACAGCCTCACCAGAAGCTTTAAATTTCCATTTTCCGATTAAAACGTTTGAAGAGCTGTTTGCAACAGTTACTGGCAAAGCAGAATTGTCTGCAGTAATTGATAATGCTCCTACGTTAACCTGGATAGCTACTGCTGGAGCGCCAAGTGTAACAGAAACGTTAACACCATAGTCAGCATCCTTAACATCGATGTCAGCCTTGTTTCTTAAAGACATTTGAATGTATCTTGAAGAACCACCTGTTACATCAGCTAGAACCTTAACAGTTCTTGTTCCAGTTGTTAATGTTTTGTCGAAAGTAAATGTTACATATCCGTTAGCATCTAGATTAGCAACTGTAGAAACTACAACGCCATCGATTAACAATTGGAAGTTGCTGATGTCAGCCTTATCAATTGAATTAATTTGCTTTAGAGCTAATTTTGTGAACTGTACATTTCTTGTTCCAACAGTAAATGGAGCTTCCCAAATTCTAACACCAGAAACAGCGTCAGTTGTTGGAGTTCCAGTAGATGGGACGCCTGCACCAATAACAACAGTTGCTAAGTCTGCACTAGCAATGTTGTGTAGGTTTCCAGCGATTGGCAATGTTGAAGCTAATGTTCCATTAGAAACAACTGCAGATAAAGCTGCGCCAACTGTTTGGCCACTTGTTGCTAATGCTAAGTCAGATTTAACTGAAATTATCTTTGCTGAATTAGCAGGGATTGTGAAGATGCCTCCTACTGTGTTGAAAGTTACCTTTCCAGCAGATACTGAAGCAGCATCAGTTAGTCTTACTGCACCATCAAACAAGTAAACGTTTGCTAATGTAGCGTCAGCTGAAATACCAATTCTGTCTAAAGTTACGCTTGTAACTACAACAGGAGTTGATGTTCCGTTGCTGAATGTGTAATTAGCTAAGTTTGCTGTTGATTGTCCCTGTACGAATGTACCAGAAACAGGGTTGTTTGTAGCTAAAGCTACTGTGAAACCACTGCCAACTACTACTGGAGTAGTTGTTGTGCCACCTGCACATGATTGGCCAGTTGTTGAACTGTATCCTGTAGATGATGTACATCCAGCAGGGTAAGTTGTTACTGTACCTGTTGTACCACCAGCGATCAAAGCGTTAGCCTTGGCTCTTGATGATGATCCGAAGAATCCTGTTCCGGCTGTTAAGCCGTAAGGAGTCAAAGTTTCAGATTTGTAAAAGTTTTGGAACTTTACTACTGCAGCCTTTGTCATAGCACCGAAGTAAGTTGTTTCCTTACCTGCGTTACCAATTGAAGTAGCTGCGTTTGAATTTAATAGAACTTGTAGGTATTTTACGTCGTTACCTGTAGAGCCTTGCTTTAAATTAGTAGTGAATGTAAATCCAGCAGGAATGCCAGAAATACTTGCTCCAGTTGTTGTTGTAGTTGTAGTTGTTGTTGAACTACCACCTAACAAGCTTGCAATCAAGGTCATTAGACCGTTGTTGTCGCATTCACTCATTGTTGTCAATGAGCAAGCTGCAAAAGCTGGGCTTACCACTACTGATAAAGTTAATACTATACCAGCGACAATACCGAATTTTTTTGTACTCATGTTTTGTATTGTTTTTTATTTATATTATAACTTTCGTTTGCCGACCATTATTTCCAATTGTCCGTTGTCACTCCCCTTTAAAGATATAAGTCTTTAAAGTGGAATGACAGTTAGACAATTTGGAACAAACGATTTTTTCTTTGCGATCCCTTTCCTGAAGAATCATCCTCAAGGTATAAACCCTGAAGATGAATCTCTTTGGATAAAGGATTCACAGAAGATACTATTAATCACCTCTTTCGCATCTATTCTTTATTCATCATAACTATGAACAAAGAATAGAGGCGAACTATTCGGTTGGTTGAATCTGATACAATGTTTCAACTGCCTTGCTGTAGTCAGAAACGTCAAAACTCTCCTTGGCTGATTTTAGGAGGCTCTTTTGCTCTGCTGTTAAATTGTTGATGTTAGCTTCAAATTCTTTGATTTGACTCTCGGCAAGAATCTTATAAAAAGTCTGGTAATCTTCACTCTCGTTATCCATGATCGATGCGTTGGTTGTCTTCTCGATTTTTGAAATCTTTGAAACGATATTCTGAACCAACTCGGCTTTCTGATTCTCTGGAAGTTTTGATAGTTGAGTCGAAGCAACTGTTAGTGCTTTCTGAACTTCAACTATTCCAGCTGCTAATTTCTTTCCCTGATTTTCGCTCTCTTTAGAAATCTTGTCAAGTTCAGTCAATCTGTTGTCCGCTTGTTCAACTTTAGCAATAGCTTGAGCCTCGGGAGACAATAAGGAAATCCTTACTGTTTCGAATGTCTGTTTTAAACTGTATAGTCCATCCCCTGGTAAGGTTTGAGCAGTGATGATTGAGAAGCCGAAGACGGCGACAATCAATCCTGATAAAACTGGAGTTAATACTTTAGGAGTTTCAAAGGCGTGTCCGATTGTATTGAAGATAGAAGCAAAGGTTGCAACCGTTGCTGTCTCTTCAAACTGCTTGGTCATAATGTTCTTTTTAGAAAAAGCAACCCATTGTGAATTGGGTCTTACTGCTTTCATTGCTTCTAAATTTTTTATAACCTTTATTTCTTCCATAATTGTTGTTTCACCAATGCAGACGGAGAAACAGCACTTTTGTTACATAACTGAAACATTGATAATATAACATAAAAAGGACATAAAAACAAGGGAAAACCCTTGTTATTTAATGTATTATCTCTTCATGAACAATGTCCTTATCTTTCCATTCATCAAAGTATTCCTTGGGTATCCCTGAATTTTCTATTGCCATTTTCATTGTTCTTAATGACTGGGAACCCTTTTCCTTCTTGCTTAATATCGCTTGAACCACTTTTCCTTCACCTTTTATTACACCGTTATAGTAATGATGAGATCCTTTAATGTGTCCACATAAAAAACCATAATCTTTTAAAAAATTGCTCAAATCTTTAAATGACCAATTTCTTATTTCTACCATCATATCAAGCAAAACATCCACAGTTATTGCTTATCGGGAAAGTAAACAAGGAAGACTTCTTTAGATTAGCTGAAACAGGCTTTTTAGCTTTATCCTTCATCATATCAAGATATGATTCGTACAACTTCCAATATCTCTTATCGGCATGCCTATTCAATAATTCGTCATTGAGGTTATTTCTACAAACATTCTCTATATATCCGACAACTGCTTCCCTTATACTCTCTTCAAGTTCTTCCCTTTTTTCTCCCTCTTCAATAATATCAAAATCAAGGCAAACAGCCCTATAACCGCCTTTGCAGGGAAAAATCATTGTCCTTGCAATTCCATGTTTTTTTGTATTATTTTTGTTCATATTTTAATTATACCAGTATTCCTTTGAAAAACAAGAGGAGGGCTCTTATTATCTCAGACGTAAAACCATTGCCTTTGTTACGACTCTAATATTTCTCTTAATTGCTTCATTCCTCGAGAGACCAGTACTCTGGTTGCTCCTTGGGATCGGTTTAAAGCTTTGGCCACATCCGAGTATGGTAGCTGCTCAATGTAGTACAGGGAAACTGCTAAACGAGAATCTTCATTCAATTGATCGAGCGCTGCCTTCACTGCCCTCATGTCATCATTCTGGACAATGGTACTTAAGACGTC
>Ga0172381_10003307_pt1 | contig 17142 bp, 30 predicted proteins | sample Leawel6488metaG_FD_119754 | JGI IMG/M metagenome (GOLD analysis project Ga0172381, IMG submission 119754) | Leachate microbial communities from a municipal landfill in Southern Ontario, Canada - Leachate well 64-88 metaG | ecosystem: Engineered > Solid waste > Landfill > Unclassified | place... | reverse complement strand
TTTAAAATTAAATTTTGACGTATTGACTGATATTGGGTTTGGAGAGCATGTGTCTAATCAATATCATCTTTTTAAAAATGCACATGATTTAGTGAAGCCAGGAGGGTTATTTCTGCATGAACTTCCTGGCCAGCCGTATTTCGATGGACACAAAGAGTGTTATTATTACAGACCTGCTTTCTTTGCAGAATTATCTAGATTGAATGGATATGAATTATTAGTTAATACTTTAAGACTTGAAATTCATTACTTAGGAAGTTTTCTTTGTAGTGTTGTAATGAAAAAAGGACCAACAGTAACAGATTTTATAAATGAAGAGACTTTTAGAACATTGCCCATATACACAAACGTTCCAATGAGCAATGAAGAAGCAATTTACTTGCGTAAATTTTAAATTTATGATAAAATCCCTACATGGTTGATCCTAATGATATTACAAAATACAATTTATCCAACAAACAATTAGAGGAACATCTTGTTTTTTGGATATGTGTAGCGGGCAAAAAAGCCTCTACAATTTCTGTTGCTCTCGAAAAATTCTGGACGGGCACTCTTGGCAATCCTTTCGAGGTATTGCGAAAACTTGGGCAAAAAAGAATTGCCAACAAGTTAAAAAAATGTGGCATTGGTTGTTTTAATCAAAAAGCCAAGACTTTGTATTTATTGGCTCGTAGCAATCTCAATCTCCGTACTTGTACCGTAGATGATTTAGAGAGTGTTTGGGGATTGGGAAGAAAAACTTCTCGATGCTTTATTATGCACAGCAGGAAAGATGCTGATTGTGCTGGTTTGGATGTGCATATCTTAAAATTTTTACAGGATTTGGGAATGAATGTGCCCAATGCTACACCAGGAAGTAAAAAAAAGTACAAGGAAATAGAGGCAAGTTTCCTCAGATTGTGCAAACTGGTTGACAAACCCCCGGCAAAACTCGATTTGTTAATCTGGAGAGTTTATTCGCAGCACACGCATTTGAAGAAAAAATTGGTCTTTTATTTAAAAAGTAAATGTGGTAAACTATCGGCATGAAAGGTAGAAAATAATGAGTGAAAAATATTTGGCGTGTCAAATCATCAAAGAAACCAGCAGCATGCGAGTTGTAATGGGCAAACTAATGGATGGCACATCCTTTAGCATAAATGTGCCCTATTGGGACGTTGTGGCTGTGAAGGATAGCCCTATCCAGGCAGGATGGTTGTTAGTAACAGTGTTGGGAGAAGATTTAGAAAACAACAAATCAACGGTTAGGCTTTCTGCTCCCGATTTGAAACTAGGGCACAACGTATGCGTATCCAATGCGGATTTGAGACAAGTAATGGATATTAACCCCACTTATTGACAATGTGGTTTCTTTGGCTCTTGTATTATTTGGTGTGTATGGTGGCAATGGGATTTTTTACCTATTGTCTTTTCGTCGTTTCTTGCTTATCTTTTATGGCAAGCGATAAAGGATATATTACCGCAAAAGAATGGGCAGTCATCATCCTTCTTTGGTTTTTGACATTCTCATCTGCGGCTGGGACGATTTGTTGTTTTGTTTTGGCAATTAGATCAGTTCTGTAGGAAGCATGATGCAGATTAAAGACACGGTTAAGATGAAAATGGTGCGTTCTTCAGGGTATAACTATACCTTCCATAAAGAAAATGGATTGTTTGTAAGATGGGGCACTAACTTAGATGATGATCCTGCTTTTTCGCCCTATGGTCCAGAAATTTTAGATTTGGAGATTTCTTCTGGCAAGTGCAAAAGCGGCTGCAAATTCTGTTATAAGCGAAACGGCCCCAATGAAGAAGAAGTCAATATGACTTTCGAGCAGTTCAAAATTATTTTGGACAAAATGCCGAAAGTCCTCACGCAAATTGCTTTTGGGTTATGCGATATGCATAGCAATCCTGACTTCTTTAAAATGGCAATGTATGCTAGAAGCAAAGGAATAATTCCCAATTTTACCACATCAGGACAAGATGTAACGCCTGTGGTTGCTGAGCTTGCCGGTAGACTTTGTGGAGCCTTAGCTGTTAGCATTGTGAATAAAGAAAAAAGCTATGATGCTATAAAATTATTCACTGATGAAATTGGCAAACCTGGAAACACACTTAATGCAGTAAACATTCACTTCATGTTGTCAGAAGAAACATGGGAAAAAGCATTTAATATTATTGATGATGTTGCTTCTGATCCTCGGCTTAAAAAAGTCAATGCCATAGTTTATCTGCAATATAAGCCCAAGGGTCATAATACTGACGCATTTCATCCTATTTCAACAGTCAAAAAATACAAAAAGTTAATTGCTTACTCCAAAGACAAGGGTGTTGGTGCGGGGTTCGATTCCTGTTCCGCCCCTTTGTTTTTCAAAACTGTAGAAGGACAAGCTGATGAAGAACAAATGCTTATCCTGGCTGAGCCGTGTGAATCGGGGCTCTTTTCCTCATATATCAATTGTGAAGGGAAATATTTTGCTTGCTCTTTCTGCGAAGGCGAAAAAGGATGGGAAGAAGGTCTTGATGTATTAAATTGTCAAGACTTTCTCAAAGATGTGTGGTTTGCCAAAAAGGCCATTCAATGGCGAGCAACAATTACAACATCCTCTTGTGGTTGTAATTGTAAATTTGTTAAACAATGCAGATCATGTCCGGTATTTAATGTAACAGCATGTAAGGATAGTCAAAATGTGGAGATTTAGTCTTTTGGCTCTTGTGCTATTAGTTGGTTGCAAATCGGGTAGCGTTTCGCCATCAATAACCGAAGACTCGATGTGCGAAGGCAAATTAGAAAAAATACAGTGTGTGCCTGAGGATAACTCAGTCACAGCAGTGTTTTTTTATTTTGATGATGGCCGCATTACCAAACTACGTTGTTATTACAATATTCCCATTAATTTAAAATTAGGGGTTGTAAACAAAATTTACTATCATCCAAAATATTTAACCATCACCCATACTTCGATAGGAGATGGGGTGGAAACAAAAATGAAAGTGGAGAAACAAAAATGAAATTACGAATGGGGTTTGTATCCAATAGCTCTACGAGCAGTTTTTGCATTTATGGTGCCAGGGTAGACAAAAAAGATTTGCCCGAGGATGATGATGTCTACGCAGCAGCGGAAGAAGCTGGGCTTGAATGTTATCGACCATATGATAATTATTATGTCGGATTATGTTGGGCAGATATTGGTGGCGATGAAACAGGAAATCAATTTAAAGCCCGTGTCGAAGCCCTTATAGAAAACTTATGCGGTAAAAAAGTTGCATGTGCAACTCATATAGACGCTTGGTATAATGGTTAAACAAGGATAATTAAAATGAAATTACGAATGGGATTTGTGTCTAACAGTTCAACCAGCAGTTTTTGTATTTATGGTGCAGCCATAGATTGCGATGTTTTGGAGGCTATGTTTCTGAACAAGGATCAGGAAGAAAATTACGACGAAGATGATTATGGTGATGAGCTTTATGAAATTTTGGAAAAGAAAACTCAAGAATTAGGACTAGAATATCACCATCCTGATAGTGACTGGCCTTGTTATATTGGAAAGTCTTGGAGCGACGTGGACGATAATGAAACAGGTAGACAATTCAAAGATCGTGTAGAAGCCCTTGTGGAAAAAATGTGCGGCAAGAAAGTTGAATGTGAAACTCATCAAGAAGCCTATCACGATTAGGAGAATATCATGAAATTTAGAACAGGATTTGTGTCCAACAGCAGTACGACAAGTTTTTTGGTTATTACTACCCCAACTAGCCACGCAGCGGCACTTGAAAAACTTGGCGAATTAAAAGCCAAGGCAATGTCAGGCTATAGTGGCTTGAAAAAAAGAAAAGTATTGGGACAAGATGCCATTGTACTCAATTACATTTCTGGCGAGGGTGGCGATGAGTGGATAGCTGATATGTTTAAAGCAAAAGCTTTACAGGCAGCATTTGATGCATCTGAAAAGCTTGAATTCGCTGAAGATATCACATATTTTGCTGGCGAGCTAATCGGGGAGTATATCAGTAAAGTTCGCAAACAAAAGGATACATACTATCAGGAAGAAGATTATTAATGAAAATTAGAACAGGCTTTGTGTCTAATTCAAGCTCAGCAAGTTTTACGATCATCTGGCAGATATTATCCGATAAGGAATATCTGCCAGATGAGGCTGTAAAATCGCTGTTTGAGTGGGATGGCAGAGACGAAATGGTGAAAGAAATTCAAAAGAACACCAAGTTATTGGATGCTAAAAACACTTTTGAAACTGAATTTTACACCATTATGTTCAATGATTTTCGTGATTTTGGCGAAGACGCCGCCGCTTTGTTGTTCAGTTTGTATGGTCGAAATTTAACAGATCGCTGTAGCCCAGAAACAGTGATTTTGAAATCACAAATAAGGTCGGAAGGAGGCTGGTAATGAGTATTTATGACGTTTTAGTTCTTTTGTTTATTGCCTTTCTAGTTGGTTGGGCAGTTTGGGATTATAAGCGAAGAAGGGCTCAAAAACAATTTATATCCCTGTTGGTGTTGGCACCAATTCTAATCTCCCTGGCCAGTTTGCTTTTTGGGATGTGGGGTTGCCATAAAATCAGGAACACTATTGATAAGTTTTTTGGAAAAACAGTGACAAAAACTGAGGTTGTTGTCACTGTAGATAGTGGTAATGTTATCAAGTTAAAAGCTGGAATACGTGATCGTTCACGGCGAACCAAAAATTGTACGCTTTGGGGAATATCCATACCGGCAGAGGTGGAAAAAGAAGCAAAAGTTAATTTGGAACAATTAATTTCTGCTGATGATGAAATTCGTGTGGAAATTAAAGAAGGTGCTGAAGGGTGGGTAGAGGATAAATTTGGAGATATTTCAGGATTGCCATATTCTAAGAGTGGCGAGAATTGTTGTTTGGAACAATTGAAAGCTGGATTGGCCAAAGTCTCTGTGGAGAAAGATAATAACGCACTCTTAGCAGCCCAAAAAGAAGCCCAAAAAGCACACAGAGGTATTTGGGCAAAAAAGAAAACTAAGGAAACAGAAGAAGGGGGTGCTAAATGACGATGCTCCAAGGCGTAGGAATCGTATCATTGGTTATTTGTTTGGTTACTACCTATCTTTGGTGGTATTTTAAACAAAAACAAAAGCAGGACAAGGATTTTATTGTAACCCTAACAGTATTATCGGGTTGTGCTGTCCTTCTGTTGCCTGTTATAGCTGTTGCAACTGGTGTTTGTACGCTGATTGCTTTTTATTGGCAAGCGAAAGGGGGCTGAGCCGCATATATAGTGTATAACCTGACATGGTATGCAATCCCGAACTAATAAAGAGCCCAGATTTGCTATTTAGCAATGGGCAAGGGCCAGGAGGGAAAAGCACTGTGTCGAACAAGGGAATTAAACACTGGCCCTTATTTTTTGAAAATACAAAGCCATTCCTTGGGATGGCTTTTTTTTTATGAGGTGAATTATGGGTTGGGTATCTATTGTCAATCTAGTTCTTACAATCGCTGGCTGGTGCTGGTCATTTGTAAAATTCGTTTATCCTTATGCCAGAAAATCCTTTCCATACATTTTCTGCTTCATCTTGGGGTGGGCCGCTTGTTCTAATCGCATTTTTAGCAGACACAAAGAAGAAACACTTATTGGCACAGAAGCAGTTGTGAGTGTAGAGGGAGGCAATCATCTAACTGTGAGGGCTGGATTGTTTGGCCGTAGAGAAAGTGATTTGTATCTCTATGGTCTCGAAATACCTCCTACAGTTGGCAAACAGGCTCAAGAAAATCTTTCTAAAATTGTTTCTCCCAATGATGATGTGCGAGTCGAAGTCCTTGAAAGCTGGGGAAGGTATGCTGGTATTGTCTATGCTGAAAACGGTAACAATTGCTGCATAGAACAATTGCGAGCAGGATTGGCAAAAACCACGGTAAATCGAAAAGATTTTGCCGCTGCTCAAAAAGAAGCTCAGAAAAACCACAGGGGGGTTTGGAAGTAAGTCCTTTTGTGTCAATATGTTGCGGAAGTGTTTTCCGAGCAACTATTGACAATTGGGCGGAATGTATTACATTGAATATTGGGTGAAATAGGTTCCGCTGCTCTACCCCAGAGTTGCGGATATTTTTTTGGAGAAAACCATGAAACGTTTTTGCTTGATTGTGCTTTGTGTATTTGCGGTGGGTTGCGACCAGGATTGGAGACTTCCTTGCCAGAAAATGCAGACGACGCATGATCCGCCCCCTGCAACCAAATGTGTTGCTCCGGTGGAAAAATCTTCCAATCAAAAGTTGGAGGATGTGGTCCAATTGATTAAAAAATTGGAAATTGATCGAGAAACACTCATACGTACTTTTGAAGCCAAAGGTTTTAAATCCATTGAAGACCTTGGCAAAGACGAAGTAGCCAGATACTTGGCCAGCGAGTTACATCAAGTAGATGTTTGTATTAAGAAGGCCAAGAAAGAGGCAGAATATTTGCGACATGTGGTAAATCAAGATGTTTTTGAAGCACATCGCAAGGCGAGAGAGGATGAGGTAAAGAAGTTTATCGACGCACCTACTTTGCCCGAAGAAGGCATTGCCAGATCGTTGAGCCAGCAAGAGGCTGCCGAGATTGCTGTCAAGGATATTGAAAAATGGCACAAAAAAATTGATGGCGAAATAAAACAGCGAGCCAAGGAAACTCCCCGTGTGGAGTTGCCAAAACTTCAGCCTATCAAGCCAAAGCCTATAAAGGCGGTGGTTCAGCAAAGAGACGTTTGGGCAGAGTGGTGGAAAAACTACGTTCAGAAACATCGATCTCATTCTTGTGATTGCACAGTATATTGCTGCCAATCTCACAATGAGTTCTGGTCATATTGTTATGCTGCCGTTCACGAAATGTTTCCAAATGAAAAAGTATACACTCGTAATGGTGGCGGTTATCAGGTAGTATTCACACATCCAATTGCTATTTACTCATCATCCTCTGGGTGGGGGTTTATTCCCAATGCCTATCATGGGGCTTGGTGTCAGTATCATTCCCGATATACGCCACAAAACCCCCAAATAACAATAATCTATAACCATGATATAGCAAAGGAGAGTTTCCGATCCAGTAAATTGCGATAATTTACTATATAAAATATGGATTTTAAACAATGGATGGGAATGAAAACACCGTCATTTCGCACAGTAGGGGGCAAAAGTCGATTACGCAATTGGTTGCTTGCCCATTTCCCTAAAGAAGGAAGAATTTATGTAGAGCCTTTTGCTGGGCGGGGTAATGTGTTTTTCAAAGCCAAGCAGGAATTAGATTTCCAAGAATGGCATATCAATGACTTGCGGGGAAACTTTTTCAACTCTCTTTTAGCCGCTGACTTGGAAAAACTCCCTAAATCTATTACGTCTAAAAAAAGTTTTCAGCATTGGCAAAAACAAGCAGAGAAAGAAAACCCTCTTGGTGTTGTTTTGGAGCCTGAAATTACATGGGGTGGAAAAGGTTGGTCGGCTGGTGCTAATTTGGGGTATGAAGCTCCAGAAGGCAAAATGGGGTCACATCCACCTTTTACTAGAGACAAATATATTCCCCGTGCTGCAATGGCAAAGGAATTGCTGTCTGCTCAGGGCGTGAAAATTACCTCTCTTCATTGGCAAAATCTTCCCTGGACTACCTATGGTCCCAAAGATTTTGTTTATCTTGATCCGCCCTATCACGAAACATCGGATGAGTATTATGGACAAATCGATCATTCTGTGTTATTATTGATGTTAAAGAGTGTGTCTTTCAGATGGGCTCTTAGTGGTTATGAAACGGACCTTTATGCCAAAGAGCTAAAAGGCTACAAAAAATTGTCAATTGGCAGGGGTGCGGAACTAAAGGGTGCTGCTACTCGTAAAAAAACAGTAGTAACTGAAAATCTTTGGATGAATTATTGACCATGCGTGGTAAAATAATTGCTTTTTTTGTTTTATGTATTGGCGTCATATTAGGTATAGCATTTTTAATAGATCACAATAGCAGCCCTGCTATTGTGAGACCGCCGCTACCACAAAAACAATGTGTTTTTGCTTCAGGCAGAATCGAAGGAAAAACGGAGAACACATATTTGTGTGTCCTAATCTCCGGGCAGATAAAAAGCATTCCTGTTCGGGAAAATCAATTAGTAAAAAAAGGAGATGTTTTACTAGAAATAGATGCCAGACAATATTTTTTCGAGAAAGAGTTGGCTATAGTTCAGGAATTAGCAAACAAAGGATTGTTACAGGCTAAAGAGGCACAACTAAAGTTGGCAAAGTTGAATTTGGAAAGAGGGATTATATTAAACAAGAAGAAAGTATTGTCTGAAGAGGGTATGGACATATTAAAATGTTCCTACGATTCTTTGAGGGCAGAGATTGATGTTGCCAAGTCACAAATAGAAATATCAAAATCCCAAATACAATTGGCACAAATAAAATTAGACCACACAAAAATAGAAGCACCAATAGATGGCAAAATTCTAAAAATAGATGCCAGAATTGGAGAAATTGCCACCTCTCAAATGCCATTAATTATAATGGCAGATATTTCAGAATTACGAGTCAGGGCTTATGTTGATGAACTTGATGCCTCTTTAATAAAAGTAGGACAATCTGCTAAAATTACATTTGATAATTTCCAACCAATAAAAGCAATTGTAACTCAGGCAGCACCTTTTTTAGGAAGAAAGGTATTATTTTCTGATATGCCCTCTGAAAAAACAGATACAAAGACCAGAGAATTTTGGCTCTCTTTAAAAAATTGTAATTTACTTCCCGGCCAACGAGTAGATGTAATGGTAGATTTATGAATAAATATGCTCATTTTGCAGAAATAGCCAAACAAAATAATCGTCGTCTTCGGGCTTGTGGCCGCAAAAAAAGATACACCACTGAAGAAGCGGCTATTTGCAAAAATCAGACAGTTTACAAGTGTAAATACTGCGGAGGGTATCACCGCTCTGCCTCTTTAAATACGCTTATCAACGTATGTAGGAAGCTCAATGAACACAAGCAAAGCAAACGACAACAGATTTAAAAAAATATGGAAAGCATCTGGTGCGATTGGTCCAAAGACCAATAAAATAGAATTGCCCGGTGCAGAAAATTTTTCTAAATACTTGGAACAAAAGTATGGCTTCACTATTTCTGTGGAGGGAATCGATCCCAAAGATGGGGCGAAAATATATTTGGTAAAGCGATATAACAAAATCATTGGAATATACAGCGTATATGAACCAAGACCAGGAGAAACTGATTTTGTGCGTGACTTTGAAGGCAGGCTTCCTGGTTATGTAAACGACGTACTTGCCAGAAGAAATAAAAAACTGCCCAAGTATCTTTTGCCATTTGCCGACAAGGCCAGAAAAAAACCGCCAGTTGATAGCGTATCATTAACGTGGGCTAATGAAAAATGGCGAGTCTGTGGAGGTTTTGAAGAAGCTTTGGGGCAATACTGGTATAGGCATGATCGGCATGAAGTCATTCCGTTTCCATAGGATCACACCCCCCTTTCATACGGCAATTTTTCCGCTATGGGTAGTTTACAACCCCGTTTTCTGAAGTATAATGGGGGTGGTTAAAGAAGCCTTTTACGGAGAAAAATCATGCTTGAGCTTGAAGCTGCTGCCTATTCGGCAGATGTGGGTGAAACAATAGACCCATCCAGTCTGTCTTTCAAAACGGCTAAGAAAACCAAATCGTTGCAGGCAAAGCCCATGAGGGCATTGCTCACTGATCCCAGGGTAATCACCAAGTTTCTCTTGGATACTCTGGAAGGCACTCAGATGCTCAAGGCTAATTCTATGGTCTGCCTTGGACCCTGTAATGATGTGTGGCAGCAAGATAATGCCACTCTCCACAAGTCTTATGTTCCGACCCATGTTGACGAAGAGGGGTGGACGACCTTTGAGCCCAAGCCTGAGGCTATTCGAGACGCCTGTTATATTGAGTTGAATGAGACGGGCGAATTCTACATCAAGGCATTGTGGGGCGACCGCCAAGCTGATGGCTCATTCCGTCAAACAGGGCACAGTGGCGATTACATTGTGCGTAACCGAGATAACCCCGATGACGTTTGGATCGTCAAAGGCTCAGTATGGAACCGAACCTACGAGTTTACCAATGAAGAGTAGAAAAGCATTTACGTTAGTTGAATTGTTGGTAGTAATTACTATTGCTGGCATTTTGCTTGCGTTGTTGGTGCCGGTCATTTTTGCTGTCATCAATGGAAAATCAAAAGAGCCATCCATTACACATATGCCTGTTGCTCCTGTGTCTCGATCTGTTATAGATAGTCCGAAGAGTGGGGAAGCAATTCCCATAACTATTCACGGAATGAAGTATACAATCATTTACAATGGACCCGATGACGTAGAAATCTACCGCCAAAAGGAGTGCGAAGATGCGACAAATAGCTCAACGAATAGAAAGGCTGTTGAGAAATGATTTCCTCTCACATGTAGAGGCTTTGACGGATGAGGGGCAAGAAAGTTTTGAAGATCGACAATTAATTCTTCAAAGGACACAAGTTCTTGTGACAGAAGGACATGTTTATTCGACCGCAAGACAAATCGCTGTTGAAGAATGGCTGGTAAACTTTTTGAACGACAACTGTGTGAAGATGTAACTCTTTTTTGAAAGGGCATATATGCCAAAGAAGAACGAGCCTACTAAGGCTGAGGCGATTCGGGCTGTTCTTACAAAACACCCGGATTTTAACGCCAAGCAAGCAGTGGCTGCATTGGCGAAAAGTGGTGTTGAAATCAATGCCGCTAATTTCTATGACACTAAAAGCCGCATGACGGAACAGGGTCTAGTTCCTGGTGTCAAGAAATCCAAAAGGAAGGTCAAGCGTTCATGTCGCAAGATTTCCAAGCCCGAATCGACCATTTCTGAATCTGTGGAGTTGGAATTGGCACGACGGGAAATTCAAAAATTACGTGCAGTAATCGCAACCCTACTCTAAGGAGACTCCTGTGGAGAAAAAGAAAGCCAGACGCAAGAATCGTCTCGACAAGCTCCAAATTTGGAAGGTTTGTCAACTAGGTCGATTCGGGGGATTTGCACACCGATTCATTGCTTCGCTTGTATTCGACAAGCCTTTGAAAAGGGTTACACCAAATGACACAAGGTGTATTTCCTCATGTTTGCAACGAAACGGCATCAAAGTAATGGATTGGCGTTCCGGTTTGACAGCACAGGCTGAAAACTATGCTCAATCCCACATTACTCCCAAGAAACGGCAACTGAAACTCTTGGCAGCTTAGTATTTGGCTCACCAACCCTCCACGTTGCCATGCTTCGTGGAGGGTGTTTTTTTATCATAAAACAATGTATAATCAATGTTCGTTAGAAAAGAAAATAGATGAAACTTCCTCCCGGCATCAAATTGCTTGGATTCCCTCAAAATTTGCTATCAAAGGCATGATTCTGAAAATCAGGGATGGGGCCGGGGATTGGGAGGATGGTTGGCTTGTAACCGGAGTGGGAACTTCTTGCGAAGATAGTGATTTAGTAGAACACCATCGGGTACACAGGGATCATCGCAAAGCTTCTGATGTGCCTAAAGGAACTTTCAAAACATGAAATTGAAAAATCTATATTTGGCAAAATTATGTAACATCCCAATTAAAACCAGCATTTTTTGGTGGTGCTTTTTCGGGCCAATGCTGCTTATTCCTCTTTTTTGCGGGAGTTTTCTTGAATCATTTGCCGTCTTGTGTATGTTGCTCCTTGTGTTCATTTGTATTACCGCTCACGAACTCGGACACTCCCTAGTGGCACAGCATTTTGGCTTCCGCACCACCAAAATTGTGTGGTATCCATTTGGTGCCGCCGCTTATATCGACGGCGATTGGGGCAAAAACCCAAATCAAGAATTGTTAATTGCCATTACTGGGCCTTTTATTTCGTTGGTGCTGGGTCTAATTTTACTATATTTTGATGATTCTGATTTTGGTTTAGGAAAGCTCAATTTGATGTGGGCCGCTTTTAATCTTTTCGTTCCTGTGTTTCCGCTTGATGGTGGTAGAGTCATAAGATCGAGCTTAGCTCGTTGGCTACCGCTGGAAAAAGCCACGAAAATTTCTTTTATTGGCAGTTGTGTGACTTCTGCTCTCTTTAGTTTATTTGCTGTTTATGTTGGTTGGTATATGATGGCTGTAATTGTGCCTTTCATCGCTATAGCTGGCGGTGGTGCTGAATATTCTCAATTGAAAATCAATGAGCTAGAGAAAGAATTAGAAAGAGAAAAGGCATTGGCACAGCGTGGTAAAGATTTGATAGAAAAGTGGCGGCGAGAAGATTTGGCAGATGAAATGAACAAGTTATTGTTCAGATTGGCAGAGTTGCATGTAAACCTGGAAAGGGCTTGCGATGAAAATACTTGTCACTAGTGGTGGAACCAAGGTTCCCATTGATGCTGTACGGGATATTACCAATATGTCCAAAGGGACTTTTGGGGCAAAAATTTGTCGGGCATTTCTCGATAGAACCGATCACGATATCGAAGTGTGGTATTTAGGCTCCCAGGATGGTTGTCGTCCATTCAAAATAGATGTGGATTTTACCTCGGATGCAGAACAGTTTCATATGCATCCTGACGATCAAAGATCAATCAATAGGTTTTGGGACTTTTATTTTTGGTGTCAAAAAGTTCGTCATCGCTGCCATCAAGTGTATTATCGCAACTATGATGAATATTCCCTGAAATTGGAAATGATTATCAGGGACCAAAAGCCCGACATTGTGGTTCTGGCAGCGGCTGTTAGTGATTACTTGGTATCCAATCCCACAGAAGGCAAAGTACGGTCAAGCGATGCTTTATCCATTCAGCTTGCTCCTGCCGAGAAACTGATTAGTAAAATCAAGCGATGGCATCCAGGCTGTAAACTGGTAGGATTCAAACTGTTGGTCAACAGCACCAGTAATGAGTTGTTTCAAGCCGCTTGTAGAAGCATTGAAACCAATGGTTGTGATTTGGTGGTGGCCAATGATTTGCGTGACATCAAAAACAACGATCACACGTTGCGACTTGTCCGCTGGAATAAAAGTGACAAGAGTTTCATTACCTCTGAATATCATTCTGGGTCTTTGCATTATTTGCCCAGTGTAGTTGTTGCCGAGTCATTGGCGTTACTCAAGGCGGAAAAATGTGGTTATTAATTAGTATGATGTGGTGCCATTATTTGTTTGATTTCCTAGCACAATCCAATTGGATGGCGACGAACAAACACCATTTATACATCCCTTTGGGAGTTCATTGTTTCATTTATAGTGTGGGCATGACATTTTGGGCCAGTTTCTTTTGGTCCGCATCGATTGCATTCTATTTTTGCATAACTTTTCTATTGCATTTTTTACTGGATTTTTCTTCAAGTCGTCTGACATCCTGGGCATGGAGAAAGCATGGTCCTTGTAGGCTTTTTTTCAATATCATTGGCTTCGATCAATTCGCCCATTTTTGTTGTTTACTAGCAACATTTGAAATTGTGGGGATACAAAAATGACATTTCTTGCTATTTTGTTTGCAATATTGTTCGTTGCTGCCGTGATCGGCAATTTTCTGCAAACTATTTTTTGGTCACGGTTGTGCAAAGAATACAAAAAAATCTGTGATGACGATGTTGAAACCATCAAGCTTCTAACTGCGGAACTAAAAAAATGGAGTAAGCTACCAATGCCAACTCCCATAGAAGATTATCCAGAAATTCCTTTTGATTTAGGTGGTGGATATGGCCTTCCAGGCAGAGGAGATGAATAATGAATAAACCAAACATTCTCTTAGGGATCACTGGTTCGGTTGCTACAGTTTTGGTAAAGAAAATGTGCCAACAACTTTCGGAAATTGGCAATGTCGAAATTGTTTCCACTGAATCGGCAATGCATTTTATCGACAAAGAAGATATTACTGGGTTCGATCTGTTAAATTGCAGATTGTGGAGAGACATCGATGAATGGCAATGGAGCCGACCTGCTCCACAGCCGCCACCGTCGCAGGCTGCGGCAATATCCGATGTATGGAAGAAAGATGACCCAGTTGTTCACATCAATCTACGTGACTGGGCTGATGTTTTTGTAATCGCCCCCTTGTCGGCTAATACTTTGGCCAAAATGGCGAATGGTCTTTGCGACAATCTTTTGACCAGCGTTTTTCGAGCTTGGGATTGGGCGAAACCAGTGATTGTTGCTCCCGCTATGAATACTCGTATGTGGGAGAGTCCATTTACCGAAGATCATTTATTCAAACTTGTCAAATTATTTGGGGATCAATTCCAAGTTATTCCTCCTCAGAAAAAGATGTTGGCATGTGGGGATGAGGGCAAAGGGGCAATGGCTGATATTTCACTCATTGTGGAAAAACTAAAATGGCTTATGAAGTGGCAATTCCCCATTGAACATTGTCCTGGTATTCCCATCAATTACCATCCTGGGGCTTTTGCATTCCCTCGCCGCCAATCCAATCATACTGGAGTCGATTTGTATACACCCCGATTTTATGTATCAGAGGTTCATCATCATATTCGGTCAAGAGAAAATTGCACTATTGCCCATGCGGTAGAATCTGGCAGAGTGGTAGCCACTGAGCATTTTACTGGCGAGCAGGATGAATCTCCCTGGTGGAATAACACTGATTGCCTTTTGGTTGAAGGCCGATCAGGAGTGGTTTGTTATGGTGAAATTAAGCCATATACGTTTTCGGTTGGGGACATCATTGTAAGAGGACAACCCCTTGGCGAAGTGATTCCGGTGCTAAAAGAAGGCAAAGAACGACCTGACATCCCAGGTCATAGTAGAGCAATGCTGCATATTGAGCTTTACAAACACGGCACAAAATCTGCCTCTAAGTCTTGGAAGCTAGGACAACCGAAGCATGATTATATTGCCGACCCCACGCCCTTTTTGTGCGAATCTATCAATGCTCCCAAAGAACGATTAGTTTGGGACAATCCAGAGAAAAAGCTATGATTGATCTATTGTCTATTAGTCCACAAATGGCACAGATTGCTGAAATAATACTTTTGCAATCAGGTCCACTTACCGAATTTGGTGAGTTGGAACAAGGCGACCAGATTGTTGTTGAATCATTTAAACTTGATATTGATAAGATTGAAATAATTGTCAGTTATGGCGATGAAATAAAGCAATTTACACTCAAAGTTTGGAGAGCATCATGACGGCACTCATCATTGACGAAAGTATAGAAGCCAAAATCAAAACTCTGATAGAGTTTGCGGAAGCACATCCCATGCCTTTAGAGGCATTAGTGAAAATACTGGAAGGCACAATGGATGCCCCCGGAAATGTTGGTTTCGACATTGAAATTCCAATGGGCTTTCGAGTTGTTTTCACTATTGAGCAGCAGCCATTTGGTTGGTGCAAACACATGTCGATTTCTGTCGAGAGTTCTAATCCAGAACATATGCCAAATTTTGCCGCCGTACAGATGCTTTTGGATAATTTCGGGATGATCTCTTTAAAAACCGCTTTGGAGAATGGCTTCGTTTATTTAGAAGAAACCATTTCTCCAAAAGCGGTAAATATTATAAGTCCTTATCCAGAATTTCAAACAAGTTGAGTCTGGCTATTCCTTAGTTGGCGTTGTCACTGGTGCTGGTGCAGGTTTTGCTGGCACTGGTGCTGGCACTGGTGCAGGCTTTGGTGCAGGCTTTGGTGCTGGCACTGGTGCAGGCTTTGGTGCTGGTTTTGGTGCTGGCGTTGGCACTGGCATCGGCTTTGGTGCTGGTTTCATTTTTCTTTTGCTGACCATGATTTTCCTTTATTGGTTGGACAACTTATCTATTTTTCTCAACCAAAAATTTTTCACTTGACACAAACTACTTTATTATTTATAAATATTGTTTTTACAAGGAAACACACAAGACAAAAATGGATAATGAATCGAATTTATTCGGTAACATGGAAGTTGCCGAAGAGCCTCCTGGTAAATGGAATGATTGGAAGTGGCAGCTTAGGAACAGGATACAATCAGTAGGAGATGCTGCAAAAAAAGGATTGCCAATTTCTCAAGAGGCCAGTCAAACATTTCCTTTCTCTATTACGCCTTATTATCTCTCTCTCATCGAGCAATACAACTCATCTGATCCTATCTATAGGATGTGTGTTCCTGATATAGCTGAGTTATCGGGAGATTGCTGCGTAGATGATCCTCTCCAAGAAGACCAACAAATGCCGGTGCCTCATCTTGTGCATCGTTATAGAGATAGGGCACTCATTATTTGCACAGCCCAATGCAGTGTTTACTGTCGTTATTGCACCAGAAAAAGAACAGTTGGTAGTCCTTTCTATTGCAATCTAACCGATGGTGAAGTGGCTGATATTAAAGAGTATCTTAAAAATCACCCTGAGATAACTGATGTGATTCTTTCTGGTGGCGATCCATTGCTATTAGACAGATATGACATACGATTTATTCTCAGTCAAGTCAGGGCTGTTGAATCGGTTCAAATCATCAGGATCGGCACCAAAGTTCCAGTAGTTTTACCAATGAGAATTGATGACGAATTGGTGGAAACGCTCAAGGATTTCCAACCAGTTTTTGTGAACACTCATTTCAATCATCCTCGGGAAATCACGGCCCAGTCCCAAGCAGCTTGTGCAAAACTCATCGACAATGGTATCCCTGTCAATAATCAATCCGTTTTATTGAAAGGCGTGAATGACGATAAGTTTATTCAGGAAGAATTGTGCCGCAAACTTGTCAGAATGCGGGTAAGACCTTATTACTTATTTCAATGTGATATAGTGAATGGTGCCAATCACTTTCGAACAAAGGTCGCCAAGGGCATTGAGATTATGGAGCATCTAAGAGGCAGATTATCTGGTTTGGCCATCCCTCAATATGTGATAGACACTCCTGGTGGTAAAATTCCAATATTGCCAACTTATTTGATCTCTCAAACCCCAGAGAAGGTTATTTTAAGAAATTTCGAAGGAAAGATTATGGAATATCCAGAAATATAACTCCTTTATTAAAAAGGAGATTATATGAACGGTTTATTTGTTATTTATCTGGATATCGGAACCTTGGCACCCACTCAAGCTGAAGCTTTTGTTGATAAAACAAAAAAAGATCATGGCGATTTGTTTAAAAAATTGCAAGATGATGGTTATGAGGTGATGGTATTGCCTACTCGACCTAATTCAGAAACAAGAGTGGA
>Ga0172381_10003306_pt1 | contig 17143 bp, 32 predicted proteins | sample Leawel6488metaG_FD_119754 | JGI IMG/M metagenome (GOLD analysis project Ga0172381, IMG submission 119754) | Leachate microbial communities from a municipal landfill in Southern Ontario, Canada - Leachate well 64-88 metaG | ecosystem: Engineered > Solid waste > Landfill > Unclassified | place... | reverse complement strand
CGCTATTATATTGTAAAATCGAAACTTATGAATTTAAGTACAAACGAAAGCAATATAAAACAAACAATAGAAGAAGTCGTTGATTATATTATTGGTATTTATAAAAATGTTTTAAAAAATAATAAATTAACTTTGATTACTAACGAAGCATTTTGTGCAATGTCAGTTGGGCAAGTAAAAGAAGAAGAGTTTTTTAGTTATTCAAATGAGATTATAATCACTCCTAAAAAACTTTTAAAATGGGCTGAGAAGACAAAAATTGAAGACATAAAAATAGAAGATAAAAGAAAAATATGCGAGTTTATAGATAGTAGAATTATTTACCCCGAAAAACCTATTGAATTAGAGGAGGAAAAATAGCGATTTAATATCTAATAAAATTATATAAAAATCTCACGACATAAATTTGTATGTGGGATTTTTAAAAAGTAGCAAATTATTTGTATAAAAGCATTGACTTAATTGACGGTATGGTGTAGAATACACTTACTGTGAAATTATAGGATGATGCAGGAAGTTACTAAAAAAGCGTACTTAGCAGGCTTTTAGAGAGAATTTCTGCGGACAATTGTTTAAATTAAATTTAAACGACCGACCTTTAATTTTCAAGTTTATTTTTTTGTTTCACAGTATGGCACACACGGCACAGTGTACGCACTTGCAAGTTGCCAAAGATAGTAAAATTAAGGCGGTAGAATGTTAGGAGGAAATTTATGGCAACACAAAGAATTAGAATTAAGTTAAAAGCGTATGATGCAAACTTAATCGACCAAGCAGCATCACGAATTGTGGAAACTGCTAAAAAATCCGGTTCTCAAATTTCGGGACCGATTCCACTACCTACTGATAAGGAAGTGGTTACTGTTATACGCTCTCCGCATAAATACAAGGACTCGCGTGAACAATTTGAAATGAGAACACATAAAAGACTGATTGATATTTACAGTCCATCACCAAAAGCAGTTGATTCACTTATGAAACTTGACTTGCCGGCTGGCGTAGATATTAAAATCAAACTGTAAGCGGCGGAGGAAGAAAAATGAAAAAAGCAATAATTGGCAAGAAATTAGGAATGTCTCAAATATTTGCCGAAGATGGTACAGTTATACCGGTAACGGTAGTAGAGGCTGGCCCTTGTGAAATAACACAAATTAAAACAGAAGAAAAAGAAGGGTATCACGCCGTTCAAGTTGCGTTTGGTGTAGTCAAAGTCGCAAAGGTTACAAAGCCTTTGGGTGGAATATTCAAAAAAGCAAATTTAGAACCTAAAAAATATCTTCGCGAACTTGATCTTGAAGGTGATTACCAAGTCGGTTCAAAAATTACTTGCGATATATTTAATGTTGGCGATATAGTTGATGTAACCGGTATTTCAAAAGGTCATGGTTATACTGGAACTATTCAACGCTGGAATGCGCATAGATTAAAAATGACGCACGGTGTCGGACCTGTTCATAGACAAGTTGGTTCGATGGGTGCTAATACTTGGCCAGCCAGAGTGTTTCCCGGAAAGAAAATGCCTGGACATTATGGAGTAGATCAAGTTACAATTCAAAACTTACAAGTAGCCCGCATTGATACAGATAAAAATCTGCTTTTGATTAAAGGTGCAATACCTGGACCAAATGGTGGATTAGTAAATGTGCATGAAGCAGTTAAGCGTTAAGAAAGGAGAGAATTACTAAAATGGCAAAAGTTAAATTATATGATATGCAGGCAAATCCTGTTGGCGAACTTAACCTTAACGATGAAATATTTGGGCTTGATTATAATGAACCATTAATTCATCAAGTTATAGTCGCTATGAACGCAAATGCGCGTCAAGGTACAAAATCGACACTTTCACAATCAGAAGTACGCGGTGGAAAGAAAAAACCATATGCACAAAAGCATACTGGTCAGGCAAGACACGCTAACACTGTTGCTCCTCAGTTTAGAGGTGGCGGAATGGCGTTTGCTATAAAGCCTCGTGATTATTCAAAAAAAGTCAACAAAGTTGCAAAGGACATAGCATTTAGAAGCGCATTAAGCCAAAAACTTGTTGATGAAGAAATCATCGTTATAGACCAATTTAAATTAATAGATGCAAAAACTAAGGAAGTTGTGGCGATATTAGATGCATTCAAAGCCAACAAATCTGTTATATTTGTGACACCTATTAATGATGAAATTCTTATGAGAGCGGCCAGCAATCTAGCAAATGTAAAAACTACAACCATTGACTTACTTAATGTATATGATATTGTTGCATCGCAAAAATGCATATTCACAAAGGAAGCAATAGAACAATTAGAGGAGGCTTATGCAGAATAATGAAAGCGTATGATATTATAATAAAGCCACTATTAACCGAAAAAAGTTATGCTGACATTCCTAATAAAAAATATACATTTTTTGTAGATGTAAATTCTAATAAAACGGAAATTAAATTGGCGATAGAAGAAATTTTTAAGGTTTCGGTAGCAAAAGTTAACACGCTTAATGTGCGTGGAAAATTAAAGCGTCAAGGAAAAACCCAAGGTTATACCGCAAAGCAGAAGAAAGCATTTGTTCAACTTACAGCGGATTCAAAACCAATTGAATTCTTTGACAGTTTAAAGTAATTTAGGAGGAAGAATAAAATGGCAGTAAAAACATACAGACCTCTAACTCCGGGCCAAAGACACAAAACTTCGGCAAGTTTTGCAGAAATTACAAAATTTGAACCCGAAAAATCCCTTTTGACCACAAAACAAAAATCAGGCGGTCGCAACAATCAGGGTAAAATTTGTGTAAGACATATTGGTGGCGGAAACAGGGTTAAATACAGAATTATTGACTTCAAAAGAAATAAAGATGGTATACCTGCAACAGTAGTAGGAATTGAATATGATCCTAACCGTACTGCATATATCGCACTTTTAAATTACGCTGATGGTGAAAAACGCTATATACTTGCTCCCATTGGACTTAATGTAGGCGATATACTGTGTAGTGGTGAAGGCGCCGATATTAAAACCGGTAACTCATTAGCACTTAAAGATATTCCAGAAGGTGTTGTAATTCATAATATTGAAATGCGTCCTGGCAAAGGCGGACAAATTGCCCGTTCAGCAGGTATTAGTGCAAGACTTATGGCTAAGGAAGGCGATTATGCTACAATTCGTATGCCGTCAGGTGAAACCCGTTTAATTAAACTTTCTTGTCGTGCTACAATTGGACAAGTTGGCAACTTGGAAAACGAAATTATTAAACTTGGTAAAGCCGGAAGAAAACGCCACATGGGAGTTAGACCCACGGTTCGTGGTTCAGCGATGAATCCAGTTGATCACCCGCATGGTGGCGGTGAAGGCAAAAGTCCGATTGGAAGGCCAAGTCCTGAAACTCCTTGGGGTAAACCTACACTAGGTTATAAGACAAGAGATAAGAAAAAAACAACTTCAAAATTCATTATTAAACGTGTAAATTAGGAGGCGAAGTAAGTGATATCAATTAAAAAATTGCCTTTTGTAGAAGAGAGGCTTAAAAACAAAATATTGGCCATGAATGAATCTGGCGAAAAACGAGCAATTAAAACATGGTCACGCTCCTCTACGATTTATCCAGAATTCGTAGGACACACAATAGCCGTTCATAACGGTAAAAAACATATACCTGTATATATTGTTTCGGATATGGTCGGTCATAAACTTGGTGAGTTTGCTCCAACCCGTACATTTAAAGGTCACGCAGGTGCAAAAACAACTACACTTAAATCCGCATCAAAAAAGTAGAATGGAGGAAGTTATTAGATTATGGCAAAAAGAATTAGAGAAAAAGCGGCAAAACGCATAATAAACAAAGACAACCGCCCTAGCGCTATTGCAAAATTCGTAAGAATAAGTTCTAGCAAGGTTTGTATTGTTATGGACCTCGTTCGTGGTAAATCGTATAGAGAAGCGTGTGCAATTTTAGAGAATACTCCAAAGGCGGCTTCACCACTTATTAAAAAAGTTATGGATTCGGCAGCGGCTAATGCGGAAAATAATTTAAGTCTTAATAAAGATAAATTATTTGTTGCAGAATGTCACGCAGATCCAGGACCTACACTTAAAAGAATGGATATTAGAGCACGCGGTCGTTCAAACAGATTATTATTGCGTACCAGCCACATTACAGTTGTGCTGGATACCATTAAAGAATAAGGGAGGATACTATGGGACAAAAAGTTAATCCACACGGATTGCGTGTTGGCATCATAAAGGGCTGGAACGCACAGTGGTATGCAAGCAAAAAAGAATTTTCTGTTAACCTTGTTGAAGACTACAAAATAAGGACATTTATTAAAAATAAGTATTTTTCTAGTGCAATTTCTTCAATAACAATTGAACGCACAGCAGCAAGACTTGTAGTTAATATTTTTTCAGCAAGACCAGGTGTTCTTATTGGTCAAAAAGGCGCTGGAATTGAAATATTAAAGCAAGAAATTACAAAATTAACAGATGTTAAAAACATTACTATAAATGTTAGAGAAATTAAAAGACCTGACCTTGATTCTGTTCTGCTTGCAGAAGGAATTGCTGCTCAAATTGAAAAGCGTGTTACATTTAGAAGGGCTATGAAACAAGGAATATCAAAGGCTGTTAAATCTGGCTCCAAAGGCGTAAAAATTATGATTAGTGGCAGGTTAGATGGTGCTGAAATTGCAAGAAGTGAACATTATCAAGTTGGACTATTGCCACTTCAAACTTTAAGAGCGGATATTGATTATGGCACAGCAGAAGCCCACACCACATATGGCGTTGTTGGAATTAAAGTGTGGATTTATAAAGGCGAAATTCTAGCGAAACCTTCGGAAACTTCCCATAAAAAAGAAGAGGAGGTAAATAACAATGTTAATTCCTAAAAGAGTAAAAAGAAGACGCGTTTTCCGTGGCAGAATGACTGGTAAAGCCACCAGAGGTAATTTAATCGGATACGGACAATTTGGACTTGTTGCAATGGAACCGGCTTGGATAAAATCAAATCAAATTGAAGCGGCACGTGTTGCTATGACTCGTTATATGAAAAGAGGCGGTAAAGTTTGGGTAAGCATTTTCCCTCAAAAGTCTGTAACAAAGAAACCTGCTGAAACCCGTATGGGCAGTGGTAAAGGTTCCGTAGAATTTTGGGTCGCGGTTGTTAAGCCCGGCACAGTTTTATTCCAAGTTGCAGATATTTCGGAAGAAATAGCGCGTGAAGCACTAAGACTAGCAAGTCACAAACTTCCGGTTAAAACAAAATTTGTAAGAAAGGGCGAAGAAGTTCTTTTATCAAAGATTTTGCCCGCTTGCCAAAAAGCCGAAACAGCACAGGCCTCTACCGAAACAACTAAAATTGTAGGAGGACAAGTTTAATGAAAGCACAAGAACTTCATAATATGACAACTGATGAACTTTTAGCAAAACAAAAAGCATTAAAAGTAGAACTTTTTAACTTACGATTTTCACATGCTACTGGTCAACTTACAAATCCTCTTATATTAAACTCATACAAAAAAGACATCGCTAAGGTTAAAACGATTTTAAGAGAAAGAGAACTTGAAATTGCACGCGTAGCAAAAGAACTAAATAAAGCCCCTAACAAGGCAAAGGCGTAGGTAGGTGAAAGTATGGAAAATGTAAATTTAGAAGAAACCAGAAATATTCGTAAAGTCAAAACAGGTATGGTAGTTAGCAATAAAATGCAAAAAACTATTGTAGTTGCTGTAACAAGCAGTGTAAAACACCCCCTTTACAAAAAAGTCGTAAAACAGACCAAAAATTTTAAAGCACACGATGAAAATAACGATGCAGGTATTGGCGATAAAGTAGAAATTACCGAAACTCGTCCATTAAGTCGTGATAAATGTTGGCGTTTGGTCCGAATAGTTGAAAAAGCCAAATAGGTCTAAAAGGAGTACTATTTATGATACAACCACAATCATATCTAAAAATTGCCGATAACACTGGTGCAAAAGAAATTATGTGCATTAGAGTTTTGGGTGGTTCGTTCAGAAGAACTGGCGGTATTGGTGATACAATAGTTGCCAGCGTTAAAAGTGCTATACCCGGTGGTATGGTTAAAAAAGGTGAAATTGTTAAAGCGGTTATTGTTAGAACACGCAAAGGACTTCGTAGGGCTGATGGCTCCGGAATCAAATTTGATGATAATGCGGCAGTAATTATAGATGCTCAAAAGCAACCAAGAGGAACCCGTATTTTTGGACCAGTAGCAAGAGAACTACGCGAGAGAGATTATATGAAAATTATTTCGCTTGCGCCCGAAGTGCTATAAGGAGGAAAGCAGATAATGTCAAAATTAAAAATTAAAAAAGGTGACACAGTATTAGTTATTGCAGGAAAAGACAAAGGTAAGACAGCAAAAATAACTTCTGCTCAACCAAACACTCACAAAGTTATTGTAGCAGGTGTGAATATGTTGACACATTTCAAAAAGGCTCGTTCTGCTAAGGACCAAGATGCAGGAATTAAAAAAGCCGAAGGTGCAATTGATATTTCCAATGTTATGATAGTTTGCTCTTCATGTAAAAAAGCCACAAGAGTAGCATACAGAATTGATGGCAAAAACAAAGTTAGAATTTGTAAACATTGCGGTGCAAGTTTAGAATCAAAAGTTACAAAAGCAAAAGTTGAATCAAAAAAAGCAAAAGTTGCCAAAGAAACAATAAAAGAAGAAAAAGCAATAGAGCAAGTGGTAACAGAAAAACCAAAACGCACAAGAACTAAAAAAACCACAGAAGAAATTAAATAAGGAGGAGCAAATAATGGCAGAAACTAAAATGGCTAAAAAAACAATAAAAGCCGAAAATAGATTAAAAACTTATTATAAAGAAGTTGTTGTTCCTTCACTTATGAAATCTGAGGGTTACAAAAACGTAAACGAAGTTCCAAAGATAGATAAAATTGTTCTTAATATGGGACTTGGTGATGTAAAAGATAACAGCAAAAGTTTTACAATGGCAGTAGATGAACTTGCAGTTATAAGCGGGCAAAAACCGCTTGTTACAAACGCAAAAAAATCCATAGCAAACTTTAAACTTAGAGAAGGCGCTAAAGTAGGTGCAAAAGTTACTTTACGCGGTATAAGAATGTATGAGTTTTTTGATAAATTATTATCAATAGCACTTCCGCGTGTTCGTGATTTTAAAGGCGTATCACCAAAATCTTTTGATGGAAGAGGAAACTATGCACTTGGGATTAAAGAACAAATTATTTTTCCCGAAATTAAATATGATAAGATCGAAAAAATACGCGGTTTTGATATATGCATTATAACCACGGCAAAAACAGACGCAGAAGCTTTAAAACTTTTGGACGCTTGCGGAATGCCGTTTAGAACCAAGTAGAGTAGGAGGATAATATGGCAAGAAAAGCACTTATTAATAAACAACTTGAAAAGCAAAAGTTTACAACCAGAGAATATACGCGTTGCAAAATCTGCGGTCGTCCACATTCTGTACTCAGAAAATATGGCATTTGCAGAATTTGTTTCAGGAATATGGCCTATAAAGGCGAAATCCCTGGCGTTACAAAGTCAAGCTGGTAAAGGAGATATGATAATATGACAACAGATCCAATTAGTGATATGCTTACCCGTCTTCGCAATGCAATTACTGCGCATCACGATATAGTAGAAGTACCCACAAGCCGAATTAAAAAATCAATTGCCGAAATTTTAGTTAGTGAAGGGTATATTACAAGTGCAGAATATGTAGGCAGTGGTGTTACTAGCACAATTAAAATCACCTTAAAATACGGTTCAAATAATGAAAAAGTTATTAGCGGTATCAAAAGAATTTCTAAACCAGGTCTTAGAATTTATGCAGAAGCAGATAAACTCCCAAAAGTTTTAAATGGCTTAGGAATTGCTATTATTTCCACAAGTAAAGGTGTTATGACAGACAAGACAGCTCGTGCATTAGGCACTGGTGGCGAAGTTTTGGCATTCATCTGGTAGTAAGAGGAAGGAGAAAAAATTATGTCAAGAATAGGAAGACATCCGATTACCATTCCCGCAAATGTTACCGTTAAATTGGACGGTGAAAATGTTACGGTTAAAGGTCCGCTCGGAGAACTGCATCTTACAATTAGTAAGGAAATAACCGCAGTGCAAGAAAACGATCATGTAGTATTAAGCAGAAATTCAGATGATAGAGAAATTAGGTCTAAACACGGTCTTTATAGGGCTTTAATAGCAAATATGGTTACCGGTGTAACAGAGGGTTATAGCAAAACTCTTGTTGTATCGGGCGTTGGCTATAAAGTTTCTAAACAGGGCAAAAAAGTTGTGTTAAATATTGGTTTCTCTCATTCAGTAGAAGTTGAAGAAATTGATGGGATTTCATTATCTTGTCCAAGTGCAACTGAAATTGTTGTTAAAGGTATAGATAAAAATGAAGTTGGGCAATTTGCTTTAAAAATTAGAGATTTAAAACCGGTAGAGCCTTATCATGGCTATGGAATCAGGTATTCTGATGAAGTCGTTGTGAAGAAAGAAGGCAAGACAGCGGGTAAAAAATAAGGAGAACTAAAAATATGATTAAGAAATTAGATAAGAACAATGACCGCATAGCACGCCATTTAAGAGTTCGTGAAAAAATTTCAGGCACTACCAGTGTTCCCCGCTTAAATGTTTATCGCAGTGCAAGCAATATCTATGCACAAATTGTTGATGATTTAAATGCACATACACTTGTAAGTTCAAATACTCTTCAAAAAGAAATTGCAGAACTTGTAAGTGGTAAAACAAATTGCGAGGCAGCATTTATTACCGGAAAAATATTAGCCGAAAAAGCCATTAAAAATGGTATTAAAAAAGTCGTTTTTGACCGTAGCGGTTACATTTACACTGGTCGTGTAAAAAACCTTGCTGAAGGTGCTCGTGAGGGCGGATTAGAGTTTTAACAGGAGGAATGTTATAAATGGAAAATGAAGTAAAATTAGTATCTAATTCCGAAGTGGCTCAATCTGAAGCCGATAAAAAAGTTTACCCGCGTAGTTCAACTAGACTTGATGATAGACACGATGGAAAAAATAAAAGAAGAGAACGAGATAGCAGAAAACCAGAAGATAAAGATGGACTTGAAAATCGTTTGGTTCAAGTAAACCGCGTAGCCAAAGTTGTTAAAGGTGGACGAAATATGTCTTTTTCAGCACTGGTTGTTGTTGGTAATAAAGCAGGACGAGTTGGCGTTGCCTCTGGCAAGGCTGCCGAAGTGCCTGACGCAGTAGAAAAAGCAACCGCAAATGCTAAGAAATATCTTATTACAGTTCCTATGATTAATACAACAATTCCGCATGAAGCAGTTGGTCGTTTTGGAACAAGTATAGTTCTTATTAAACCTGCTCCGGAAGGCGCTGGCGTTATTGCGGGAAGTTCTGTGCGTGCGGTTATTGAATTAGCCGGGTACAAAGATGTTATCACAAAATCAATGGGTTCACGCAATAAAATTAATACAGTAAAAGCAACTATTGAAGCACTTAAACTTTTAAAGAGCAAAGAACAGGTTGCCACCCTAAGAGGCAAGAAACTTGAAGAAATTTAAAGGAGTAGCATATATGGCAGAAATTAAAAAAATTAAAATTACTTTGGTAAGAAGCGTAATAGGTGCTATTCCAAATCATCGTAAAATTGTTGTGGCGCTTGGACTTAAAAAAACGCAAAGTTTTGTTATCCAAAATGACACTCCGGCAATTCGCGGTATGATTTTTAAAATTAAGCACTTAGTAAAAGTAGAAGATGTTAAGTAAGGAGACATATTTATGAAATTACACGAATTAACTCCGGCTGTTGGAGCAAGAACTAAAAAAACACGCGTTGGCAGAGGAACAAGCGCTGGACAAGGCAAAACTTGTGGACGCGGTATGAAAGGTCAGGCTTCTCGTAGTGGTGCCGGTCGTCGAATAGGTTTTGAAGGTGGTCAAATGACACTTGCGCGTAGGTTACCCAAATTTGGTTTTACTAACATATTTCGTAAAGAATATGCCACTGTCAATGTTTCAGATTTAAATGTGTTTGAAAATGGTACAATGGTTACACAAGAACTTTTACTTGAAAACCGTATAATTGGAAAAATTCACGATGCAGGTTTAAAAGTATTAGGAAATGGCGAACTTTCTAAATCTCTGACAGTAAAGGCTAACAAATTTACGGAAAGTGCCGCTGAAAAAATTAAAAATGCAGGTGGAAATCCAGAGGTGGTATAATGTTTAAAACCATAATTAACGCTTTTAAAGTTAAAGAAATAAGAACAAAAATATTTATTACACTGCTATTACTTGCAGTATATAGATTTGGTTGCTGGCTACCGGTTCCAGGAATAAACTTTGATGCATTCTCAGCCGAAGTCAGCGGGCAATCCTTTTTGGAATTACTTAGTGCAATTTCGGGCGGTGCACTAGCAAATGGTGCATTCTTTGCACTTGGTGTATCTCCGTATATTAATGCATCAATTATTATGCAACTTTTGACTATGGCTATACCACGTCTAGAACGCTTATCACATGAAGGTAATGAAGGTAGAAAAAAAATATCACGCTATACTCGTATTGCAGGCTTAATTTTAGCCTTGGTACAAGCAATAGCAATCACAGTTTCTTTCAGTTCTAGTGGTGCAATTAATGCTGAACTGTTTGGCAGTACTGGAACAACAGTTTTTGCTTATATTACCGTAGTATCAATGCTGGTAGCAGGTGCGATGTTAACTATTTGGATTGGCGAAAGAATTACCGAAGTCGGAATTGGCAACGGACTTTCACTTTTAATTTTTGTAGGTATTATTGCAAGTGCTGGTACAGCATTACTCAATAGTTTAACTTCGGTATTTGGTACTGATGGAAACATTGATAATATTTGGACAATATTAATATTTATTACCGCACTTATTATAATTTTCGGTTTGGTAGTATTTATGGACCTTGCAGAACGTAAAATCCCCGTACAATATGCTAAACAAATTAAAGGTAGAAAAATGTATGGTGGACAAAACACTAATATCCCACTAAAAATATCGGGACTTGGTGTTATGCCTATTATTTTTGCAACATCAATCGTGCTATTCCCACAATTATTAATGAGTTTCTTTTGGCCGACCAGTGATTTTTATTATTGGTACGCAAGTAATTTAGGTTCAGATTCTTGGATATATAACATAGTTGTAGCATTACTCATAGTATTTTTCAGTTACTTCTATGCGCAAATGGCGTTCAATCCCGAAGAAGTGAGTCGCAACATTCAGCAAAATGGTGGATTTATCCCCGGAATAAGAGCCGGCAAGCCAACAACGGATTATCTAAAAAAGATATCTTCCCGCGTTACTTTGTTTGGTGCAATATTTCTTGCATTCGTATTTGTTGTTCCAGCATTAATTTTTAAGGGCATTGATTCATCAAACACTTTGGTTAGTGCGTTTAGTGCTACTGGAATACTGATTGTCGTTAGTGTAGCCCTAGAATTTGACAAACAACTTGAAGCACAAATGCTTATGCGTAATTACCGAGGATTTTTGAAATAAAACTTGCTTTTAATAGCACCCTGTGGTATAATAAATTTTGCTTATACAGCAATTCGGAGTGATTATGAACATTGTTTTACTAGGCAGTCCGGGTAGCGGAAAAAGTTTTGTAGGTGGAAAACTTGAAAATGAATATGGATTAATGCATATTTCAACAGGCAATTTACTTAGAAAAAATGACACGCTACTTAAAGCCCACAACATTGATTTGTCTAATGGCGATTTAGTATCCGATGAATTAGTGTTTACTCTACTTAAAGAGCATATAAAAAACAACCCTGCTAATGGCTACATTTTAGATGGTATTCCACGAACAATAGAGCAAGCAATTGACTTAGAAAAATTTTTTGATGTAGATACGGTGTTATTTTTAAATGTTACCGACAATACCGTAATTTCAAGACTTATGAATAGGTATGTTTGCAAGGATTGCGGTAAACTTAAACCAGCAGATGAGCCAGCCGAGATAAAAGTATGTAACTTATGTGGCGGTGAATTAGTAAAGCGAACGGACGACAATTACGATATCATTAAGCACAGAATTGAGGTTTTTAAAAATCACAACGAACCATTAAAACAGTATTACACAGTACAACATAAACTAAACACTGTTAATGCAAATTTAAAACCCGATACAGTGTACAAAAAAGTGCAAAAAATTATTGGAGCAGTAAAAAGTAATGATAATAAAAACCGAAAAGGAAGACCAGTGCATGAGGTTTGCAGGTAAAGTAGTAGGCGAAACGCTGAAACTTTTACAAGGCAAAGTACGCGTTGGAATAACAACAGCCGAGTTGAACAAAATTGCGGAAGCATATATTGTTTCGAAAGGTTGCAAACCTTGTTTTAAAGGTTATGATGGGTATCCAGCAGCAATTTGCACTTCAATTAACAGTCAAGTAGTACATGGCATACCCAGTAAAGTGGCGCTTAAAGATGGTGACATAATAAGCATTGATATAGGAGCCAGTTACAAAGGTTATAATGGCGATGCAGCAAGAACATTTCCGGTAGGGAAAGTAAGCGATGAAGTATTAAAACTTATACAAGTTACAGAGCAATCCTTTTTTGAAGGTATTAAATTTTTAAAGGCGGGTGCGAAAATAGGCGATGTAGCAAATGCAATTCAAGTTTACGCCGAACAGCACGGATTTTCAGTTGTTAGAGAACTTACAGGACACGGCATTGGCACCTCAGTACACGAAGACCCAGCAATTCCAAATTACGGCAAGTCAGGCACAGGTGCTACTTTACAAGAAAATCAAGCCATAGCGATCGAACCAATGATTAATTTAGGTCAGCGTTATGTGTTTATGTGGGACGACAATTGGACAATTGAATCTCAGGACCATAAGCCATCAGCACATTATGAAAATACTGTTATAGTTACTAAGAATGGTTGCGATATATTAACACTTTAATTTGAGTGGAGAGTATGAACAAAATAGAAATAGGAAATTTAGTTATATCCAAAGCAGGACGAGATTGCGGTGAACTTTATATGGTTTATTCCATACAAGGCGAAAACATTATACTTGTAAACGGACAAGCAAAAAAACTTAATCACCCAAAAATAAAAAACAGTAAACATGTAATAGTAACCAATCTATTATTAAGTGCAATAAAAGAAAAAATTGCAAATAAAAAAAAGATATTTGATTCCGAAATTTACAGCGCAATCAAAAAATGTGCAGAAGCTTTGGATAAAAATATATAACAATTTTAGCGGAGGAAATTTTGTGAGTAAGGAAGATGTCATCGAAACCGAAGGCGTAATAACCGAAGTGCTTCCAAATGCAACTTTTAAAATAAAGTTGGCAAGTGGACACATTATTACCGGTTATATTGCAGGAAAACTAAGAATGAACTATATTCGCGTAATTGTAGGCGACAAAGTAAAAATTGAAATGTCTCCTTATGACCTCACAAAAGGACGCATAACATATCGAGATAAAAATTAAAAACAAAACAGGAGTTAGAATTATGAAAGTTAGACCATCTGTAAAACCTATTTGTGACAGTTGTAAAGTGATTAAAAGAAATGGTGTTGTCATGGTTATTTGTTCAAAATACAAGAAACATAAACAACGCCAAGGCTAAAACTAGGACTTTAATTAAAGTTTTTCCACTTTAATTAATTTATTTGCAAGTTCTTTGTGTGGGGCGGCTGAATGAATTATTCATTTACCTATACAATTAATTATACAATTAAACAAAATATAATTTAAACAAAACAAAAGAAATAGAAAATAATTTGGAGGATCAAAATGGCTCGTATATCCGGTGTAGATTTACCAAGAGAAAAAAGAATAGAAATTGGGCTATGTTATATTTATGGTGTTGGGCTTACTAAATCAAGAGAAATTTTAAAAGCCGTTAATATCAGCCCAGATATTCGTGTAAAAGATCTCGATGAAAACGATGTTGCAAAAATTCGTGAGTATATTGAAAAGAATTTAACTGTTGAAGGCGATCTTAGAAAAGAAGTTAGCCTAAACATTAAGAATTTGATAGAAATAGGCAGTTACCGTGGCATTCGCCATCGCAAAGGTTTGCCTGTGCATGGTCAAAATACTCGTAGCAATGCTAGAACCTGTAAGGGACCTCGTATGACTATTGCTAAAACTAAAAAAGAAACTAAGTAATTAAAAGGAGAAACTAAATGGCAGTTACTAAAAAGACCTCTAAAAAGAGAGTTACAAAAAATATTGATAAAGGTCGCGCCTATATCAATGCGTCATTTAATAATACTTTAATAACAATTACCGATGAAGCGGGCAATGCTATTGCGTGGTCAAGTGCTGGAGCACAAGGTTTTAAGGGTTCTAGAAAAAGCACCCCGTTTGCGGCTCAACAAGCATCTGAAAAAGCCGCTAAAACAGCAAAAGAGCACGGTTTAAAAAGCGTTGAAGTATTTGTTAAAGGACCTGGAAATGGTAGAGAATCAGCAATTAGGGCACTTCAAACCGCAGAACTTGATGTTACATTAATTGAAGATGTATCACCAATTCCACATAATGGTTGTCGCCCACCTAAACGCAGAAGAACATAAAATAAGGAGAAGAAAAATATGTCAACTTATACAGGACCTGATTGTCGCTTATGTAGGCGTGAAGGTTGTAAATTATTTTTAAAAGGTGAAAGATGCCTTACAAAAAAATGCGCCATGGAGCGTTCGGCGGTTGTTCCGGGTCAACATGGAACATCGCGTAAAAAAGTTACAGAATACGGGAACCAACTTAGAGAAAAACAAAAAGTTAAAAGAGCATACGGCGTTAATGAAGTTTCGTTCCGTAAATACTATGATGAGTCTGCAAATTCAAAATTCGTTACCGGCGAACATATGTTGTCACTATTAGAACGAAGACTTGATAATGTAGTATATCGTATGGGTATTGGCGCAAGTCGTGCCGAAAGCCGTCAAATTGTCAGCCATGGTCAAATTAATGTTAACGGAAAAAACGTTAATATACCTTCATATCGAGTTGCACTTAATGATGTTATTGCAGTTAAAGAAAATAAACGTGAACTTGAAATGTTTAAGCAATTAAAAGATGCTAAAATTATTATGCCAAAATGGTTAGAATTTAACACTGACAAACTTGAAGGCAAAGTCTTAGCCTTACCTGGTCGTGATGATATTGATTTAAGCATACAAGAACACTTAATTGTAGAATTGTACTCAAAATAATTTTGAATATGTCAATTTTTTAGGAGGATATTTATTTTATGATGGAAATAGAAAAGCCAAGAATTGTTTGTGAAGAAAACGATAACCATACTTTTGCAAGGTTTATTGTAGAACCGCTGGAAAGAGGTTTTGGTATTACACTTGGCAACTGTTTAAGACGCGTACTTTTATCATCTTTACCCGGTGCGGCCGCACAGGCTTTAAGAATTCAGGGCGTTCAGCATGAATTTTCAAGTATTAAAGGCGTTACCGAAGATGTTACAGATATTGTTTTAAATATCAAGACACTTATTTTAAAAACAACTAGTGTGGAATCCACTTTTAAAACTACAATGCGAATTAACAAAAAAGGCGCAGGCGAGATACTTGCTTCTGATATTGAACATGATGAACAAGTTGAAATTTTAAATCCTGATCTTCATATTTGTACAATGGACGATGGAGCAGAACTTGAAATGGAAATTTTAGTAGGTAGAGGTAGAGGATATGTTCCTTCCGATTTAAATAAGTCAGAAGATGATCCTATTGGATTTATTGCAGTAGATTCTATCTACACGCCTGTTAAAAAAGTTAATTATAATGTTGAAAGTACTCGTGTAGGACAAAGCGTTGATTTTGACAAACTTACAATTGAAGTAGAAACAAACGGTTCGCTTTCGGGTAGAGAAGCAATTAGTTTATCTGCAAAAATTATTCAAGATCATATAGGTTTATTTGTATCACTTGTTGATTCAATGAGCAATATGGACATTCTTGTGAACAGAGAAGAAGACAAACAACAAAAAGTACTAGAAATGAGCATAGAAGATATGGATCTTTCAGTGCGAAGTTATAACTGCTTAAAGCGTGCTAATATTAACACAGTTGAAGATCTTACAAAAAAATTACGCGAAGATATGTTAAAAGTTAGAAACTTAGGCTTAAAATCTTTGGACGAAGTAGTTAAAAAACTTGAAAGTTATGGATTAAGTTTAAAGAATGAAGAAGAGTAAAGGAGAAATACTAAAATGCCAAAAATTAAAAAATTAAACATGTCTCACAAAGATCGTATGGCTGTTATTTACAATCAAGTTACTCAACTTTTTTGGCTCGGCAAAATTGAAACCACCGCTGCTCGTGCAGAATCTGTACAGAGCGTGGCAGAAAAATTTCTTACTCTTGCCATAAAGTCTTACCAGGATACTGTAAAAGTAACCAAAGAAGTCACTGATAGTAAAGGCGTAAAGTCTAGCGTAGAAGTTGTTAATGATGGTATTAATAAACTTAATGTTCGCCGTGAACTTATGGCACACTTATATGATATACAAGAACAGCGTTTACCAAAGGAACCTAAAAAAGATTTTATCGCACGCACTAAGGATATTAAAAATCCGCTATTAGAAAAAATATTTAATGTTTATGCACCTAAATACGCACAGCGTACCGAAGTATCAGGACAAGGTGGCGGTTACACCCGCATTATTAAACTTGGTGCAAGACGGGGCGACAGCGCCGAAATGGTAATAATTGAGTTAGTATAATTATTAAACAATAAAAATAAAGGCTTAGGCCTTTATTTTTATTGAGTTTATATTTATATATGATTACAGTTTATAATATCATTGATTCTTCATGTTTTTGCTTAGCGAGTTTTTCATAAGCAATATATAGGAATTTGGTTTTTTCTTCATTATTATAATTATATTCGCTGGCTTTTTTAACCAACGACTTTATATAATTATTATTAAATAACCGCGCGTTATCAAAAATATTATTTAAACAATTTTCAAGTGTTAAATTATTTACTTGTTCTACTGTGTATTTACTTTGTTCTAGGGTAATAGGACTATGCCCGTTAATTTTTTTGTTTTTTGTAATATATATTTGATTAAGGTTTGCTTTTCCGTTTAATGCAGGTGCTACCAAAGCAATATTATAATTAGTAAATAAAATGCTTTGTG
>Ga0172381_10003305_pt1 | contig 17153 bp, 20 predicted proteins | sample Leawel6488metaG_FD_119754 | JGI IMG/M metagenome (GOLD analysis project Ga0172381, IMG submission 119754) | Leachate microbial communities from a municipal landfill in Southern Ontario, Canada - Leachate well 64-88 metaG | ecosystem: Engineered > Solid waste > Landfill > Unclassified | place... | reverse complement strand
TAATTCCATCTTCATATGTATATCCGCCTCTTGGGACAATTGCTGTCAATAAATTTTTACCAATATTTATTTCACCATTCTTACAATAATTACTTTCAGCAATAATATCGCCTTTTTTAACTCTACAACCTTCCGTTACATATACTTCAACCATATCTAAATTTTCCACATAAATTTTTCTTAATGAAACGTCAATTAAATCAAAAACTCCATCGTCATATACAATCATTACAAAATCTGAATCCACATAAATTACAGAACCATCGTTTTTTGCTCTTTTTATAAATTGAGTAAAATCTGTATACAATCCTTCACAACCAGTTTTTATCATTGGTTGATCAAAATTAAATAACATAATAGATTGTCTCATCTGGGATGAAGCCATTTGTAATCTAGTTTGATCATCATTCTGTAAAAACGGAACCATTGTTACAGGAATCGAGATTGGTTGTTCTGTAATTGTATTTTCTGTAAATTTTAAATTTTCATCTAAATCTACATTTGGTAATAAGCTCTGAAGAATGCCGCAATTTTCTCTATCAGGTGTATCAACAGGACAAATTCTTCCAAACATAGATGGTTGTATATCTCTTAAATAATGGGGGACATTTTCTCTGTTAAATCCTCCAGGTCCTACAAGACTTGTTCTTGATAACATCGTTAATTCTTCAATTGGATTTATTGCAAAATCAAATTGAATAATATTTGATACATTACAATCTGATAAAATTTGAGAAGAATTAATATTAAATTTTGGTTGCTTAGATGTTCTATTTGACATACACAAATCAAAAATTGCTTTTGAAACTTTTGAAATGACTATATACTCAAAACATCTTACTCTTTTATTTACAAAATCTGTATCATCAATATTTTCTCTTTTAATAACTTCGAGTAAATCCCCAAGAACAGTTCCTGTTGTGAAAAATCTTGCTGATAAAATATCTGTTTTCAAAATTAAATCTAATGCATAAACTAAATCTTCACCTTTTACTTTATAATCATATGACGAAAAACATTTTCCAATTTCTTTTATAAAATCTTCTCTATCAAAATCAGAAGAAGTTTCATAAACATCTTTTAAATCAATCAATAATCTTTCATAAATTGGTAATTTTTTAATATCATCCACTTTCTCATTAACTTTAGAAAAATCAAACATGGTTCCAATTGCTTCATAACCATAATATGCAAACATCAAAAGACACAATGGAACTCTTTTTCCAAAAACTGATAGATAAATATAAGAAATATGATTTTTATTTTCTTCCGCAGTTTCCTCACAAACCATTAATGAAGCAACATTTGTCCTCATTTTAATATTTTTTCCTCTTGTTACAAAAGGAATATCAAATAATTGAAATAACGGTATCTTCTTTCTTCCACCAATAATAATATAGTTATCATTTACTAATTTTGGAACCAACATCGATAAATCAATTTCAGAAGATCCTTTTTGTAATTTTATAACTAGATTTCTTTTTAGAGTTCTATACAACTCCCCTGAAGAAAATTTGGTGTCCTTAATTCCAAATTCTGTAACTATAAATCCTAGTTCTTCAGCAGGTCTTAAAATTTCTCGAATTGTTGTTTCTAAAGTGTCATATTCTTCTTTTCTGATTGTGAAAATATTTCTATCTTCTCTCACTTTATAACCAGGATTTATAAATTTCAAATTGTATCCTCCCTATTTTGATTTATTTGAATTGTCATAAATTTTCCCCGCAAATAATTCTATCAAAAATTCCTTTATATTTTCCGGATTTCTGAATTCCTTTAATTATCTGTCTCTTAGGATTTGAAAATCCTAATCCTAAAATCCAACTTGATTTTTCTGGAACTGTTTGAATACTATAATATACTGGAACCTTCTTTTCTCTTTCTGGTAATAATCTCCATAGATTTTCTTCCCCGTTATCTTTTCCCCACATCATCTGAGAAATTAAACATTCAAAATGAACATAATGAATATCTCTACTATTATTATAAATTTGATATGAATCTTCAACTAAATCCTTATAATTCTTATCCTTTAATTGGTGGAATAATCTAGAAGCTAAAGTAAGATCCCCAACAATATCTTTCTGTTTTGAATCTCCATTATCGTCTTCTTTTGAATTATTTTTTCCTAATTTTGCTATTCCACTGTTGTGGATAAAAATTCCAGAAGATAATGCAAAATTTTGATGTTCAGAATCAACAGTTAAGTCAAAAAATTCCTCGTAATCTGGAAGATCAATTATTTCAATTTTTATCACTTTATGATTATTTTTTAATATAGATAAACAATCTGGTGAAAACTTTGTTAATGCCGTTCTTTTCCACCTAGAACGAGAATCAGGATAAATTTGTTGATTCATATCATCAAAATTCTTTTCATTTAGTTCTAGATTTAATTCCTTGATTTTATTTAAAATCAAATTAACTCGATATTCAGCTTGAAGTTGATTTGAAGATTTATATTTTTTCTCTATCGCTATAATATTAAAATTTTGAACCAATTCTGGATAATTCTCTTTAACAAAACCAAAGGTTAAAAAGTGTTTTCCTCTAGTTCCGAAAGACATTCTAACATTTTCATAATTGATATTTGTTGGTTCCAGATTTAATTCCATAATTTTATTTAAAATTATTTTAGCAGTAGTTAATCTAGCTTCTTTTGTACAATGAAATCTCATTTCTGGATTTTCTTCATGCCATTTCTTTTTTTCCTCGCTGTTTTTTCCAGAAGGATATGTGACGGATAAAGTTTCGTTTCGTTTAATATTAAAATTTTCAACCCAACTAGGATCTTTAGTTCTTCTAATGTTAGATTCGGAAACCGCTTTTCTGGTGTTACTTCGATTTGGACTATTAACAGAATCCACAACATGTTCTTTGAGGTGTTCGTTTTCATTTATTATCATAATATTTGTAGGATAATTATTTTCAATATTTTTGTCAATATGATGTTTTACTATTTTTTTAGAATAATCCAAAGATTCGTGTTTAATTGAATCATTATGTTCCCCGGAAAGATGAAATACTAAAGTTTTTCTTCCTTTCTTATGCCATGGTGATATAATATTTTGTATAATCGTTGAATACCCTTCATAACAAGATACTTCTTCACCCCAATACAATGGCATTAAAGAATCAGAAATTTCAAGATCTTGAGCTTTTTTACATGAACCATCTCTCATAATAAATTCATGTTCTAAAGTTGTTTCAATAATCTCATCATTATCTAAAGTTACTCTAATCATTTTATTTTCAAATCTATCTTTATGTGCGTCTATAACTTTAGATACAACTATTTTTCCTTCTGGAGAACAACTGAATGTGTAAAAATCATTACCACTTTTTACTAAATTATAAACTTCTTCTATAGTATATGATTTTCCGTTAACATCCGATACCCTAGTGTCCTTCCTTAAGCTGTTATGAAAAACTCTTAAAATTAGTTGCGTATTTGTTTCACCCAAACATTGTGCAGCAATTACTCCAACAAATTTACTATGAAGATCTTTATAATCTCCATAACAAGTATGACACAATTCCTCGCTTTTACAAAAGATTGGACTTCTTAATTTAATAGTTTTTCCAATTAATTCTTTTCTATTATCTTTTGTTATTTTTTCTATCACATTATTACTATTCAGGAAAAATCTATTCGTCAACATTTTAGATTTTTTCTCATTCTCTACAAATACATCTAAATAATCTGTCGTCTGACAATCTTCTAAAGTTTCACTTAATTCTAAATTAGTTCCTGTGAAAATTAATTTCCTAGATAAATAACCAGATGCACCAGTATTTAGAGCTACGTCTAACAAACCTTTCCTACAACCATAAGTAGAATTAAAAAATTCTTCTTGATTTAAACCATTCAATAAACTATTCTTAATTGGTGTTTCTTTAATCATTCCATTGAAATCTGAAACGTATCCTCTTGACAAAACAATTTGCCTCGCCTGTTCCCAACTTCCTCTTGCGCCAGATTCTATTAAATAGGAATATTTAAAGTTTTCTTTTAAGTAAGATTGAGTTTCACTTGAAGATAATCTTTTTATTTGCTCAATTGGTGTTCCATCTTTATAAATTAGATCTCTTAGTTTGGAAGATCCTTTTACAATAAAAGAGCCAAGGGATAATGAAGGACCAAATAAAGTTGAATACTTAAACCCAACTTCTTTAATTTTATCCAAAGTTTTAGCCGTTTCCAATTCAGAATAATTATCCTTAATATCATTCAATATTTTTACTAATTCTTTTTTTCCAATGGGAAAATTAATTAGTTTATAGTCTTCTGGAAAACAGTCATTTAAAATTTTTATACTTTCAAAAATATTTTCATTCTTATAAGTAACAATATTTTTTAGATTTGGAAATTGATTAGTGCTTAAAGTGTATATTCCCAATACAATATCCTGACTTGGGATTGAAGATAAACTCATGTCAGATGGACTGGTAAAATTTTTCGTAATTATTACTTTATCTAAAATTTCTTGTTTTGATTGTTCAGAAATTGGAATATATACCGCCATCTGATCTCCATCAAAATCTGCATTAAAACCAGAACATGCTAATGGATGTATTTTAATAACATTATCCATGGAAATCTTAATTTTAAATCCCAACATTCCCAACCTATGTAAAGTTGGTTGTCGGTTCAAAATACATAATTCATTTATAGCAAGTTCTTCACAAATATTAAATATTGAAAAATCTTTAAATTCAATACAATTATCAACAAAATCAATTGCGTCATTTAGTAATTTAAATCTGCTTAATTCTATTAACTTTTTTGAAATTTTTAATTTAAATAATTCTAAAAACATTACATATGGTAATGAACATTCATCTATTTTTAAAGAAGGATCTGGAATAATTACAGCACGACCAGAGAAATCAATCCTCTTTCCAAGAATATTTCCTCTAATCAACCCTTCTTTTTTAGATAATTTTTCTATAATATGCTCATATAGTTCATTTGCATCTTTTTGTAATTGTTTAAAATATGAGTAAAATAAAGTTTTATCTCTTGCTATATCTATAATTGTATCTCTCATAGATTCTTTTTTTGTTAATATTTGCATATAGAATCTATTAATTTTATCTACAATTTGATTATTTCTTTCGACGCCTTTAGCTGCTGGACGTAAGTCAGGAGGAAGAACAAGAATTGTTTGGATGAATAATTTATCTAAGTTATTTTTAATAATTTTCCATTTACTATTAGGATCATTTTCAACTTCTTCGGTAGATGTATTACTAATTAACTCATAAATTGCTTCTAATCTTTCCCATTTCTCAACACCATCTGGAACTTTATCCGAATCAGTAACTAAGTAATATGAATCAGTTTCAGTTGTTTGTAAATATAATACACTTTTTTCATTTTTCATTAATTTATTTAAATACGTCTTTACTAAATTTCCACCAATATCAACTATTAAATCATACATGATTGGATTAACAATTTGAATTGGCAACACAATTTTAGCGAATCTTTTTCTTCTAACATCACTATTAACTATATCCACACCACAAACTGAACATGAAGTTCCGGTTCTAGAAATACCATGGTAGGTTCCACATTGACAAGTATAATTTTTAATTGGACCAAAGATTTGCTCAGAAAACAAACCGTCTTTATAAAACTTACGTTTGTCTATTATTTTAGATGATGTTACCTCTTTTAAATCGTCACAAAATGAAATGATATCAAGAAGTTTTGGCATTTATTTCTCCCTTTATTTAGTGAGTTCATTTTCCTTTTTATCCGAAAATTTATCAAAAGCGCATTGAGCTAATTCAACTAGGTGTATTTTAACATGTCGTGAAATAATTGAATCAATTTGATCTAAAATAGATTCAACAATTAATTTTGAATCTTTTTCCATATCTTCTTTTTTTATATAGCCCTCCTCTTCAATTACACTTTTAATCATTTCCTTGAATTTCTTTTCAAATCCATCATCTTCTTTAGTTTTCTTCATCTTTTTTTCCTTTTCTTCTATTAAATAAATCAGAAATAATATCATTAAATATTTCTTTAACAATATCCAATAATTTATAGCCACTACTTTTTACCACAGGTTCTAAATCATCCAATGCTTCATTCCCAATTTGTTTTAAATTTTCTTTATATTTTTCTTTTCTTTTCGTCATAAAACCTCCCTAATAACAAATCCGCCTATTGGTTCATCAGAATAATCAAAACTATTCCAATCCATAAAATAACGATTATCATTGTTCCAAATTAGTAACATACTTTCAATTTCAAATTGAGTAATTGACTTATCAAACAATCTATGTTTAAATTCATCTGAAATACATAATTCATTATTTCTTGGATTACAATTTGGATGTTTTTCTCCATCTTTTAAAACAACTTTTTCAACTGTTTTATTGTCATTTAAGAAAATTGTATATTCAGAAATAAGATATTCCGGATTAATTCTAGTAATATTGTAAACTTTAGAATTCAAAATAAATACATATGGTTTGATTTCTTTTTTGATTGTTATTTTTTCCATCTATGCAGCTCCTGTTTCTGCAAGAATTCCTAAATATAATTTCTTATTTTCAATATTGGAGGTTATAGTGTATGAGTTATAAATAGATGGTAAATTTTTTATAATGGATGAAAGACCTGATATGATATCGTTGATGTTATTAAAATGATTTATTGGGATTTCTTTTGAAAAGTATGGATTTGATCTTTCTCCAAAATATATTATGATTGGATTCTTTTTATTTTCTTCAATAATTATTGGATATTGATATTGTAGATTTTTTATTTTTTCCTCAAACGGATTAAAGTCATAAACTAAATCATTTTTATTTTTTATTTTATTAATCAGATTGTTTACTGTTTCTGAACTATAATCCAAATAAATTTCAAGAATTGCTTGATTATCTATTAATTTTTGAATCCCGCCATTATAAATTAGCAAGCTAATATTCCATGTTGCATTTTGTAAATCTATTTTGTTGAGTCTTTCTAAATACTTTCCCTCATGGTGCTTTTCTTTTTTAACATTTTTCCTGCAATCTATAATTAATGTTCTAACAGAAATATAAACTCTAACATCTATTATATTTTTTATATCATAAGTAAAATCTCTGCAGTCTATTAGTAAATCAAATTTTGGAATTTTTGTTTTTCCTTCTTCAAATTTTTCGTTCCTAAAATCAATATCTATATTAGAATTTAATTTATTTTTTATTGCATCAATTTTTTGAATCCCTAAGTCTTTTTGATCATAAATTGAATTTATTAAATTCTCAGGTTCTACCGTATCATAATCAAATAAGGTAATACTTTTTGTTGTTTCTAAATAAGATAAATTTTTCGCTAAGAAACCTCCCAACGTTCCTAAACCGATTACACAGATATTTTCATAAGAAGCTTTTTGGTTGGACTTGTTAATATGTTCTACCTTTTTAAGAAAATTTCCATGCATTCTATACCTCCATAATTTCAATGATCTGATCTAGATTTTCCTTTAGAAATTTTATCTCTTCCAAAGATAATCTTCCAGATTGACTATACCCGGTAGTTCCATCTTTTTTATCAAAAGATCTAGTAATGCCCATTTTTGGTTTTCCTGAATTATAAGAAAATATAGAAATTAATAAACTACTTTTATCTTGCTTCATTTCAAATAATTTTATTAATTTATCTTTATCTTGTTCGTATCCCATTTTATCTCCTTTTTGTTTCATGGGAATGGGAAATTTATATTATTTCCCTATTCCCATGAAATTGTTACATTATACTAGTTTAAACATCTTCTTCTCTTCTTCTGTTGGTTGAGGTTGATATTCAGATTTATATTTAAAATAATCCTTAGTCATTTCTAGAGGATAAGCGTATGGAATCATTACATCTAATCTTTCAACCCCATCGAAAGATCTCTCATAATATGGAAAATCTAACTCTTGAATATTCTCGATTAATTTTTTCTTTGTTTCTTTATTTTTAACTTTAAAATATTTTAGGATTTCTCCATCCATCAAAAAAGAATTCCCAGTAATTTCTTCATTATTTTGCTGACTAAAGAATGCTCGTTTTGCTCTTTTTAATGTTAATTTTCTAGAAAAATCTTTATTGTGGGATTCAGAAACTGAACAAATTGCTACACCCCGCGCTAAAATTTTTTGATCTTCAGACATCAATACACATGCAGTAAAGATATTTCCAACCAAAGGACAATTTTTATAATAATATTTAATTGTAGAAACTCCTAAAGATTTCAACTTCTTATCAACTTCTATTGCCATAGTATTCTCCATTTTTTAAAATATGGGGGAATTAACTTCCCCCATATTTTCTAAAAGGCTAATTAACCCTTGCTTCCAGCCTGCCGAACAAATTCAAGAATATCACCGCTCTTAAGAACCTGCGAATCATTTACAATCACACCATTGACTACACCCTTTGCATCTGTCTCAACATTTAGGATTTCACGATAAGTCGCCTTCACAAATCCAACAGTCCTTCCAACAACAGGATAGTTAGAGGAAGCAGCACCACAAGAAACAGAAATCAAACTATGGTATGTATTATTTTTAAGAATGCTGTGAACATTTGCTGTAATATACGGAACCTTATCATTTAATTCATCAGAACAATTATCATCGTTACCATCATCTTCAGTATATTCTTCTGTTTCATCATAAAACGCAAGAATTGTTTCGATGATATCATCCTTACGAGCCTTGCTCATCCCAACAATATTATATCCCTTACAAAGTTCACGAAGCTCAGCAACAGTCTTTTCCATCAATTCTTCTTCAGTATAGATCTTATTCATAATCAAAAATCTCCTTTTTCTTTTTTGTTTTGGTTTTTCGTTTTTCTCACTTTTGAATTTGCGTTCATAGTTAGTAGATCAAAATAAACTTCTGAATAATTATAATTAGATTTTTCAATTATATTATAAAAAGCTGCACACATATAATTTGCTACCATAAAATTAGTAAAATACAACTGAGGTTCAGATTTTGATAATTCTTCACAAGACATTTCATCTGGTGATTTATCTTTTGGATTTTCTATTTCTGGATGATAATCAGTAAGACTTGGTGTTATGTCAACCCCATCTTTTCGAATATAGATTTGAACATTACCATCAGTTAATTCATTACCACCTGAAATTAGAACAACGTTTTTAAAATTTTTAACAAAATCAGAAACCAATTTCCTTGTTTTATGATTATCCACTGCTAAAAATACTATACAATTTTCTTTAATGATTTCCGCAGCTGATCTTTCATCAATAAATATTGGATAATCTACATAATTAATTTTTCTAAATTTGTATTCTAATTCATTTTTCTTTACTGAAGCTTTATTTCCGTATGATGTAAATTCTTGTCTCTCTAGGTTTTTCTCTTCATAATCATCTCCATCCACTAAATTTATTGTTATAACCCCAATATTCTTTGAATTTATAAACCTGGAAACAGTATTTGATAATACCGATCCAATTCCGCCCAAACCAATAATTGTAATTTCTCTTATTACCATGATTCAAAACTCCCGTAATTACTGAAACCTTCATAAAAATCTTCAACTTTATTATTTATTAAATTTTTTTCATCTTCCTCTACATAGAGTTTAATTTTTTTATGTTTATAAATACAAGTTTCACAAGGATTTTGTGTTCTCTTAAGAGGTTCAAATGGAATTTGTTTTAAATCGTTATTTTCTATACCATTTAATTTAATTAATTTTCCATCTTTAAAAGTATATTTTACAGTTCTGCCATAATTAAGATCTCCTCCATTAAAATATTCATATTTCTTTTCCTTTACTTTTGGAATCCATTTTAACATCACAAATGAGTCTACTTGATGTTCATTTAAAACGTATCCAATTGAAGTTTTAACTGTATTATTATAAACTTTTTCTCCATCTACTACATCAAAAGCTGGTCTAAACATATGTGGAAAATAATTTGTATATTCTCTACATTCAAGACCATTAATGTATTCTTCAGGTTGAACAGGAACCCTCATTCCATTGACAACAACTGATGCGCATACGTCAAAGAAAACATCACCGTCAACTTTTCCAACTGTAATATGAATTCCATCAAATTTATTTTCATCATTTACATCCGTTCCAGAATGAAAAGCTGACATACTGGAATGACTATGAATACTTCCAATTAATTGAAAATCTTTAATTGTTTTTGTGGAATCATAACTTACACTAGAAAATGAAACTTCTTGTTCTGGAACATGGACCTTAAATATTTTTTTCTCTTTATTGTAAAATACCAAAACAACCGCTTCAGATCTATATAATTTATACACCTCTTTAAAGAATCCTAAAATATTACCAAACATTCTCAATGGAATTTTTGGGATATTTAATTTAGCAAAAGATGGAATATCATTTAAAAATGAGATTTTATCAACAGGTGTCAAACTTTCAACTAAATCTAATTTCTTTTTTAAAAAGATACCACTTTTTGCTATAATATAACATGTTTCATCGTTTGGAATTTCTGAGCCATCATTAATATAAATATTCATTTTTAAACTCTCCAGTCTTTTTTCACTAATCCAAAATTATAATAATTATTTAATATAGTTGATGATAAATTAGATCTTGTTCCAAAAAATCCTTTTTTAGCTCTAAATGATTTAATTCTTATTTCTGTATTTCTCGGATACAATAAACCAAGTCTAGAATAAATAGTATTATATTGAATTTGCTTACAAAAGACTGGTGGTAAAGAAATGGAATATGCTACAAGTTTGGATGAATATTTATCATGACCAATAACATATTCTAAATCATTTATTTTTATTAAATCTCCTTCGAGTAATTTATCTCTTATACCTGTATCTGTAGTATTTTTTAATTTATTATATTTTTTATCCGACGAATAATATTTATTAAAATCTAATTCTAAAAAATCTGAATAATATAGAGTTTTGTAATTTGAAAATAAAACTAATGTCTCGTATTCATCAATAATAAAAGCTTTAATTTCATTACAATCTTTCTTTGGAAATCCACAAATTCCAGAAATACTTGAAACAACTTTAGTTCCAATTTTATTATCATCAATTTCTCTACAAACTTTACGAAAAGCTTCTGAATAAATTTTTCCTGTGATAAAATCTATAAATAGAAATGATGAAATATTATTTAAATCGTCAATCAAATTAAAATATAATTTATTTTGTTTTTCTTCAAAAGAAACAAGTTTTCTAATTTTTAACATTTCTGCAGGAATTTCCCAATTAATATAAATTAGTTCATCCCCAAGCTTATAATTTAAATCAAAATCGAATGATGGAATATTTATTTGATCATTACTTTGAAATATATAATTTTTACATATGTCCATTTGATACTTTAAAAAAGTACTTATATTTGGCATATATAATGTATCAGAATTTTTACTTTTGATTCCCAACCCTTGATCTTTTAATAAGCTTACGGAATGTGGAAAAGATTCATCATTTACAAATAGATAATTATTTACTCGATATAATCTTGAAATTGACGAATTATTTATTGGTAAATAGTTTGAACCAATACCACTGGATGGAATTTTTATTTCTTTTCCATTCTGATCTAGAAATGAAAGAATTAAATCTGACCTTTGAGTTGAAATTTTTTCAAATGCCCCTCCATCGCATTTAATTAAAATTCCAGCGGATTCATTGAGATTCATAAACTCATAATTTTCACCTATTTTTATTTTTAATCCAAAAATTTCTAGGTTATTTAAATCAATTTTTTTAATTTTATTTCCAAAAAGACAAGGAAGATAAAATTCATTTCCAATTTTAACTTGAAATGTGTTGTCTCTCAGTTTTATAAATTTGTCAATAGTTCTGAATGTTTTATCATTGGAAAATGAACAGGAAACCAAATCATTTTTAGAATATGTTTCTCCATTTATTTCAGCTGTTTCTATTTCTATCTTTTGTATTTGATTGTCAACATAATTATTAAAGTTTTCAATTTCAACTGCCTTAATATTTCCTTCTTCATCCTCTAAATGAACCTCAAAAATATTTTTATTTTGATATTTCATCATAAATGATTTAATATAATAATTTTGGCCATCAAATATAATTTCATCTCCAACAGAAAAAGATTTTCCATTTGGTGTAATAATGGATTCAGAATATTCTCTGTTATTAACTATTTCAACATTACCGTATTTGTCGAATTCTTCTATATCTTTATCAATTGAATTGTTTAAATAATGAAAAAAACCTTCAATAAAATCATCATTAGAATCATTATTAAAATCATTAATAATATCAGATATTGAGAAATCATTAATTGGCTTCCATTTAGCAGAAAATATAAATAATGGATCAATTTTTGTATTATGCGCCCAAGTGAAATAATCAGTTAGTTCTGCGGTATCCTCATATTTTTTTACATGACTAAAATAATCAAAATTAAAACTATTATTCCAAAATCTTGATATAATTTCATTTATTGTTTCCTTTGTATTTTGTTTTCTATCTACTTCTCCTAAACAAACATTGAAATTAGAATCTATATTTGAAAGACACGGAATCAATAAATAATCATTGAAACTTGTCAATGGATGTAGTCTAAAATATACAGACATATTCTCATACTTATTGAAATTATCTAATTGTATACAATATATAATATATGGAAATGATAAAGTAAATAAATATGGACGTTTATTAATATTAAAATTTTTCAGACCATATTCTTCAAACTTTCCATTGATTTTATGTCTTTCAATTATACCGGAAAGATCCATATTTACAGAAATTGTTCTAATTTTTGGCTCATCCTCAATTATTAAAAATTTATTATTTCTCATATTTTTGGTTATAAATTTACAATTTTTAGGAAGAATTTCAGATGAAAATGAAAAACTATTTTTTAGCATTTTAAAAAACTCGCCTGTCCGAACACTTGAATAAGATGTAATTGGTTCTGTTTCAATTAAATCCTCAGATTTACTTTGTGATAAAATTTTTTTTACTACACTTTCATTAATAACTATTTCGTGAATATTCATCTTTTTAACCCCATTTTCATTAGAATTGTCCCTTGACAAATTTTAATTGTTCAGCATAAAATTTTAAAATTTTTTCAGCTTTTACTTCAGTTACTTCCCATACTTTTTTTCTTTTAAGAGAATCAATATTTGCTAAAGTGAGTTTTTTAGACCATAATGATACAATATATTTTTCTTTACTTTCTCTTTCTAAACAAAGAAAATTAATATTTCTTTTATCACTGCAATCAATTGATAAAAAGATATTTGGCCCAACCGGTTGAAGTTGAACATTTTTCATTTCTATCATTTCTTCTTTCATAATTTCATCGCAAATTTGTTTCAGTTGGTCATCTAACTCTGATTTTTCTAAAGACACCAATAATTCACTTAATATTGACATGCTTCACCCTCTTTATTATTTTAAATTTCTTCAGCCCAAACTTTAATTTTAGAATATAGACTATCCAAAAATTGTTTTGAATCTTTATCATCTTCCGAATATATTTTTGGAAGAATAATAAAGTTTAATTTCTCCAAAAAATCCGTGTAGTTGCTTGTTCCTAAATCACCAGGAATCATAAATGCTTCTTCACCTTTGATGTCAATCATTGCAAATTTATCTTCAACATGGTTAAATTTAAGATTTTGAATTCTCAGAATACAATTTGGGCTGTTGAGCCAAATCTTTCCCAAATCTGGCTCAACATCAAGAGATGCAACAGAGATTTGTTTATTGATCATTTTAACCCCTAATCATTTTATTTTCTTTAACATATACACTTTTTTATTCGAAGGTGTTTGAAGGTATTCTAATCTATCAAACGGAACAGATCTCCAATCTTCTTTTTCTAAATCATAGACACTTAAAATTTTACTCTTTTGAATTTTCATTAAAATTTTTGTAAGATCAACTCCTTTTGGTTTTTTATCTTTTGGAATTCTTTCAAAATCCAAAGTGCATTTCATTAATCTTGGAGTTCCATCTTTTTTAATAAATCTAACAAATACTTCAAATTCATTTTTAATCTTTTGTAAAAATTCTATAGCTGATGTTATTGTTTCTGCCATTCTTAAGTCTCCCAGGTTTTATACTCAAAAACCCTCTTTGGATATATTTTATTTCTATAATTTGTTTTAGATAAAACATCTTCAATCCATCTAATACCAGCTTTTAATCTGGGAATAGAAAATTTTCCAACATCATCATTATGGATTGCAAAGAAAAGATCATTCCTTCCTCCGGTTGTTGGATCATCTTTATCAGGATATGTTTCTATTTCTTCAAGATATTGAACTTTTGTTCCAAATTCATCTGCCATAAATTTTTCAAATTCTTCAATTTTATCTTGACCAACTAGCGTTCCGGGCCAAATACAAACTTGATTATAGTTTTCTTTTTTATCTATGTTCATATTTTATCCTTCTCTTATTTCTGTATGAATTAAATTTCTTGAATTATCTTCTTCTTTAGAAATCATTTGACTCATCAACGGACAACTCCACTGGCATCGCACACAAAATTTGGTTTTATCATAATTTATTGAATCTTTTAAATACTCATTTAAATTTCCATCTTCATCTAAGATATTAGATATATTAAAGTTGGATGGAGTAGCAACCCCGCGGATCCTCAAGCAGAGTCGCACACTGCCGTCGCCGTCAATTGTCATGTTATGAAAATCTTTATCAATTTCACAATCCAGCTCACTTGGAAGAATATCATATATTTTTGGTAATAAAGTATCCCTCATATGAACATTCAACTTTTCATCCATAATTCTATTTAAAATATCTCTTACTTCTTGTGTTTTCTTTACCAAAATAGAATCATCCTCAATATTAGAAAAATCATAATATGGAGACTTTGAGATGTCAACAAATGTTATGTCGCTATTTATTCCCTTTTCTGTTAAATCTCTAACTAGAAAATATAAGTAATCGAGATTTTCATTGGTTACTGTAATTTCCGCAACCAGATCTTTAATTCTATCTTTATACTCTTTTAGTTTTTGTAAACCAGAAAAACTCTTAATGAAAATATCACTATCATTTTTTTGATAGATAATTGGGTCAATAGATGCTGTAAATCCATCAACCCAATCAACTTTTCTAAATAATCTTTCCATTAATGGTTGAACCTTTTCAGTATTATTACTAATTATCGTATACGCGATATTATTCCTATTACAATAATTAATAATTTCCGGAAGGTCTTCTCTCAATAATGGTTCACCTCCATAAAAGATATTAAAAACATTGGAATTATGTTTTTTTAATCTCAACAATCCAGATATTATAGTTTCAGTGGCCATTTCATTTTCTATATAATATTTCATATCTGGATATTCTTTGGGTTTTGTTTTATAGTTTTTTACAATTCTACAATAATCACAATGAAGGTTACATTTTCTTGTCAAAAGAAAATTAACTATTTGAATTTTATTCAATATTCTCCTCCTCTCTATGACACTTTCTACATAAACATTTCCAATTACTTTTTTCCATAATTGAATAATCTTTTGGTTTTGACGTGCAATGCATATCAAAATTAATTTTATGATTTTTTAAATATTTTTCTATAGGTATTTTACATTTTTCACAGTAGTTTAAGCCAAACATTTCTTTAGCTTTTTGATGTAAGTATGAACCCAATCCGCCTTTCCATCCATAATTATTTTTACCCGTTATTTTTATTCTTGTTTTTTGAATGCTCTCATTGGTTTGATGTTTTCCAAACATTGGGTTTTTATCCCCAATCTTTAATTTTCCTTGATTTCTTCTTAACTCTTTTTGTTGTTTAGCTTTCTCTTCTCCCATCATTTCTTCATAAGTTTTACCGAGTTTTGCTCTACTTATATTTTTCTTATGTTTCTCTGTTTTTAATTTTCCTAAATTTTTACAACTATTCTTTTTTCTATTATTTGAACATTTTGTATAAAAATCTTCGCAGCACCATTTTCCTGATGTCATTAAGAACTTAGCTTCTTTACCACAACCATAATCACATAACATTTTAATTATTTCTCCTGTTGAAACCTCATTAATATTCTTAAACTTTCATAACCATAGGATCTTCCATACGGATGAACATAAATTGGAGATGGTAAAATTTTGATTTCTTTTATCATTTCAAGTTCAAAAGATAATAAACAATTATTTAAATATTTTTGTATGGTAGATATTTGTGAACCTATTTCATCATTATTTTTATAATTTGATATTCTACTTTTAATCATATTTGTAAAATACCATTTAAAACTAACGCCATTTTTAAAATTATCTCTATAATCAGGAGTTCCAAACATGTGATTGAAAATTGATCTAATCTTTTTATATTCTTGAGTTTTCTTTAGATTGTGGATCACATAGCTCATTATTTCACCAATTGATTAACTCTTGGAATAAGTAAATTTGATGTTAATTTCATAAACATAGTTTTTAATTCCTCGGTAGGATTATATGGTTCAACCATCACACATTCTTTCTTTAATCTAACCGTTTTATCAGTAGTTTGAACAAAAGGGAGAGGAATTATTTGAAATCCAGTATTCGATAGGATTTCTTTTAAAACAAAAGAATCTTTAGGTATTGTATAATCGTCACTCAACCGTTCAAATTTTCCAATTAATTTATCACCATTTACTAATATCATTACCATAATAGGAATATCCATTTTTTCTTTATTAATCCTTTCCTAATCAATTTCCTTTACTGAATCAATTTCAAAATCATCTGGTTCTATTAATGGTCGTTCACAATCACCTTGAATTGCTTTCTCAATAGCTTTTTCTTCATTTTCAGCTTCAACCAAAAAAGTTTCAAAGTGTCGAAGCAATAAGACAACTTTAAATTTTTTCATATTTCACCTCGTAGAAAATAAACAATCAATAATTATTGCCGCTAAAATTAAGATAACTATTGTTGCAATTATATCTATCATCAAATTTCACCCTAAAACAATCTAATTATTTCATCAGCTTCAATTGAATCAATATGTCTATGAGAAATAATATTTATTGACTTATCCTTTACTAGAGTTCTCAACAGAGTTGAGATATAACCAATATTTGTATCATCTAAACTATCAAAAATTTCATCCAATAAAAGAATATTGGTTTTCATATCTTGAATATTATTTTG
>Ga0172381_10003304_pt1 | contig 17157 bp, 9 predicted proteins | sample Leawel6488metaG_FD_119754 | JGI IMG/M metagenome (GOLD analysis project Ga0172381, IMG submission 119754) | Leachate microbial communities from a municipal landfill in Southern Ontario, Canada - Leachate well 64-88 metaG | ecosystem: Engineered > Solid waste > Landfill > Unclassified | place... | reverse complement strand
TACTCATACTCGCACTATTATTGTTAATTGTATTATTGCTAATGCTACTTTCTTCTAAACTACTCATACTCGCACTATTATTGTTAATTGTATTATTGCTAATACTACTTTCTTCTAAACTACTCATACTCGCACTATTATTGTTAATTGTATTATTGCTAATGCTACTTTCTTCTAAACTACTCATACTCGCACTATTATTGTTAATTGTATTATTGTTAATGCTACTTTCTTCTAAACTACTCGCATTATTATCGCTACTTTCATCACAATCATTTGTGCTATCGCTATCAGCAGTGTCATCGCACACAATAGTTGGAAACGCATCCACAACACCAGCAACATAGAATACGTCACCAAATGTATTAACAAGTTGCGTATCATTATTTATTGTATACGTTGCAAAAATCCATTGTTTATCATCATCAGATCGCGTAAAATAGATAATTTGAGTATCATTTTCGCGATCCATAATATCTATAATAATTCCGCAACCCTGTTTTGTATAAATTCCGCGATAATAATCTGTTCCGTACCTATAAAGAATTAAACAATCAATGATATTTGTTGAATTTTGACATATTTGTCTTGCTCGAACTTTTGCCAACGGTATGTGATTACCAACCGAATAATGATACTTTGTAATCGCTCCATCGCGATTGTAAATATCAAAAACGCATTGTGATATTGTTGACTCATTATCACAGATAAATTGTTCATCAGAAAATACGATATTATTTTGCGTTTTTGTGAAATATAACCATGTTATAAGTATGATAGCAGCGCGAATTGCACATCGCGTTCCAATGAGACCTACCATTTTATGCGTTTAATATCAGACTCATATATTCTTATACTCGAGAAATAAAATATTTTCTTTTGAAATGGGCCAAGTTGATATATACTGTTGAAAGGTATGGATACCTATCTTCTCCCAAAGGCGGTTGATATTATCAACGCACGCTATTTGCACGTATTTGACGGCAAGCGCGAAACAATTGAAGAATGGGTTAAACGCATCTGCACGGGAATAACAAAGGAAATTACGGATGATGAAAAACGCAACAAAGCGCAACGTATGATTGCAGACCTGCTTAATAGCGGGCGTGCTATTTTCAATACGCCAACTATGATGAACGCAGGATTACCTAATGGACAATTGGCAGCATGTTTCGCATTACCTATTAGTGATGATATGGGACGTAGTGATGATGGTATTTTCGCAACATTGCGCAACGCCGCACTTATTCAACAAACTGGCGGAGGTATTGGTTTTGATTTTTCAGAAATTCGCCCAATTGGGGATGCGATAAGTACAACTAGCGGAACTGCCAGCGGACCAGTAAGTTTTCTGGAAATTTATAATAAATCTTTTACTGGAGTACAACAAGGCGGATGTTTAATACCTGAAACACTTGTTGGAACATCTAACGGCCTACTTCGCCTTGATGAAATTATCGCAGATCTCAATAAGCCTGGATGGTCGCAACCAATCGCGTCACTTAAAGTGAATACATTTGATGAATTTGATTATAGTATTACAAGTGTGTTCAATAACGGCGAATCTGAAGTAATTGAATTAACTACATCGGCAGGTATCAAAATATGCGGAACACCAAATCATAAAGTTCATGCGTCAATTGCAGAAAATAAAGCGGATGTATGGAAACCACTCGAGCAAATTCGCGTTGGTGATGAAATCATCTTTAAAACCGGTTTTTATAATTCCAGCGCAGGTCCGCAATTTATCCATAATGTTGAAATAGACAATTATTTCGCATTTGTTATTGGATACTTATCATCGCATGAAATAATGATAAATAATGGAGAACTTATTGTTGAAACGGAAAATTATAACGCACACGCATTTATACACGCATTCACAATGTTATTTAATTATCCAATACTTAATAGGGGACGCGTACTCGTTATGCAGTGCCCGCAATGTCTTGATGACGTTGAATTATTTGTGAATGTTCCGCCACAAATGCGAAGAACAAATACTCCCATTTTGTCATATTATATCCATGGTTTACTAATGGACCATGAAAATTTGCAAATCAAAGTACGATCCGAAAAATTCGCACAAGAAATCAGCACAATAATAATTGCGCTGGGATGGATGGTGAGTATATTCAAAATTGCAGATGCTGAAACAAATATAAATTTGCGCTCGTGGGTTATTGAATTATATAAAAATAACGGTGATGTATGCGAAGATCATCATATAACATTTAATGAATTCGCAAGATCAAATCCACCGTTATCAAGTATTATCGTTGTTCCAATTAAATCAATAACAAAGTGTATCGAAAAATGTTTGACACTTGATTTATCAGTCGATAATGTTCATTGTTATATTGCAAATGGAATATCGGTGCATAATTCGCGCCGCGGTGCAAATATGGGCATTATGCGTGTTGATCATCCTGATATTAAACAATTTATTAGTTGCAAAAATACAAACGAAAAAGAATTAACATGCTTTAATCTAAGTGTTGCGATAACGGATAAATTTATGGAAGCCGTGAATAACGGCGAACAGTTTGACTTAATTAACCCGCATACGCATCGTGTTTCGCGAACAGTTGATGCGCGTGCGTTAATGCGCAAAATAAGCACAAATGCTTGGAAAAATGGTGAGCCTGGTGTAATATTTATAGATCATGTTAATAGTGAAAACGCAATGTTGCACAAGTATAAAATTACTACAACCAATCCGTGTGTGCCAGCCGATACTATTGTTATGACTACGCTTGGGCCACGAACTGTTGCGGAATTAATCGGACGCCCATTTACCGCAACGATTGATGGAAAGGGTGCAGTATGCACTCGCGGATTCTTTACATCGGGTGTAAAAGACATTTATTGTTTAAAAACAAATGAAGGTTATTGCTTAAAATTAACAAACAATCATTGTGTTCTTGCGCAATATAAGATATCGGGCTGTGTATTGCGCAGAATGGTGTCCGCGCAAAACTTATGTGTCGGAGATAAAATTATTATGAACAATAATTGCGCAATGCGTGAATGGGGTGAGTATAATAAGCAACGAGAAGCGCTTGCATATCTTGTTGGTTATTGTTGTATGAATAACATCGATGACGAGACTATTATATTTACGAGCGATAACCGCGAAACAATAGTATCTAAAATTATAACAGCCGGAATCAATGATGTTTATTACGAATGGGATACAGATAACCCAAATAAAAGGTATGCAATAAGCATCATGTTTGCGCGAATTTTCTATACATATTTCGCGCATAATGTACGCGGAATTCTCACAGAATCGAGTTATTTTCAAACCGAATTTATTCGAGGAGCGTTAAGTTGCGCATCTTGCACACCTGGTGAAAAATTATCCGTCAATTATGCGTTCAAATTTAACTCGCACGTGAATCGTCTTGATCTTATTCAGCACATGTTGATAAACTTGGGTATATTCACATCAATCGCGAATAATATGCTCTTTATTGAATTCGCCAATATTAATACGTTCTATGATAAAATTGGTTCATTTGGTGGAATAATTCGCAAGAATGGATGTAAAGAGCGCGAATTTCTCGCAACATTTAAAGAATTAATACCATGCGAAGAAGAAACAGAAGTATTTGATTGCACTGTTGAAAATTTGCACATGTTTAGCGCGAATTCGTGCAAAATATCAAATTGCGGCGAAATTCCACTTGGTCCGTATGAAAATTGTTGTCTCGGACACGTCAATCTCGCAAAACATGTTATATATGGTGAAGGCGGAAATGATATCGACTGGATACTATTAGAAAAATCCGTGCGTGAATTAACCCGCGCACTTAATATGATTATTGATGCAAATGCATATGTTCCAGCAATTCCGCAATTGCGCGCTGCAGCATTGGATGCGCGACGAATTGGTCTTGGCATTACAGGTCTCGCAGATTTATTTGTAATGATCGGCTTTACTTATGGAAGCGATCAATCATTACTTGTGGCTGAACATATCATTAGCTTTATTCGCGTTATCGCACTTCACGAATCTGCACTCCTTGCAAAGGAATTTGGCCCATTTCCGGCATTTGAGGGATCTCTATGGAGTAAGGATGAATGGCGCACACAATTTCTCGCAAAATTGCAAACCGCTGTTGATAATAAGTTAATTGCCGCAGAAACTCGCGACCGCGGTGTGGAAGCGATTATGCTCATTAATCAATACGGACTGCGTAATTCAAGTGTTCTAACGGTTGCGCCAACTGGCACAACTTCACTAATTCTCGGAACTGAGGGATATGGTTGCGAACCAATCTATTCGTTATCGTACACGCGAACTCTTGGTGATGGAACAAAATTAAAATTCTGCTCAGACTTGGCAAAAAAAATTATCGCGCAATATGCAAGTAATGACGCGCTAAATGAAATTTACACTACGATTGCTGAAACTGGACATGTTCCGCAAAATGCTTCACAATATCCTTCATTTGTAAATGAGGCATTAAACGCAACCGCGTTAAATATTTCGCCCGATAAACATATTGCAATGCAATCAGTATTGCAAAAATGGGTAGATAACAGTATTAGTAAAACTGTTAATTGCCCAAATTCTACAACTATTGAGGAAATTGAGCAAATTTATATGCAAGGCTGGAAACTGGGATTAAAAGGTGTTGCCGTTTATAGAGAAGGTTCGCGCCAAATTGAAGTATTGCAACAAACAAGCAAAAAAGCACTCGCGCAACAACCAATTGATGAAAAGAAGCGCCCAATGCAATTATACGGCGCGACATATAGATGCGAAGCGAATTTTGGATATGTTTTCACAACAATAAATGTTATGGAATCTATTACCGATTCTGGCAAAGAAATGCCATTTGAAGTATTTGTTAATGTTGGTAAATCAGGAAGCGATATTCATGCCGACAGTGAAGCAATGGGAAGACTTATTAGTATGGTGTTACGCATGACATCCAATGTATCAATCGCAAAAAGAATGGAAAATATTATTTCGCAATTGCGCGGAATTGGTGGAGCTCGCGAACATCGCGATTCATCTACAAAAGTTGTTATTCATTCATTGCCGGATGCAATCGCATTAACACTTGAAGAGTTTATGAAAGATTGGAGTAATAAAGTAACAAATGTGCCGGCATTATTATCAACAACATATAAAGTATATAATAAAGATATTTGCCCAGAATGCGGTCATGCTGCGATGATACGGGTTGAGAGATGTCAAAAATGTGAAAATTGCGGATACGCTGCCTGCTAAATTTAATAGTAATTGATATTTTTTTAATAAAAATGAATTTTTATATTGCAAAATAGACACTTAAACATTTAGTTTGACAGAATCAAGCAATGGAGGCTTCGCATGAAAAACCGAAAAGTGAGACAATGCCGTCCCTTCCGGGACGTGTCGTCAGAATGGTCGAAGATACTGCGAAAATAACAGAGCCAAAAGATGCACCCACGACAAGCGCACCAGAAACCGCAAAAAAGAGTGAAGCTAGTGCGTGCCTTGAGGATGACAAAGATGAAGAAAAGAAGACAAGCGTCGATGGTTCAGTTGCGGAAGAAGTAAAACCTGTTGTTGCTGCGCGTATGGGAGAAGAAAAAACAGAAGCAGATACAAAAGAGGCCGTGCCTGTAGAAGACAAAGTAAAAGAAGCGAAAGCATTAGACGCCGAAACCGAAGCAGCAACTAAAATGATTGCGGCAGCAGCAGAAAAGATTGTAGCATCAACAAAAAGGATTGCAGCAGCCGAAGCAGTAGCAATAGAACAGATTGCAGCAGCTAAAACAGCAGCAATAAAACAGATTGCAGCAGCTAAAACAGCAGTAATAGAACAGATTACAGCAGCTAAAACAGCAGCAATAGAACAGATTGCAACGATCGACGCAACATTAGAAAATATTGCATTGACAACAGAAATATTGGTAAATAGGATTGCAGACACCGAAGTAACATTAGCATCAAAAGGGATCATATCATCAGAAAAGATTGCGGCAACTGAAGCAACATTACCAAAAAGGATTACAGAATCAAAGGCAGATGCAGAAGCAGAAGCAGAAGCAGATGCAGAAGCAGAAGCAGATGCAGATGCAGAAGCAGATGCAGATGCAGAAGCAGATGCAGATGCAGATGCAGAAGCAGATGCAGAAGCAGAAGCAGAAGCAGAAGCAGAAGCAGAAGCAGAAGCAGAAGCAGATTATGCGCGGTTCTCACCCGAAGAATATGGCACAATTTCCGCGAATGGAATAAAAGATGATCCATCTTTTACATCCACGTACGACTCGTTGTACATTACCGCGCTCAACAATTACGAAGTATTATACAAATACTCACTGAATCTGCATCAAAATTATCTTGAAGACATGACTGCTGCGCTACACGAATTACTGGACAGTGTTGAAACGTCGCGCAACATTTTCGCAAAGTTTCTCATCGATGGAAAAAATTCGGAACGTGTCAGCGAGATCGTCAATGAGTGGGTGACCAAAGTGAATATCTTGATCAAGATCGACACCGAATTGGTCAATTGTAAGACAAACGATGTTTGGGCGCAGACTTATCCCGCTGCTCGTGAATTGTTCAAAAAATTGTACAACGATATCACGAACATATACAAATACGTCACGACAATGTTGCACTCCAATCCAAACACGACCAAGCGGGATATAAAGGCACCAGACGGCGCAACTTTCACGAAAGAAGTGAAATCAGCGAGGACTGACGCGCGAAAAGCAACGATCATAGATGCGCCAGCAGTAGCAGTGAACGCGCGCGCATCAGCGGACAGTTGTCGTTTCATGGAAGAACTAGCGTCGTCTGGATTAAGTGCGCCAAAACAAACGAAGATGCGTGCATCATTTACAACATCGTCAGCGCCGCAGGATATATCTCGCACTCGCAGATCAGAGTGTGTGTCGATGCGCGAACCAAAGCAGACAACATCGCACGCATCAATATTTGAGTACGCGGAAACCGCACAAGCACTAGTGTATAGAACAAAGTCACCAGATAATGGCGCGCGCGCGCCAATGCCTACTGCGGACATAACATCGAGGAGAATCACGCAAGTCTGCAGATCACCTCCAATTGCACCGCGGGAACCACCGGCACATCAAAAAATATTATCTCTAACCATCAGCGAGATTGTTTCAACAATGCCGCATGATGTTAAGGATATGTACAACATCCTTATGAAGCGCGGAGTGACTAACAAATTTTTCGCATCCGTTATTGCGTATAAGGAAAAAAGAGGGCACATTCCTCACGACTTATTACTGAGCTTAACAGAACGAGACATGGAAAATATTCGCAACTGCATTGGAAGCGTTGAAGCGTACGCTGACCTAAAACGACAGTGGAATATTTTGCACGAATCGGATTAATTGTTCCACTTTGCCGTTCCTTTTCCATTGTACGATTTCGCATAATTGTGCTCAACCATAATTGAGCACAATTTTTTTCCATCCTCAAACTCAATATCCGCTAAATATCTTCCACCGTATTTATCATATTTGCGAATTATTACAGTTACAATTCGCTCTAGTAATAAATCGCGCGCGAATTCGCGCGCATCAATTGCAGCCGCACGCTCTTGCTCAGTTTTTCCCCGTAATTCCGCACAATTATATCCCGCACAACGACATACTAACTGTAGCGGAATACCTAGTAAATACGCGCCAACAACAATTGTATCACCATCAATCACGCGCAAAACTTTCGCATTAATACGCATTCCTTTGAAATCAAGCGAATGCGTATTGTCAAAAGTAAGACTGCAAAGTTTATTATTTTTTCCAGAACAACAACCCATTCGCGCGCAGCAAACATATATCAATAAAAATGAATTATAATATTCATATTACACTGATACACTGATACACGATGGCTGCAGATGAACGCGTTCTCAAACTCAAGGCTATCGCAGATCGGGATACGCCACATGATGGAATTGTGCATATTCCATTTGAATACGCCAAACATTCAAAAATGCTCGATAATCTAATCGAGGATTTGGGTGATAGTGTTTGCGAACTCGCACCAATTGAAATTGCATGCTCATATGAAACGGTCATCGTTTGCGCTGAATACTGCATAGAACTTGCGCGTAATAACGGAAACCATGCAAAATTTGAAGACGCCCACATGACAAATATTCATGCAAAGTTGTTTGATACTTTGGAATGGGAAAAAGCGTTCATTGGTCGTTATAAACTTATTAACAATGAACCGATTGATGTTTCACAAATAGCAGAATACGGTATTATGCCCGCGGACAAATCATCACCATATGAAATGTATCGCAAGTATATTCCCGATGAAATCAGGGAAGAAATAATGGAAATATCACGGCGTGATGAATCAAAGATTGTATGTCTCAAAGAAATTTCACAAGCCGCGCAATACTTACAGATCGAACCACTTGTGATGCTGGTTGGATGGCAATGTATGGAAATTATCAAAAAAGCAAACGTAAAGTACAACAATGGCGCTGATACAAACTTGTATTTGTATAATTGCGCACGCCATAATACTGCAAATCTATTACGCCAACCACTCGCCGATCGCGTTCTTGATGAAAAAACATTTAATGAAATCACCGCGAGTTTGAATTGGGTTGAGCGTGTTTATAAAGGAACGATTGATCCGCCAATGCCTGATGATTCTGCGATTCATGCGGAATTATATACACGCATGCCAGACCTCCCTCTTATTCCAACGATTGACGATGTTGATGTACCCGGGACAATTACGCCGATGAAACTAAAAACATTTCGCGTTTAAAATGTAAGTTTTTTTTATGATTTCTTTTGCGGAAATGTTATATAGGCAGGACAATAACATTCTCACAAAATGACCGGTGAAATTTGTATTCCAACTTGGTTGATCATTATCATTATTATTATTTTTATACTTCATTCCAGTGGTAGCGAATTTCTTACAAATGTGAGAGGCGCCGCGGCTGATAAATTTGAGCGCGCGATGCGTTCGCAAATATTTGCATAAAAAGCCCATATGAGCATTATAATATTTTTTTCACTCATCTTAAATATCGCGCGGGTTTTATATATTGCAAAGAATATGTCTATCGCTAAAATCATACAAATCGCCGATATACACATTCGCGACACATGTCGCGATAAATTTAATATCGCAATACAAAATTTAACAGCGTATATGCGCGAGAAACTCACAAATGATGGAATTCCTATTATTGCAGTTATTGCGGGAGATGTATTCCATTACAAAACGCGTCTTAGTGCAGAAAATATAACTGATTATTACACACTTCTTGATTGTCTTGCGACTCGCGCAAAATATATTATTGTCATACCGGGAAATCACGACGCAAATCTCAATAACGCTGAAAGAATAGATTTATTAACTCCTTTAATTGAGAATTGCCGCCGATTACCGAACAATGCGCAATTATATTATTGGCCGCGTAGTGGCTGGCAAACATTAAATATCGCAACAATTTCATTTGCGTTTTATGTATTTTCGCCGCGATCGCGCCCTGTTGCACCGATGCAACAAGAATCTAGTGATAACGCACCATCAACCCAACTTCGCGTTGCGCTGGTTCATGATTTTATTGATGGAATGAAAATACAAGGATCAGTTATTCACAGCAATATCAAACGCGATTGGCTTGCGCAATTTGATATGGTCATTTGCGGTCATGTTCATGATTATACGTGCGTTGATGCAAATATAGTTTATAGCGGATCACTAACTCAATTAACAATTGGCGAATCTTATGATAAGGGATTTGTTTTATGGAAAATTGAAAAATCAGACGACGGTAAATTAAAAATTAATCATGAGTTTGAATGTTTAAAAATTCCGCAAGGTATGGTGAAAATAACAATTGCGCCACCATCTTCACTCAATGCACCTCATCGCGTGCAACATAATTGCATAATTGAACACCGTGACGGTATTCCGATTGATGCATCCCGCATTGTAGTAGAACTCAAACAAGGTGTGCAAGCAAACAATAGTGAAGTTGTTGCGATTCTCGGGCGAATTGCAGCGCGTGTTCCATCTATTAAAATAGAAATCACAATGCCCGCAGATAATATTTGCGCTGATATTTCGCAAGCGACATCGGGTGTTCAAATAGGCATCAATGATAGCGTTTTGCAAATGCAACATAAATTAATTGAAGAAAAATTACGCGCTGATAATGTGCGGATTAATGAAGAAACAATTCGCGCAGTGCAAAAAATGCACACTGATACTATCAAACAATTAAGTATGAGTAATAGTGATTCCGCGCAACCTTTACTTAATACGAGCAAATGGCAATTATTGTTTTTAAGTTGGAGCAATCTATTTTGTTATGGCACTCAAAATTATATTAATTTCGCAGATGTTTCGGGAATCGCCGGATTAATTGCGCCAAATAGGCGCGGAAAATCATCAATCATTGACATACTTGTTCTTGCGTTGTTCAATACAACATTGCGAGGTTCGGCATACACAATTATTCGCAAACACTGTCGCGAAGGTTCGCTAAAATGTGCGTGGAAATCCGACGGACATACACACGAAATAACGCGCCAATGGGATATGCGCGGTCACACTTCTATTTTATATACTATAGATGGTGTGAATAATACCAACGAAGATCTTAAAACAACTTATGATTATATTGCACATTCTGTTGGAACATTTGATGATTTTCTTAACGCGGTTCTAATTCCACAACATGCGGAATCATCATTTATTGACGCAACGGATATGAAACAACGCGGAATTCTCGCGCGAATTCTTGGATTAGATATTCTGGATAATGCATTCAATTGCGCAAAGGAAAAAGAACGCGACTATCAAACACAAATATCAAGCATGGAATCAACTATTAATTCTTTGCTTGCGCGAATTTCATCATCGCAGCAATGTATGCGAATTGCGGGAAGCGATATATTTGATAGTAAAATGGGTATAATGTCGGATATAGTTAAAACAAAATACGCAGAATTAGTTAAAGAAGCAAAAGAAATAACTGCAAAGACGCAAGCAAAATTAGAAGAATTAGAAGCGAAACCAGTTATTGCAAAACCGCCGCAAACAATCAAGGAAATAAATAAAGAAATTGCAACATTGGCTACAAACATATCATTACTTGAAGGCGAATTAGCCGCAAAAGAAATGATGTTAAAGGATAAGCGCACCGCGTTGGTATCGTTTGGTACAGTCGCGCAAGATATATCCTACGAGTCAATCACACAATTGCGTGCAAAAATCAATCAGTCAGCGCTTATTCTTGGACATGCGCGCGGAACCACAATTAAGGATATTCGCGCAACGCTGGAATGTAAGATGAAAAAATTACAAACGCAAACAGAAGTTAAGAATCTTTTAGGCGAGATAGTTGCGCTCGGACAAATTAGTAATAATATTCCAACCGAGACATCGCATCTCGCAAAAATAAACGCAACTCTTGATAAATTTAATCACAATGCTAATGATATTAATGTTGCTATATCCGCACTTCGCGCAACTATGCAATCTCGCACGCATGTGCCGCGCAAATGCACTTGCGGAAATGACGCAACACGCGCTAGTGAATTTCGCGCACGTTTCAATGCCATTGATTGTGCCTTATTTGCAAATTCAGTTGAAATTCCGAGCACAGTTCCGCTCGATATTGCAGATTGCGAACAACAAATCATTGCAATGATTGCGCACCAACAAACAAATCCGGTGCGCTCAATCGCGCGCGATATTGCTTATCGCGCAATTCGGATTGTTCGCAAAACAACAGATTTGCAACAATCACGCTCGCAACTTGAACAAGAATATGCGCAGATAAAATCATGTATTGATTTACATGATGAAATTGCGACACATAATGATACGCTTTCCGAAATTGAGCATCTTAATACAGTGCTCAATTATCTCAAATATCTTCAACGCGCTTCCTATTTGGAAAATATTAATAAATCAAAAATATTTCGCGATATGATTAAACCATCTTCGCATCTTGATACACCAATTCGCAGTATTAATGAAGCGATTTTTAAAACCGAAAGAGTAATTGCAACACTCGAAGAACTGCGCAAAAATGAAGCGCAAATTCAAACAGCCCTCGCGCAAGAAGCATCCGCGTTTGCATTACAGATCCAATATGATAAACAAAATACAATAAAATGCGAGCAACTTGCTATTGATCGCATTATTAATGATATTGAAATAATTTGCACCAAGTTGGAAACATTTCGTGCAAAAAGCGCGATTATTCGCGATAACGCTAGCAAAATAACGGAAGAAGAAGCGGCTTATAACATCTTTCTTGAGCAACAAAAAGAAATTACCAAACTTCGCAACGCTTATATTCGCGCGAGTGCTTCGTGCGCAAATATTGAAGGTGAGGCACGCGTGTATGAAAATATGCGCGATGAGTGGATTAGCGCTGGGCAAAGAATGAAAGCGGTACATGAGTTATTACATGTTTGTCGCCTTTATAAAGGAACACTTGATACAAAAACTGGTATTCAATACAAACTTATGATTAATTCTATTGGACTTATTGAAGGAGAGGTTAATAAAATTCTTTCGCCGATCGCGGGTTTAAATGTATCATTTGGATTCGGTGGTAATAAATTAACATCACATTCAGTTGCTACTGGCGTTGATGGAACATTTTGCAAAACTAGCGCACAGGGCAATGTTATGCAAATAATTGTTCAAGATAAACAACGTGATATTGAACACTCGATTGAATTATGTAGCGGGTTTCAGCGGTTCATTCTTAATGTTGCGTTTCGTCGCGCGTTTCTACGTTGCGCGATTAGACCAATGCCGCGATTTATGATTATTGATGAAGGATTTGGTTGTATTGATGAAATGAATATGGCGAAAATTTGCGAGTATTTACCGGATTTATCGCGCGAACTTGATTTCATGTTAATTGTATCGCATATTGATACATTAAATACACTTATAACATTACCCCTTGATATTGATATAAGTTGCATTGATGATTCATCATCAATCCATCATGGCACTGCTCTCGATAATCAGCATTCGCCAATAAAACCTCAAGAAGTCCGCAAGCAAAAACAAACAAAGAAAAAAATATCCAAAACGGTCGCAGTAAGCAAACAATCGCCGGCATCACCGCAATCGCATCTTGCTATTGATTCTTCGCTTGTTGATACGCGTACCGATGGAACTCTTTATTGTAAAGTATGTGGAAAAGATATTAAAGATTGGGCGAAACACCGCAACTCAAGTGCGCATTTACGCAAATGTCCAATTGTTGCAAAACACTGAATAATAAATGAGTAGATATTTTTTTCAACATATTCCGCTCAAATATAAACAAAATCAATCGTTGCGCCATGTCCTAATTCAGTTATAAATTCGCGCGTTTGCGGTTCAATATAATAAATCTCGCGATTTGGCGAAATCCAAAAATTAAATGCATGTTGCTCGCTTTCGCCACTTAATTTACCTTGACACATGCCAATGGGAGATCCGCCAATTCCTGCAAAATTTTTATCACCCAATAATATGTTGCGTGCGCTCGTGTTTTCAAGTTGCGCGCGAATTCGCGCCTGAAACTTGCGCGCGAGTGATGCAAAACATATTGAGAAATCATCGCAATCAAATTGTTCTTCTTTGTAAGAAACTGTATCAACATTAGCGAATTCCATAAAATTCATGAGTACTTCTTCTGGATATGTTGTAATGACTACATCGCAAACTTTCGTTACGCAATCTGGAGTTAGTGGCATCCTTTTGCGAATAATATCATATACATCATTAATATCCAATTGCTGTATATTTGCCGAATGAAGTTTAATTGTGTGCGTGCAACAAAATTTTGTTGCACAACTATCTTCAAGTTGAGTAAGCGCGACTATTGCGGCTCGCGTTGTTCTGTTTCTAATTCGCTCGACGCTCTTTGGCGAGCACTTGTGTACAACCCAGTCCAGTTTGTCTTGTTTTGTTGCCGTATCCTTATCAGACATACTCATTAATTCTTTTGTGATTCTATGTATATAGTTCGCAAAAAAATATTCATGCCAAATTAAGCAACATCCTTTCAGACATATGTTAACTCAAGACGGAATTTATTTGCGTTTTCGCAATAAATCGTGAAACCAACCGCGAATGCAGCATGATTTTTGTCGATAATACTCCAGACTTTTGTAATGTTTGATATTGTAACCGTTGCTGTTATTTTATTGTTCGTATTTGAAAGAATCGCGCGACTTGTATCGAGCAGGGGTTTATTCATATTAATCATCTTTGCGTTCAATGTTTCTGTAATTTCCATTATATTACGCGTTGTAGTTTCATCAAATATAACATTCATCATTTGTGAGTTATAATTTAAAATCTTTACAATGTTGCACTTAATTCGCGCGCGAAATCCCGCAATGTAAATAAATATGCGTGACTCCGGTGTTGCAGTGTCAATATCTTTGAGATTTGCCTTACTGAAATGATGCGGTAATATAACGCTAATAGTATAATCATCGATCACATTACCAATAAGAACTTGGTCACTTACTTGCCCACTAATACTTGGATTTTCAGTTATAATATCCGGTACATCGATATCCGCGCGTAAAATATGTGCATGAATTTCATATTCTTTCATTGCACTGGTTATGCGCGTACGTGTCAAATTAATTAGCAGTTTTGTTTTGAACGATTCAGGACCTTCATTGTATGTAAGATACTGAATCGTTTTAGAAACAGTGTCTAACGCCAATTTCAAGACAAATCCATATTTAATAATTTTGATAATACGTAAACTATTGAGTTTCTTTTTTGGTTTATATTTGACAACGCGAGTTCTGAATGCTTCAACGCATGCTGCATTCACATGCACCGTTCCACCAAACCAATAACACATAACATTTGCAGCATCATAGGTGCTAATTATTAACATTGGATTTATATATTGCGATGATATAATTTGAACATCAACACAATCGATACGGCGAATATTAATAACGCTACCACGAATTGTTACATAAGTTTTACCTGGTTCAAATAACGCGGCGATAAGGCGTTCAATTGTATCACGTTGATTAATATCATTGCCAAATACGAAAATATCAATGTCGGATTCACACAAACTATTGTCATCGATATACGGATCGAGTAATTTTGAAATTGAACCACCACCAATGCAATAATTAGTCCCTAATGTTTCATAAGATTGGTTAGTGTTTGATTTATCAATATAGCCCGCGTTATTCCAAACATCAATAAGTTTTTTATCAAGATCGCCATTATACTTGCGCAATAACTTATCGACACGCATAAGGAATTTCTCGTGCGTAACAAACGCTGGATTTCCATCAGTTGGTAGTTGTATTAATGGATATTTCACAATATCAAATAATTTTATTATACGGTTATTGATTTCCTGATTTACTTTATCAATGTGAGCACGTTTAACTGTAAAAATACTTGGATCGTGTGCAAACAAATCGATATAATATTTTTTTGCACTTTTCGCAAATGAATCGCGAGGTATTGGCGAGATTGCGGTTTCTTCAATTTGCTGTGTTATAAATGGCATTGAAGTTGATATGCATTTAATATCGTTTGAATATGATCCGAAGAAGAACTTATTATGTTTTAATTGCTTGGTGAAATATGCTTCATTATCCATGGCATAAATTACAGCAGCATCGCCAAATTTGCAGCGAATTTCATCAGGTGTTAGCGGAATACCGTCATATTCAAAGTTGTATAACTTTTCTGCGAGACTGAGTTCTGTTGTCATTTTGTATGTAGTGAGTATATCGATAAAAGCGGATTCATTTTTTTTGCACGTGTAAAGTCATTACTATTTTCAATATGCATGAATACGAAAACTTTTGTAATTTGCGCTAATATATTATGGAATAGTTATATACATCATTTCGCATCGTTGTACGACATTCTCAAGAATATCGCAAAAGACTGTTGCGATAGTTTTATCATCGTCGCCGGGAAAGCAAAGATTTTTGCGAAATGTGTGAATAAATCTGATGCGAAGGGTTTGCTCATCTACAATATCGCATGTGCGAATTGCAATCATTGTTTTTGTTGAGCATTTATGCACTAAATTAATAATTTCTGCGCTGCTAAAATCAATATCAAACGTATCGAGTACGCGCACCAACATGTCAATTTTATTGTTGATTTCGCGTATTTTTTGCGTATATTCGCTCGCGGTAAGTGTTTTGCGTGCGATAGCGAAATCTAATTCATTATACTTTGCCGCGACATTCCATAAAAGCTCCATTTGTAATATTAAAATTGAATATATAATTCAACTTTAAGTATAAAGCAATAGCTAATCGGTTTATATGGCTGAAAAACCCGATACGTATGGAGATGAACAAGTTGATAGTCCAGATATTATGAATGTTCTTTCGCGAATTGTTAAACAATCTAACGGCGTTGATCATCATACAGCATCAATGAATCAATTTACACGCACGGGAATTGATCATATTATAAAACGCGGATTTGCAATTACAAGTACAATCAAAAATAAACGCGTTGAAGTGCGAAGTAGCAGTGAAACTGCGCCATCTGAAATTAAATTTAACTTGACGTTCAAAAAAACAACAATATTTCCGCCAGTAATGCGTGATGATACCATTGTGGGTGAGCTAAATTCAACATATCCAATTAATGCAATGTATCCACATTTCGCACGACAACAAATGCGCACATATTCAAATGAAATTCGTGTTGATGCCGATATAACCGCAACTGCATATCGCGAACACGGTCAATCAGAAACTCGCGTTGTGAATGTTGATGGACTGCGAATTGGTTCAATTCCTTGCATGTTGCATTCTGTGGAATGTAATTTATACGGAAAATCGCGACATGAACTTATTGCATTGCGCGAAAATCCGCAAGATCCTGGGGGATATTTTGTTATTCGCGGACAGGAACACAGCATTGATTGCGTTGAAAATATTACGATTAATGACATGCGTATAACAACCGATTCAAGACCGGGTGAAGATGCGCGTGTTCAAATTTGGTCGCGATATGGAGATTGGTTTGAAAATTCGTATCAATTTATTATGCGTCATCATCAAAATGGCGCAATAACAATTGAAACGCAGTTCTTTTCTTTAATGAATACGCAAATTCCATTCCAAATATTTTTGCGATTAATTTCGGGTGTTTCG
>Ga0172381_10003303_pt1 | contig 17161 bp, 15 predicted proteins | sample Leawel6488metaG_FD_119754 | JGI IMG/M metagenome (GOLD analysis project Ga0172381, IMG submission 119754) | Leachate microbial communities from a municipal landfill in Southern Ontario, Canada - Leachate well 64-88 metaG | ecosystem: Engineered > Solid waste > Landfill > Unclassified | place... | reverse complement strand
TTGATGGAGATTGTCTTCCTGCTCCTGTTTGTGGTAATGCTATTAAAGAAGGAACAGAAGAATGTGATGATGGAAATTTAATTAATAATGATGGATGTGACAGTTCTTGTAATCTTGAAATATGTGAACATGATGTTGGGATAAGATATTCTTATGGAAATTCTTTTGGAACAGGAATAGCAATAGGGCTGTTAAACAGCACTTGGTTAGATAACCCTGTTCAATTAAATCAAATGCAAAATTATCTTTTAAAATATTTCATAGATAATAACATAGAAAATACAACAAATAATATTCATGTTATTGTAAAGATAAATGCAGGAGATATTTTAGGATATAAAAAAGTTTCAGGAAATAATGCAAGAGGAAGTGGCGGTGGAAGAGGAGGAATTGAACCTTTGTATGTTCCGATATATGGAAATGAAACTATTTTAGCAGATTATAATAGCCCAATAGATAATTATCATTCAAATCAGATTACTCTAAATCTTTCTGATATTTTTGCTGGAAATTATACTCTCTCTGTTTATGTTGAAAAAATTAATGAAACAGATTGTAATCCTGATGATAATTATGCTGAAAGAAACATAACAATAGTTTCAGAGTGTTGTGGTGATGGAGACTGTCAAAACGATTCTTATTCTGATAATTATTGCTATAATAATAATGTTTGGAAAAATCTGACAGATTATTTTTGCAAAGATGGAAAATGTTTATTTAATCTAACTTCAGAATTATTTATTGATTGTGGAAATAAAACTTATTCTTCTGAATATTGTTTTAATGATGATGTTTATCAAAATTATTCCATTCCAGGATGTGATACTGGTGCTTGTACTCTAACTTCTGGAATAAATAAAACTCAAGAGTGTGGAAATAATTCTTCTGATGAGGTAAAATATTGTTATAATAATAATGTCTGGATAAATAAATCTGAACTATTAAATGGTTGTGATACTGGAATATGTTTTCATTCATCTAGTTTTAGTTCAGATTTATTTGATAATTGTGGTTTAGACTCTTGTAATAATTGGACTGATTACACTTGTGAAGGAAATAATAAAACAAGAACAAGAGATTGTTATGATAAAGGATGTTCTTCAGGAGCTTGCTTTAATACTTCTAATACAGAAAAACAATCAGAAATTTGTATTTATGGTTGTACTAATGGAACTTGTAATCTGCCTGTTTGTGGAAATAATATTAGGGAAGGAATAGAAGAATGTGATGATGGTAATCTAAATAATTCTGATAATTGCAGAAATAATTGTATATTACCTAAATGTGGAGATAATATTTTAGATTCTGGAGAAAAATGTGATGATGGAAATACTCTTTCTGGGGATGGATGTGATAAATTTTGTAATAACGAGAGTTTTGAAAATAATGAATCTTCACTTTCATTATGGATGTGTGACTCAAGACTAGTTTTAGATGATTTAGTAGAGCCAGGAACAACCTCAGGAATTAATCTGACTGAGAGGCAAAACAATTATGCTTTTGAAGGAGAGCAAATACAATGGACTGTTCTTGTAAGAGATATAAAAGGAATAAATAAAATTAAAGATGTTTATGCAACTGTTGGTTATGATAATCAAGGAGCAGGCAATCCAATACAAGCTAATTGTGTAGAAAAAGAAAATACCTCTTCAATTATTCTCCCTTCTTGTAATGCAAGAATTTTAGAAGAACAACTAATAAATTTTAGTTCTTCTACTATGAAGTATTATACTTGTACATTAACTGTTGAACCTGATATGTATGGTGAGGCATGGATAACTACTGAGGCAGTTACTACAGATGGATTAAATGTAACAATGGATGAAAACGAGTACTGGTTCCTTAACCCTATAATTACTCTTACTATTAATGGAAATTTATCTTTTAACAAGGTTCAACCAGGAACAACTTCTTATTCAGATACTATCTTATTAGGTAATTCTGCTGATGAAAAAAGTGGGGTTAGATTAGAAATGTTTATTGCAGGTACTGACTTCTATGACTCTAGTAGTTCAGGAGCTATGTGCCCAACAAGTAATATTCTTAGTTTAAGCAATTTCGCATACTTTGCTACAAACGGATATTATTCAACTTCAACAATAGGAGATGCTGAAGGTTATATTTCAATTCCATCAGGGAATAGAATTACTCAATCAAAAGAAATAATTGGTACAAGAAATTATAATTCAACAATGGCTAATAATCCTGCTAATATCCTGACTCCAGGGAGTGAAATGGCTTTAACATTTAGACTTAATCTGCCTGAACCATGTAACGGAGATTTTGATACTGGAGAAATTTATTTCTGGGCAGAAGCAATCTAAAATCCTCTTTGAATTTACCTCTATTTATGCTTATTTCAGTTCATATATTTCTTAGTATAATAACGTTTAAATATGAAAAAATGTGATGTAATTTAAGAGTAATACTATCTTTATTACTTAAAAAATGAACAAAAAAACACTAATTATTTCAAGCTTATTAATCTCATTAATCTTAATTAGCAGTGTTCTTGCTATTACTGCAAGCATTGGTAATGCAAAAATGATTTTGAGAGCACAAACCGGAGACACAATAGAAAAATCTATTCTTGTTAAAAATGTAAATGATGTTCCTGTAAACATAGCATTAACTGCTTCAGGAGACCTAGAAAAATTTATAATAATTAAGGATAATAATTTTACTCTTCAGCCAAAAGAAGAAAAAGATGCAGCTTTTACAATTAAGGTTACAACTTCAGGAACAACAGAAACAAAAATAAATGTTCAGTTCACACCAGTAGGTGAAAAAAACGGAGCTGGGCTTTCAAGTACTATTATGGTTATTGCTACTGGAGAAAATTTAACTGAAACTGATCTTAAACTGAGTATTTTCAAAGACAAGGTTCTTGAAGACACTAGAACTGGAGATAATTCATCTAATTCAGTGAAAACAAGCATTGGTGCAAAAATAAAAATAGGTTCAGTTGATAAAAAAGTTCTTGTTGTTCTTATAACTACTAGCATGACTTTCTTAGCTTTTATTATATTATTATTTGTTTATTATAAAAAAAGTAAAGGAAAATTTAAAATAAAAAATCGTCAGACAATAATAATTAAAACTAGTAATTCAAAAGAAAAAAGGAAAATTAAACATCAAAAGAGCATTAAAAAGCGTGATTAAAAAAAAACTTTTTATCCTAGTATTCTTATTAACAATTTTGTCAGCTGGTTTTGTTTTGGCTGAGGATATTGGGTATATTGTGAAAACAGCTTACCCTCTAGACCCTACTAATTATGACGAGCCTGCAATAATCTCTCTTTTAGAATCAAATAATCATACAGTTTATTTTTTAGATGATAGTGATACAATTAATCCTGATTTATATGACCTAATCATTGTAGGAGAGGATGTACAAAATATAGACGGCGTTTTTGATAACAAATATAAAAAGACCTTATTTCTAAGTTCTACTGCTGCCAAAAATGCAGGCTTAAGTCAGTATAGTGGAACAACAACCAATAATAAAATTGAGATAATAGATAACATACACAAAATAACAAATGATTTTAGAGAAGAAGAAATAATTGTTTATAGCCCTTCCTCAAAGGTTAATTATGTTTATGGATGTAAGGCAACAAATTCTGAGACTTTAGCCTACAAATTATATGAGTCTAAAGCTACAATATTGGCCCTAAGAGAAGATTCTTTATTATTAAAAGATGGATTATGTACCAAAAGAATTATTCAGATATATGAAAGAAATTTATTTTTTGGATTGCCTCAAGCAAGTTCATGGAATTCTGATGCTAGAGAATTATTCATCAATTCAATTGAGTGGTTGCTTACTGGAGAAGATAGGGATGGAGATGGACATTATTATTATGATGATTGTGATGATGAAGATTCAGACAAATATCAGATACTTGAAGGTTATGCTGACAATGATTTTGATAGTTATGGGACAGGAAATTTAATTTCAGTGTGCTCAGGGGATAATCTGCCTGAGGAATATTCAGTTCTTAATACAGACTGCGACGACAGTGTTGATTCTTGTAATCTTAATTGTTTTTCTCTTAGTTATCTAGACTCTGATAATGATAGTTATGGAGATTTAGGAATTTATCACAGAACCTGTGATGCTCCTTCTGATTATGTTTTAAATTCTGATGATTGTAATGACACTAATTCAGAGATAAACCCTTCTGCACTTGAGATTCAGTATGATTTAATTGATAGTAATTGTGATAACTCTGCTGAACTTTCATCTGAGATAAACGATTTATTCTGGAATGAAGAATCTAATCTGACTCTTAATCTTGATTCTTATGTCTGGAATCCAAATAACAATGAATTAAGTTTTTATGTGTATTCAAATTCTTATAATCCTTATATTTCTATAATTAATCAAGAAAAAAATATATTCAATTTTTCTTCTGAGAAAGATTACAATGGAGAAGACCAGGTTATTTTTGCGATGTATGATGAAAATACAAATATTGAGACACTGACAAATAAAATTACTCTAACAGTTCTTCCTGTTAATGATGCCCCTGATTTTTTAAATAATATCGAGAACATCACCTGGAATGAAGATAACAATCTTACTAATTATTTGGATTTAAATGATTATTTTTATGACCTTGAGAATAATGAGCTTAGCTTTAGTGTTTTAGGAAACGCCTTCATTAATATAATCTTAGATAATGGACTTGTTAGTTTTTATCCCGATAAAGACTGGTTTGGTTCAGAAAAAATAAAGTTTACAGCAACCGATGGAGAATACACTTCATCAAGCAATGAAATAACCTTAACTGTAAATGATGCTAATGAACCTCCTCAGTTTAAAACAATTAACTGTCAGACTCAGATTAATGAAGACCAAGAATACGAGTGTGAATTAAATGCATCAGATTCTGAAAATGATTTGCTTACATTCTCTGTTAAAGATGAAAATGATTTAAAATGTACTATAAATGGAAATAAACTAAAATATAAATCAGATGAAAATTATAATGGTGATGCAAGCTGTCTAATAAAAGTCAGTGATTTAACTGGTTATGATACTTACTTATTAGAAACAAAAATTTTAGCAGTTAATGATGCCCCATTAATTACAGATTATTCTCCAAAAGGAGTTATAAAATTAATGGAAAATACAGATAAATCCTTTTCAATTACAGCATCAGATATAGATGAGGATATCTTGAAAATAACTTGGTTCTTAGATAGTCTTGAAGTTGGTTCAGGTTCTTCTTATATTTTTAATAATTCTCAGGGCAATTATAATTTAACTGCAGTTGTTACAGATGATATTGCTGAACCAATAACAAAAACATTTAATGTTTTTGTTGGAAATGTTTCTGATTTTACATGTGAAGAAGTAGGAGGTTATGTACTTGAGCAAAATCAGATTTGTTTAGGAGAATTATTAGGAGTTAAAGATATTATAACCTGCTGTTCTGTTAAAGGAAGTCCAAAATTCTCAAAGATAAGTAGATGCACTGCTTTTAATCAAAATATAAATATTGAGATTAAAGAACCAGATGAAAATACTAAGTTTACCATAGGTGAAAAAATTGATTTTAACATTGAAGTTGAAAATAACCTTAACAATGACTTTGATTTTGATATAGAGACTTATTTATATGACCTTACAAAAGATAAAAAAATAGAAAGTTACAAAGACTCTCTTGATATTGATAATGGAGATATGGAAGAAATAAACTCTGATTTTGAAATAGAAGAAAATTTAGATGAATCTCATGAATATGTTATTTTTGTAAAAGCTAGTGAGAGTAAAGATGAGTCTTATTGTAATGAACAATATGTCCTAATAAATATTGAAAGAGCAGAACATAATATTATTATAGAAAATTTTGAAATAACCCCTTCAACTCTTGTTTGTGGTGATTATTTTAATATTGATGTTAATCTTAAAAATAAAGGAACAAGCGATGAAGATGTTTATTTGTTAGTTGAAAATTCTGAACTTGGATTTAAAGAACAAACTCCAGAATTTGAATTAGAAAAATATAATGACAAAGATAGTACAACAAAGATTTTTACTATCAAATCTTCTGAAAAACTGAATTCAGGAGAATATTCTTTAAAATTAACTGCTATTTTTGATGATGGAGATGAAAAATCTAGTTTATCTAAAACTATTTCTATAGAATGCAAACAAATTGAACAAAAAACACAAGAAATTCAAAAAATATCTTTAAAAACAGAAAAACAAAATGTTCAAACAACTAATAGTCATACTAAAATCTTCTTCGGGGTATCTTTATTTTTCTTTATTATTCTTTTAGGAGTAATCTTTTTATTTAGACTAGTACATAATTTAAATAAATCAACAGGAGGTAAAAATGATAATAAAAACAAAGTATAAAACAAGAAATGGGTTAAGAAAAATAAAAAACCATGTTCATATTGAGGAACTAATCATCAATGAGAACCTGGTAAACCCTAAATCTGAAAAATTTGAAATAGGCTTTAGAAATAATCATACTTCAGGGATAATAGAGTTAAGACCAGATGAAGTAGAAAGATTAGTTAAGACTATTGGTAATAAAACAAGCCTAATCAAAACAGTTAAGATAACTAGAGAATAAATTTTTTATTTTTTAATCTCTTATCTTTTTATTTTGATATTTATGATATCTTCTCAATAATAAACCTTAAAAACACGGTTTTATTACTAATTATGCAGACTAGACCAGCGGGGTAGCTCTCCGCTATTTGCTAGCGAGCTTTAAGCAGGTTGCAAGAGGGTGAGTGACATGTTTGTTAGAAAGTCTCTTTACAAACGCTGAGGTTTTGTCCTCCTTGATCTTGCTTTTGCGAAATGGGTCAGGCCTTGATCGGAGCAGCCCTAAACATGAGTAAAGGTGCTTGGTGGGTTGCAAAACTGAGAATGTATTGAGGTAGCTTTTTAAGAAATATGAAGCAAACCCTTGAGTCTGCACTTTATTTTATATAAAGTCTGATAGCTTTCTTAATAACATTAATTTTTTTATTATTAATTCCAGATAAGAGTTCATTTTTTTCTAGCTCAGATAATTCTTCAAAGGTTCTTATAAACTGAGTCGTTGGTATAAACCCCTCTTTTTTAACAATATTTTTCAACCCTTTAATCCCATTTTTTTTAAAAAAGTATGTATTTGCCTCTTTTTCAGAGATTTTACTTTTGCTTAAATCTAATATAATTAAAAAAAGCATTTCTTTTACTTTCCCTTTTAATAACTGTGAATTAATGTTAAGGGAGGTCCCTGTAACAAAAGAATCATCAATGAAAAAAACCTTTTTGTTTATTATTTTATTTATGTTTTTTATAATCGGAACAATTACCTTTCTTTTTGTATTATAATCATAAAAAGAGCCTTTATTATATTTAAAGTTAAGTTCTCCATAAATTATTGGGATGCCTAACTCCTTTGATATGTTCTCTGTTATAATTATTGGACCTTTTTTATAATATTTATTTATAGGTGCCTTGCTTACAGTATACATGACCCATTTTTCTTTACCTATTAATTTTATAATCAATTTTTTTAAAATAATTTCATATTTCTTAATAATTTCTGGGTCACCTAGTTTAAATTTAGAATATTCCTCTAAAATTTGCTTTGTAGGATTTTTATATATTTTAATTATATTCATTAAGTAATTAGGTTATTCTGTATTAAAAACTTATTGATAAAAATAAACTTTTAGTTTTGTTAAGCAGCCTTCACAACTGCTCTTTCAATATAATCTTGTTTTTTCTCACACTCAGAACAAACATAAACAAACTGCCTTTTACCAAATTCATCTTTGACTTTAATTAAAGTTCCTTTTAACTTGCCTTCTTCTTCATTAATTTTCTTTTTGCAAACAGCACATCTTTTTTCCATTTTAATTATCAATGATAAAGTAATATAATTAAGGGTAAGGTATTATTAAAATTTGCTGTATATTGATTTTTTATTTGTCTTAAAAAACATTTAAAAACCCAAAACTCTCCTTTATACAATGAAAAAGGGCTTAAAAGACAAAATAACAATCTTTATAATACTACTAATCATCTTAGTTTTAGGAATTATTTACATCCCAAAGATGAGTAATTATTCTGTAAATAAAGAAAATAATCAAATGACTCAAGTTAAATTAACAACAAATCAAGGAGAAATTATAATTGAATTATATGATGACATGCCAATTACAACTGGGAATTTTATATCTTTAGTTGAGAAAGGAGTTTATAATGGAGTTATTTTTCATAGAGTAATTGATGGGTTTATGATTCAGGGCGGAGACCCAACAGGAACAGGTTATGGAGACCCAAGCATACCTAATATTGAAGATGAATTCACACATGCTGGGGGGAATAAAAATAATAAATACACTATTTCTATGGCTAATGCAGGACCAAACACAGGAAGTAGTCAGTTTTTTATTAATGTAGAAGATAATAATTTCTTAGACTCTAAACATCCTGCATTTGGAGAGGTTATTGATGGAACAGAGGTTGTAGATGTTATTGCAGAAGTTGAAACAGGTGCAAATGACAGGCCTGTAGAAGATGTTGTGATTGAAAAAGCAAGCATTATTTAATAACATAATAATCCTTAAATATACTACTTCTTAAAAATTAAGATGGCTGAAGCTTCTACTCAAATAACAAAAGAAGAAATAGCAAAGATTGAATCAGGATTTTATAATGCAGTAAGTATGCAACTTACTGCAGGGAGATTAGGATATGCTTTTTTTAAAAGAGAAAATCCAGAAATAGATATTCCTGCAGTAATTAAATTTGAAGCACAAGAATTTTATTCATTATTATTAACCTCAGGTAAAAACACTCTTGCAGGAATGAATATTGAAAATATTTATGAAAGGTGCACTGAAAATGGAAAAACAATACTTAAATCTCTTGCAGAAAAAAGAGCAAAAGAATCTATCTTCAGAAAAATTAAGACTAATTATTGTATAAGTAATAAAGTTTCTGAAAACCATATCAGGGGAGAATTAGAACAAAAACTTAATATTGAAACAGAAGAAGAATTTAAGAAAACTCCTTCAACCAAAATTATAGCTTTTGGTTCCTCATATTTGATGAAAAGAATCAATGAATTTGTGGGGATAGAGAAAAATGATTATAAATTGCCTGATGATGAAACATTAAAGAAACTAAATATGTTTTTTGAAGATGTTGCAGACATTTCAGATAGTCTTGCAGAACCTTATTCTATAAAACTTAAGAAACTTCCTGTTGAGCAGAAAATTTTCGTAAAACCTGCTGTTGTAAAACCAGCCCCCACTCCTGCTTCTGTTCCTGCTCCTCAAACTAAACAATCAGAAAAAAAATCCTTAAGTATTGGTGAAAGATTCTCAGGATTATTTAAAAAGAAATCTAATTAAATATTAATAATCCTCATGGAATACTTAAAAATAGATTCTTTTTTAACAGATTATTCAAAACATATTTGTAACTCTTATAAAATTATTAGTATTGCAGGAGGTTCTGGTTCTGGAAAAACTTGGATGGCTGAGCAATTAACTAAAAAAATAAATGCTAAAACCTTAAAATTAGACGATTATATAATTCCTGAAACAATAACCCCTACAAGCAACTGGGATATTCCTTCTTGTTGGAATTTAGATTTAATAGAAGAACATTTAACAAAATTTTTAGCAGGTAAATCTTTTAAAAAACCAATTTATAATTTTAAAACAGGCACTAATGAACAAAAAGAGATTATTACTCCAGATAAAAAATTAATAGTGGAAGGACTTTATGCATTACATCCACAATTAAAAAAATATTCAAATCTTTCTATGTTTATGGATATAGCTAAAGAGGAAAGATTAAACAGAGTTTTAAAAAGAGACATTATTGAAAGAGGCACAAAAACCAAAGAACAGATAATTAAAAGATGGAAAGAATCAATCCAGCCAATGTATCTTGTTTTTGTAGGGGTTCAAAAGTATAAAGCAGATATTGTTTTGAATTAGAGTTGTTTTTATTTTTAGAGATATATAAATATTTTCTAGCCTTTAAATTAATTTCTTAATCTACAAAAATGATAAGACCTAGAGAGTAAGATTTTAACATTATAAGAAATAAAAGAAATTAAATTATTTCACCAATCATATGATGTATTCCAATTTGTTTTATCTTAACATCTATATTCTTTCCTAAAATGCCTTTATCTTTGCTATTTAATAAAACAATATTATAATTATCATCTCTTGCTTCATATAATTCTCCTTCAAGCTTTTTATTTACAAAAACTTTTATGTTCTTGTTTAAAAATTTCTGTTTGTTTTCTAAAGCTGTTTGTTTATGCAAATCCATAAGTTCTGTTGTTCGCTTATTAATAATATTAATATTAAGAGGTTTTAGTTTACTTGCCTGAGTTCCTTTGTGAATTGACATTTTAGATAAATTAAAAACATCAGGAGAATATTGTCTGATAAATTTAAGGTTCTCTTTATGGTCTGCTTCGGTTTCTGTTGGATAACCTACAATAATGTCTGTTGAAATTGTGATGTCTGGGATTTGCTTTCTAAACTCTTTAATTATTTTTTCTACTTGTTCTATTGTATAAAACCGATTCATATCTTTCAAAACCTTGTTTGATGCAGATTGGATTGGAATGTGTAGGAATTTATACATTTTTTTATTTTTATAAACTTCAATTAATTCATTTAATATTGGAAAAATATTGTTTGGGTCAGACATACCCAATCTTAGCTTAAAATTATGTTTTAATTCAAGAATTTTTTTTAATAATGAAATTAATTCTGATTTTCCTCTGTCTAGCCCATAATTTGCACAATCCTGACTTGTAATCCAAACTTCTTTTGCTCCAGAAGTTAGGTCATTTTCAATAGATTGAATGATTTTATCAGAATCATAAGAGTATAATTGTCCTTTTGCTAATCTTGTCTTACAATAAGTGCATTTTCCTAAACAACCCTCGCTGATTTGAGTTATTGAAATCAGGTTATTACTTGAAATTTTCGGAACAAAAAGTTTTTCTTCATTTTTATTTTCTAAAAACTCGTTTTGCTTAAGAAGGTCTAATTTATTATCTTTGTAATTACTAATTAACTTTGCAATGTCTTTATAATGATGAGTTCCTAAAAAAATAACCTTTTCATTTAATTGTTTAATTTGCTTTGCATCTGTTTCAGGCATACACCCTGCGATTATCAAAAGTTTATTTTTTTGTTTTGATAAATCCTGTATTCTTCTTTTAATTTTGTTTTCTGTTTTTGATTTTACAACACATGAATTAATTATGATTATTTCTGCAACTTTTTCATTATTTGTTATTTGATACCCTGCACTTCTTAATAACCCTGCAAGTATTTCTGAATTATTTTGGTTTGCTGAACATCCATAAGTTTCTATATAGACATAATTAAGATTTTTCATAAAAATACAGGGAAGAAAGAGGTTTTAAAACTTGTGTGGATTTTGAGTTATCCTTCCATCCAAAAAGGGACTATTTTAAACTTAAATTTATTATTTTTAAGAAAATTTGATAATTTATTTGAGTTATCAATAGGAATAATCACTACCCCATTAGCTAATTTTTCACCTTGATATTCTTTTATTAACCCTTCTTTTATGTATTCTTTCTTTCCTACTTTTTGAGTATATCCATATAATTCTCTCCATATGGAAATATTTTTGTTTCTGTCTTTTCCAGGAGATATAGAAAACAAAACATGAGGATTAGTTTTAATTTTATCAATATATTTCCCATATAGAATAATCCCATTAGAAATAATGCTCCTATTCAAATCCCCCCAATCTTTTAAATTGCCTATTGAAAGATTAATTTCATTTTTTATTCCAAACAACTCCCAATATTTTTTAAATTTGATACTTTCATAAAAATTTTCTTTAATCTTATTTATTTCTTGCTCTTGTTTTTCTTCTGTTTCTATGAAGATATCGATATCACTTTCTTTTACTTCTTCTCCTCGAGAAGTTGATCCAAATAAGATTATCTTCTTTATTTTATCTGCCCTTTTTATATTTTGTATTAAAAAAGAAGCAAAATCTTGGGCATAAGCAATCAATTTATAGTTCATAATCAGTTACCTCTAAAAAGATTTCTTTTAATTTATTAAAATTAGATACTAACTCTTCTAGTTTATCTTCTTCTTGTCTCTTTCCATAACAAAGAGAATTTCTTACAAATTCTATTTTAACTGCTAAATCTAAAATTTCTTTTTTCTTTGGGAATTCAAAATTAAGTTTTTCTTCTATTTTTCTTTTTGAATTAAACCATTCGTGTTTTATTATAAATCCTAAGTCAATTAGATTATTTTTATGAAGTATAATTTCTATAATGTCTGCTGCTCCGGCAGAAGTATGAAATCCTAATGTTCTTTGTTTGTTAACAAGACCTTGGGTTATTGCTTCTTCTATCTCCCTAATGCTTTCTTTCAAATTTTCTAAATGGCTTTCAATTTTCATAATTAAACTTAGGTTACTAAGTATATAAATCTTTCGTTACTAAGTAACATAATAATATGGGACTAAGTATACAATCCAAGAAACTAAGGTCTCTTACATTTCATTCATTACTTCTATACCAATCGTAAGAAAACCTAGGTTTTCTTAACAAGTCATCTTTCCTAAAATAGTCTTATTACATTTCTTCCATTGTCTCGATACCTAATAAGTAAAGAGCATTTTTCAAACAAGTTCTAAAAGCATCAACTAATCTTAATCTAAATGCCTCTTGTTTATCTTTTATAACAGGGCAGTTATGATAAAACTCATTAAAAGTCTGGGATAATTCAAATGAATAATTTGCAATCAGACTTGGGTTCATGTCCTTCCCTGCTTTTTGAACAACCTCTTCAAAATCAGAGATTTTTTTGATTAATTCTGCTTCATACTTTGTAAGTTCATGAATCTTCATTTTTCTATTGCTTTTATTAAATTTGCCTGCTTTTTTTATTATTGAAGATGCTCTTGCATAAGAATACTGTAAATAAGGACCAGCATTTCCTTCAAAAGATAATGCACTATCCCAAGAGAACTGAACATCTTTAACAGGTTCATTCTTAAGAATAATATATTTAATAGCTCCAACACCAACTTTTTCTGCATCTCCTCTTGTTTTTCTCTTTTTTATTTCTTCACCAGCTTTTTTAATTGTTTTACTTAAAACATCTTCTAATAAAATTACATCTCCTGTTCTTGTAGCAATTATTTCATCTCCAAATCTAACTGTTCCAAATCCAAGATGCACCATCTTGTCAACAAAATCATATCCCATTAGTTTTAAAATTGCAAAAAGACTTTCAAAATGTCCTGCCTGCCTGAAATCAGTAATATAAATCATTTTGTCAAAATTATATTTTTTTGCTCTTTCAACTGCTGCACCCAAATCATATGTAATATATGAGGCTGTTTCATTGCTTCTTTGAATATATTTTCTGCTTAAGACCTCTTCAGTTTCTTTTGGATTCAAATTTCCTTTAGTTAATTCAACATAAACTGCTCCATCTTCTTGTTTTTTTGCAATTCCTTTTTCTAAAGCATTAATAACTATTTGTCTTCCTTTATCAGAAAATTTTGATTGTCCTGTTGTTTCTGTAAAATCTATTTTTAACATATCATAAACTCTATCAAATGCTTTTCCTGATGATTTTCTTATTTCATCCCATATTTTTTCTGTTTTTTTATTTCCAAGTTCAAGTTGTCTTAATGCTTCTTTTGCTTTGTTTGTCCAAGGATTATCTAAGAACTCTTCATTATCTTCTTGTCCTTCTTTTATCTCAGTTTTTTCTTTTCCACAGAATTTAACATATAATCTTAATAATTCATTTACTGGGTCTTTTTTCAATGCTGTTTTATCAATCCATAATCCATAAGCAACAATTAATTTTCCTATATGTAACCCAATATCTCCAAGATAATTTATTCCTATTGTTTTATACCCTAAAAAATTATAAATTTTTATTAAAGAATCTCCAATAACTGTTGAACGAATATGTCCTACATGCATAGGTTTTCCTATATTTGGTCCTGAAAAGTCAATTGCTATTTTCTTCCCTTTTCCAATGTTTGTCTTACCAAAATTTGCATTTATTTTTATTATTTTTTCTGCAAGAGAATTTTTGTTTACAAAAAAATTAAGATAAGGACCAACCGCTTTAATCTCACTTATACTCTTACCTAAAGAACCAAGGTTCTTTGAGGTTTTAATCTCCTTTGATAATTCTTTTGCAAGCTTTAGGGCAATTTCATTTGGAGCTTTTTTAAAGTGTTTAGATAAAATAAAACATGGAAAAGCAAAGTCTCCTAATTCAGAGTTTGGAGGGATTTCAATTAATTTTCCAATCTCCTCTTTTCTAAGCTTTGTGTGTTCTGCAAGAATAACTGTGATTTCCTCTTTTGACATAATCTAGATAGTTAATTCTTGTTTATAAATTATTTTGTTAAACTAACTGGAGTAATATGCCTAACTTAAAAGATTAGAAAATTTAAATTCTTTAATCAAAGGGTTTATAAACTGATTTTTTGATATATTATTACTAAAGAATAAATTAAAGATTAGCTAACTAACTAATCCTGTCTTAAGAGATACTTGCTATTTCTTAAAGAATTTATTAGAATATTAGATAAAAATACGAACATGCCAGAAAAATTTAGACAATTAGGTATCAATGAACATACTCTTGGTGCAATTAAAACACTAGGGTTTGAAACTCCTAGTGAAATCCAGGAAAAAACAATTCCTTTAGTTTTACAAGGTAAAGATGTTATAGCAGGAGCCTCAACTGGTTCTGGAAAAACCCTTGCTTTTGGAACAGGGATACTTCATAATTCAAAATTAGACCATGGAATTCAAGGATTAGTTCTCGCACCAACAAGAGAGTTAGCAGAACAAATCACAAAAGAATTAAAAAAATTCTTAGGGGAGAAAAAACTTAAGATTGTTGCAGTTTATGGAGGAATGTCTATGTCAAGACAAATGGATGAAATGAGGACTGCAGAGATTGTTGTTGGTACTCCTGGAAGAATTTTAGATCATCTCTCAAGAAGAAGCTTAAATTTAGAATTCGTTAAAACTCTTGTTTTAGATGAAGCAGACAGAATGTTTGATATGGGCTTTAAAGATGATGTTGAAAAAATAATAAGTCAATGCCCAAAACAAAGACAAACGCTTTTATTCTCTGCAACAATTTCTCAAGATATTGTAATGCTTGCAAAAAAACACATGATTAACCCTATTGAAGTTTCTGCCGAGATTTTTGTAGACCCTTCAAGATTATCTCAGATATATTATGATATTAGTGATGGATTAAAATTCTCTTTATTAAAATATTTATTAGAAAATGAAAAATCAAAATTAGTTATGGTTTTTTGTAATACTAGGAGAAACGTAGATTTTGTTGCAAATAATTTAAAGGCAATGGATATTGATGCACTTCCAATTCATGGAGGGTTTGCTCAGGAAAAAAGAAATAAAGTAATGGAAGTCTTTCATTCAACTAAGACAGGTGTTCTTGTTTGTACAGATGTTGCTGCGAGAGGACTTGATGTTAAGGGAGTAAGTCATGTTTATAATTATGATATACCTAGAGAATCTAAAGAATATATTCATAGAATCGGAAGAACTGCAAGAGCAGGAGAAGAAGGTAAAGTTATTAATATAGTTACAAGCAGAGATTATGATAATTTTGCAAGTGTAATAAAACACTACCCTGAATTTAAAATTAATTCTGAACAAGCCCCTTTGGTTCCAAGGGTGATGTTAAAGTGGATGCCTGAGCAAAGAGGAGGAAGAGCTGGAGGCAGGTTTAGTAGAGGCGGTTCTGGAGGTTCTAAAGGAGGTTATAGAAGAACTGAGTCTAGAAGAGATAATCTGGGAAGAAGTTATGGTAGACGACCAAGCTCTGGAGGATATAATCAAGAAAGATCAAGTTCTAGTGGAGGTTATAAGGAGAGAAGATATGAAAATGAAGGAAGGGGGTTTGGAAGAAGAGACACTAGAACAAGTGAGTCTAGAAGAGATGATAGAAGTTCTAGTTTTGGAAGAAGACCTAGTAGTAGAAGAGGCGGAGATAGAAGAGATAACCGAAGTTATGGAAGAAGATAATTTATTTTATTGTCTTGCTATTTTTTACTAACTTAAAAATAGAACCAAAACTATCTACAAGCTTTTGTGCTTCTAATTTATTTAAATTAAGTATACCAGAAGAGTCTGCTCCTCTAAAAAATATGTTTATCTGTTCTGATTGAGGATTTAACAAATCTTCTTTAACAACAATATCATCTATTTTGCTTGTAGAATCAATTCTATTTATATTATCCCCCACATTTTTCTTAACTCTAATTCTCATAATTTTATAGGTTAAACAAGTTTATTAAGGATTATTGCATTAGAAAATAGCAATTAATCTTCTTCTTCAAACTCTTCAACTTCTGCTTCAGCTCTTTCTAAATCTCTTGCAGCTCTTGTAAGGCAGTCTTTTGAACCACAGTGTTCACAATCACAAGAATCCTCTGCAACATCAAAAACAGCATCTTGAGCTTCTTTTATTTCTTTTTTTGCTTTGTTTATTTTATCTGATTTTTTTACCATATTTGTAAAAATAAAAGATTATTTTTAAATGTTTTTGTTTTTTAGAATATAGATTATATTTTTTAATCTTTAAACCTTAAATCTTCTTAAAAGTATTCCAAGCAGCCTCAAATAATTGCTCCATTGCGAGAGCAAAAAACTCAGTTGAAAGCCAGACAGCTACATCATAATTTGGATGAACTGTTTCATCATCTAAAACCATAAATAATAACTGTTGCGAGTCTACAATTGCAAATCTTCCTCTCATCTTAGGCATATTTCTAACCTCAGCTACTTTTGAAAGTTCTTTAGCAATCTGTTTATTAGCCTCATTAATCTGACTTGCAATTCTTATTGTAACTCCTCTTTTTTTAGCTTTTTCTAAACTAGGTAGTAAAGCTTCCATTTTTCTATTTAATCCAGTAGCAGTTGTAACAATTGTAATTGTTTTTTCAGCATCTCTTATCATCATATCTAAGTGATTGTAAACATTTTGTCTCCCTTTAACACCACCAGACAAATCAGCAGGTTCAACAAATTTAACTCCTTGAGTAAATAATGAACTTAATTCTGTTAAAATCTCTTCACCTTTTAAT
>Ga0172381_10003302_pt1 | contig 17166 bp, 13 predicted proteins | sample Leawel6488metaG_FD_119754 | JGI IMG/M metagenome (GOLD analysis project Ga0172381, IMG submission 119754) | Leachate microbial communities from a municipal landfill in Southern Ontario, Canada - Leachate well 64-88 metaG | ecosystem: Engineered > Solid waste > Landfill > Unclassified | place... | reverse complement strand
CAAGAAGAATATAAAGAGAGGAAAGAGTTTGCCATGCCTTCGTCCGTAAATGGGGTTTTAGAAAAATCAGAAGAGAAGGCAACAGTCTGATTATTTAATAAAATATAAAAACTCCTTTGTAAAAAAGGAGTTTTTTGATACAATAAATTTGCTATGATAATTGGAGGATTGCAAAAAACAACTTTAATTAATTATCCAGGGAAGATCGCCTGCATTGTTTTTTTGGCTGTTTGCAATTTTAGATGCCCTTGGTGTTATTCTTCAGAACTTGTTTTACCGATAAAAATTGCTAAACAACCAAGATTAGCAGAAAAAGAATTTCTTGATTTTTTAAGAGAAAGACAGGACTTGTTGGAAGGAGTTGTACTTTGTGGCGGTGAACCAACTGTTAACAAAGACTTGCCTCAATTTATACAAAAAATTAAAAATTTAGGTTTTTTAGTTAAGCTGGATACAAATGGATCAAATCCTAAAATGTTAAAAGACTTGATTGACCAAAATTTAATTGATTATGTTGCCATGGATATCAAAGCCTCTCCTCAAAACCAGATTTACAAAAGTATTTTAGCTGAAGGTGTTAAGCTCTCTGATATTGAAGAAAGCGTTAAAATATTAAAAAATTCTGGCGTTGATTTTGAATTTAGGACAACCGTGGTAAATACAATACACGAAAAAGAAGAATTTAAGGAAATTGCCGAGTGGATAGGCGGTGAAAACGTAAAATATTATTTGCAAAATTTTTTACCCACAAAAACAATTGATCCTGAGTTCGAAAAAATAAAACCATTTCGAAAAGAATTTTTAGAAGAAATTATAAAAGAAATTTCTCCTCATTTTAAATCAGTTATTTTAAGAGGGTAATGACTTCGTCAAAAATACTTTTTTATCTTTGCATCTCGTTTATTGCTGGAATATTTTTAGAATCTTTGGTTGACGTTCCCCAAACTTTTTTATGGGGTTTTTTATTTTTAGGGGCAATTTTTATTTTATTAGAATTTATAATTCCAAAAAATTTATTACGTAATAAATTACGTACCCAAAATTATTTTTTGATAATAGGTTTCTGTATTTTATTTTTTACAATAGGAGTTTTAAGATTCCAAATTTCTGAATTTAATGTTTTAGAGGACCAGTTAAGCAAACTAAATGAAAGCTCAGAAAATATAACCATAATGGGTACGCTAATAGCTGAACCAGATATCAGACAATCTTCTCAAAAATTAAAAGTAAAAACAGATAATTTTAATAGCACGGTTTTAGTCACAACAAGCAGATATCCTGAATATAATTATTTAGATAAAGTAGAGGTTACGGGCAAACTACAAACACCAATGGAGACAGAGGAGTTCAGTTATAAAAATTATTTATTAAAAGACCACATCTACTCTGTGATGTATTTTCCAAAAATTGAACTTAAGTCCAAGGCCAGCCCAGATTTTTATAGATACCCTGTATCTGCAGTTTACATGGGGATTTTGTGGGTGAAAGATGAAATGCGAAAAAGCATACGTAATAATTTTTTGCCACCTCATAGCTCTATATTAGAAGGGGTTATTTTAGGAAACAAAAGCGCTGTTTCACAAGACTTAAAAGATAAATTCAGGATTACCGGCCTAAGTCACATAATCGCCGTATCTGGTATGCATATTGTTATTTTAAGCTCCATTGTAATGTATTTTTTATTGCTTTTAGGATTGTGGCGGAATCAGGCATTTTATGGAGCTGTAACTTTTATTTTGATTTATGTTGCGTTGGTTGGTCTGCCTTCCTCTGCTATAAGGGCAGGTATTATGGGCATGATCTATTTATTAGGACAAAAGCTGGGCAGACAGACGATGAGCTCAAGAATAATTGTTTTGGCTGGGATCTTAATGCTTTTATTCAATCCTTTGCTTTTATTCTATGATATAGGATTCCAGCTTTCTTTTTTAGCTGTTTTGGGGTTAATTTATTTTGAACCATTAGTTAGAAATTTTATAAAATTTTTGTTAAATAAATTTTTAAGATTAAATTTACAAAAAAAATACGAGAATTTATTAATGCTTTTTTCTGTTACGCTGGCCGCTCAGATTTTTACATTGCCAATTATAATTTATAATTTTGGAAATATTTCTTTTATTTCTCCTCTAACCAATATGCTGATTTTACCTGTTATTTATTATGTAATGCTTTTTGGATTTTTATCTTCTTTAATAGGAACAATTTGGGGGTCTTTGGGTTGGCTGTTGTCTTTGCCGTGCTATTTTTTATTAAGTTATGTTTTTTGGATAATTGATATTTTTTCTAAGCCATGGGCATACAAAATTGTTTCAAATGTTTCTTGGATATGGATTTTTGTTTTTTATTTAATTTCAGGAGTTGCTATCTGGTTTTTGAATAAAAAGTATAGTCAGAAATTTTTATAAACCCCGTCACCATTTTCGAAGATGTTTTTTGATTATTACTATTTTAAAAGGCGAAGCGACTCCGCTTCCTGCCTGTCGGCAGGCAGGTGCTCCGTCTGTCTTTATGGTATTTTTTTGGGTATGGGTAAAAATGGTGAGGGGTTATTTTACTTTTATTATAAATTTATTGAGAGTAAAATAAAAAGCTCTCTGCGGTCGAAATCGCAGAGAGCTTAAGTTGGTTTACCGCTGTTGGGTTTGTTTTTGTTAGGTGGTCTTAGTAGCGAGGCGTTCTTCTATGGGTATAGCCTCGATGCTGTTGAAGTCCACATAAAAGAGCTTGATTTCAATACTCGACGGCCACGAAAGCTGACTGTTGAGATTTGCCGTAGCATTTTGCAAATCTTCTATAGAAATCTCTTTGGTGGCCTTTGTACGATTGCAGTCTTCATGATTGACGAGCGCAATTTGTTCAATAGAAGAAAAGTGTTCTAGACAGAAGCAAATTCTGTCTAGAAGCGAAGAAAATTCTTGCTCGTAACTTTCAGGCCTAGCGAGAATACTGGCGCCTCCCTCGATTGTAAGGGGGACGAATTTTCCCCAGATAAGCCCAAGTTTTTCTTTGATAAGAAAATTAAATGCTTCTTGAAAACGTGGGTCTACGCAGTAGACCACAACTACTTTTGGGTTGGCTTCCCGCGGAACATTTACTTTCACAATCAGTCTCCTTTGACAAGGTTCCATTTCGCGCATTTCCAATTAGCGCAACTAAATTTAGTATACCATTTTATATTTTTATGTCAAATATAAAAAAAGAACCCGCGATGTGCGGGTTATGGCGTTAGTTGTCTTGATTGGGCACGTTTGTGCTGTTTTCTTTTGAGTTTGCGGAACCACAATAAGCGAGTTCCGCGCGTGATTAGTCCCATAACAAGTAAAAGAGCAACTATCGAAGCCATGATTTCGGCTACTAGTGTCAACATATGGATTCGTGTTGCGGGCTCTCTTGCGATAATATCCAGCGTTAACTTGGCAAAAGCCATGAGGACAACGGCGAACATGATTATGGTCCCAAACGCTTTGTGCTTGGTTTCCATGCCAAACTCCTTGTCAAAGGGGAATAGAATTTCCGTCTGGTATTATATTACCATTAAAATTGTATTGTGCAAGTTTAAATAATGCAAAATTTTAGGTATAATGTATAAATATTGTAATTATGAATCAAAAAAATAAAGACAATAAAGTTTGGGTTGTTGCAATTGATATGGGATACGGTCACCAGAGGACAGCGCATCCATTAAAAGACATTGCTTTTAGCGGAAGGGTTGTAAGCGCCAACAGCTATGTAGGGATTTCTGTAAAAGATAAGAGGTTTTGGCAACAAACAAGGGCTTTGTATGAGTTTATTTCCAGATTTAAAAAAATTCCTATTGTTGGAGCCATGGTTTTTTCTATTATGGACAGGTTCCAAAAAATACTTGTTTACTATCCAAAAAGAGATTTGTCTCGACCGACTTTTAATATTAAAAATATTTTTTATTTTATTAAAAGAGGTTGGGGTAAAGATTTAGTAGAGAGATTAAAAATAAACCCTCTACCCATAATTTCCACATTTTTTACTCCGGCTTTTATGGCTGAAGAATTTAAATATCCAAATGAAATTTATTGCGTGATTTGCGACGCAGACATTAATAGGTCTTGGGCGGGCATGAATCCTCAAAAAAGCAGAATAAAATATTTTGTACCTAATACTTGGGCAAGGGACCGTTTAAAGCTTTATGGGGTAACCCCTAAAAATATTTTTTTGACAGGTTATCCTCTGCCAAAAGAGAATATTGGAGAAAATAAAGAGATTTTAAAAAATGATTTAGCAAATCGAATTTTAAACTTGGACCCAAATAAAAGATATAGAACAATATATGCTCCATTGGTTAAGGGTATTTTGGGAGAATTGCCAGAAAAATCAAATCATCCTTTGACAATTATGTTTTCCATAGGGGGTGCTGGCGCTCAAAAAGAAATAGCTATAAATGCAATAAATAGCTTAAAAGAAAAAATAAAAAATAAAAAGTTAAGATTTATTATTGCTGCTGGTACTAGAGCAGAATCAAAAAAATATTTTTCAGAACATATTAAGGGGCTGAAGCTAGATGGATGGGTTAATGTGTTTTCAGCTCCCACAACTGATCAATATTTTAGGATTTTTAACGAAGCATTGAGAGAAACAGATATTTTATGGACTAAGCCATCAGAACTTTCTTTTTATGCTGGACTTGGTGTACCTATAATAATAGCCCCAACTATCGGATCTCAAGAAGATTTTAATAAGAAATGGCTTTTACACGTTGGGGCTGGTGTATCGCAGGAAAATCCAAGATATACTGATCAGTGGCTTTTTGATTTATTAAATACCGGACAATTTGCTGAGATGGCAATGCAAGGATTTGTAGAAATAGAAAAAATGGGAGCATATAATATTGAAAAAATAATAAAGGAAAAAAATGAAAAAGACAGTTAAAATTATTTTATTTTTTTTAGTAGTCATCCTTGTATTAGGATTTGCTGTTTTTTGCTATTTTTTTATAGGGAAAGCCCCTGCTTCAAAAGACATAACTTGGGGCGTTGATTTTTCTCAGATGCAAGCAGAATCGCTAGGATTAAATTGGCAAGAGGCTTACTCGGCTATAATAAATGATTTGGGGGCAAAAAATATAAAACTTCATACTCAATGGGATTGGGTAGAGGGAAAAATGGATGACTATTATTTTTATGATATTGATTGGCAGATAGATCAGGCAAAAAAAAATAATGTGAATATAATATATGTGGTTGGAATGAAAAGCGGAAGGTGGCCCGAGTGCCACATTCCTGTTTGGGCAAAAAATCTTTCAAAAGAAAAACAACAAGAAGAAGTTTTAGAATATATAGAAAAAATAGTTTTAAGATATAAAAAAAGTAATAGCATTATTTATTGGCAGGTTGAAAACGAGCCTCTATTTAATTTTGGAAAATGTCCTTGGTATGACAAAGATTTTTTGAAAAAAGAAGTTGAGCTGGTAAAATCGTTAGATCCATCAAGACAAGTTATTATTTCTGATTCAGGAGAACAATCCAGCTGGTTTGGGGTAGCTGAGGTAGGAGATATTGTTGGAATTACAATGTATAGAGAGGTTTGGGCACATATATTAGATGGTTGGGGGTTCTATTTTAAATCATTTTTATCACCCGTAACTTACTGGAGAAAAGCCGTGCTTATTAAAAAAATATTTAATAAAGATGTAATGTGTATAGAATTGCAGGCAGAGCCTTGGGCATCAAAGCCATTTTATGATGTTCCGTTACAAGAGCAGGAAAAAACCATGAACTTAGAAAAATTTAAACAAAACATAGAATATGCCAAAAAAACAGGGTTAGACAAATTTTATTTTTGGGGAGTAGAATGGTGGTATTGGATGAAAACCGTCCAAAACCAGCCTCAAATTTGGAACGAAGCTAAAATTTTATTTAATAATTAATTTTTATGGATATAAAAATAGTAAAAAACATATATATAAATTCTTTGCTAATCTTGATGCTTTTTTCTGCCACAATTCATATGGTGATTCTTTTTTTTATTGCATTAATTAATATTGATTTTTATGTTTTAAACTATTTTAATATAATTGATCTGGACATTCTATTCCCAGAATTAATGTTAAATAATTTTTTATGGAACACGATATCAATCATGGTCGTAGTATTATTTTATTTTTTAATTTTAAAGATTGTCAAAAAAAATGTCTCCGATAAATAAGAAAAAAGTTTTGATTATATCAATGAGGGCTGGATTTGGACACCTACGAGCAGGCAGTGCTCTTTTAGACTATGCAAAAATAAACTTAAAAAACCTTAATGTTGAGCATGTGGATATTCTTGATGTAGATCCTTTTTTAAAACCTCTTACAAGGTTTTACGAAGCTACTGCAATTAAGGTTCCATTCGTGTGGGGTGCAATTTATAAGTTATCAAATTTTAGAATTACAACTTATTTTATAAAATATCTTGGATATTTCAATTTCGCTTTTAAATATAAAATTAGAAACTATATTAAAACAAAAAATCCTGATGTAATTTTGATTACAAACATAATTTGTATGCCAATATTTTTATCAGCTTGTAAAAAAATAATTAATGATAAAAAAATAGCTGTTTTAATAACAGACTACCATGGGCATCATTATTACAAATTTTCTAGAGTTGATTATTATTTTGTGCCCCATGGTCAGGTAAAGGATGATTTAGAAAAAATGGGGGTTAAATCAGAGAAAATTATTGTTACAGGCATACCCATAAGCCCAAAATTTTATGTTAAACATGACATAAAAGAATTAAAACTAAAATATAAAATTGATAATAATTATCCTACAGTATTGTTTATATCCTCATTTAGAATTTCTGGGGCAAGCTTGATTTCAATTGTAAAACGCATATTAAAAAGCCAATTTAAAGTTAATTTAATTTTTATTGCCAATGGTAATAAAAAATTTTATGATTTAGTAAAGAATATTCAAAACAATAGGTTTTTGTCTGTTAACTGGACCAATGAAATAGAAGAATATATGAAAGTGTCGGATGTTGTAATAAGTAAAGCAGGCGGGCTTACGGTTTCTGAGTGTATAGCTTTGAAAAAACCAATGATTATAGTTAATCCTATATCAGGACAGGAAGAGCACAACGCGGAATTTATGGAAAAGAATAATTTTGGAAAAAAGGTTAAAAAAATAGACGAAATTATTGAAATTCTACCTAAAATTATTTTGGAAAACCAAAATAAAAATAATCAAAAACAAGATACAGATTTGCCCAAAAATCCATCTCAAAAAATTTTTAATTATATTTAAAATAGAGCAGGTCGAAAAAGGCCACGGATTGCCGTTGATTACGGAGTCTTAGCCTTAGTAATAAAGGGTTGACACACATTTTTATTTTTGCTAAATTTAATTTGTAATGCAAAACTCAACCAATCAAAATTTTTTTTACTTTTTTAGCTTTTTGAAGAAAGAGGTTGGTTTGAGCATTTAATAATTTAAAAATTCAAACGAGCCTCTTTCGAGGCTCGTTTTTGTTCATTTCACATAAGGAGGAGAGTTGCGATGGAAAATTTGCTAAGTTTTTTAGACATGAGTGGCTTGCCGGAAACAGATAAGGATCTTGTCCGGTGTTTGGAACAATCTGATGTCAAGGAGGTGCGCATGTTTGTGCTGGGGCCCGAAGGTACAAACATCAATCAAGCTGCGCGGATATGGGCAAGGAGTATGGGAATCGTTGGCAAGACAAGATATAGACTGTTTGCGAGCGAAGACGGAACAGATCCTGTTCTGTCATATGCAATGAAAGCTAGAGAAGTCACAGAGTCCGGCGTTCTGGTGATTTTCTGGACTTGTGCTGTGTACTTCCGTCTGAACGAACTCTTTTTTACGCTTCCCGATACAGCGCCTCTTTTTATCTCTCAATCAATGGATTTGGATTCAATGAGGCTTTGTGTCAAACCAAGAGACTTACCACAAGTTACGGATGGGAGAATTCCTGAAGGATGGCGCGTTGCCTCTCATCCTTCGCCCACTCCTTTGGTGGGTCAGTTTTCAAACGAAGTTGTGGCCTCTGGTAGTAATGCTTCGGCCGCTAGATCATGCGCTAAAGGCGAAGTGGAAGCATGCATCACCACAGAGTCAGCCCAGCGTATATATAATCTTGCGGATATCCACATTTTTGGCTCTCCGCCAATGATTTTTTTCGGCGGTATTACGGCTAGCGGGGTAAAAATTCTTCGAGAGCTGTTTACGAAGATGAGTAATAAACTCTCCCAATCGAGACGTCCTTAAATGGACAATATTGAAAGTGTTTGTCCGCGAATCCAATTCGCGGACAAACACCCTTTTTAAAAAATATTTTTGAAAATTTAATTATAAATAAATTATAAATATAAAAAAATGACAAATGCTATTATAGGTGCGAAAGGAGAAATGGCTAAAAACCTTCTTTTGCCAATCTTAAAAAAGCTTGGGCCAGTCTTAATGGCAGATAAAGACAGCTCTAAGGAGGAGTTGTCTAAAATTTGGGATGCGGATGTAATTTGGTTAGCAGTTCCTCGCAGTGCTGTAGACAGTATTCTAAAGGACGTGCATTTAAGTTCTGAAAAATTAATTATAGATATTTGTTCTATTAAACGTTATTTGTCTCAAGCTGTTGAATCTACAGGTGCTGATTTTTTATCATTGCATCCTTTGCACGGACCCTATATACCTTTAAATGGTCAAAAATGGGCTTTGATTAAAAACACCAAAGATTCACAAGATAATAAAAATTCAAAAACGATTTTAGAATTTTTAAAAAATCAAGGCGTTAGTTTTATTGAAGCAGAAACAGAAGAAGAGCATGATTTTATGATGGGTATTGTATTAAGTATCCCAGAGTTTTTTACAATAATTATAGATGCTTTAATAGATAAATATTCAAAAGACAACAATCAAAGCACTCCGAACATGCAAAAAATAATGGAGTGGGCTGTTCCTGCGTCTAATGCCTTTTTTTCAGCATATGTTCACTCAATAAACAGCTCAGCTTCTTGGTTAAGGAAGGATTTAGTTTTGGGATCTTACGGCGATCTTGTCAAATCAGCAAAAGAAACAGCTAAAGAAATCAGTGAAATTTCAACAGACGACATAGAAAAAAAATTGGCTTTGCAAAAAGAATTTATAGAAAATCTTCCATTGGAAGAAAGAAAAAGAGTCCGTCAATGGATAGAAAGATGGTTTGTGGACTCAACTCAGAAAATATTTTCTTTTCATCAAAAAAAATCTGTTAAACCAAAATTAAAAATTCAGTTTACCGTAGACGACAAACAAAAAATTTTTCCTACAAAAGAAGGCAAAGTTTCTGTTGGCATACATGGGATAGAGGGATGTTTTACCCACGAGTCGGCCCTGAGATTATGTGAGGAATTAGATATTGACTCTTCAAAAATAGATTTAAAATATTTGATTGATGCTAAAGGTGTAGTTGGAGCAGTTGATAGAGGAGAAATAGATAGAGGAATATTTTGTATAGCAAACTCTGGGTCAGGGGCTTATATAGAAAGCATGAAAATAATAGGAGATTATAATTTTGATGTTTTGGCCTTATATGGAATGGAAATAATGCAATGTTTAATGTCGGATAAATCAATTACAGATATTAGTCAGATAAAAGAAGTTTTTGGTCATCCTCAGGCAGTATCTCAATGCAAAAGAACTTTTAAAGAAAAGTATCCTAGAATTAAGCTTATAGAAGGAAAAGACGCTGACGATACTGCGCTTTGCGCAAAAAAAATTGCGGAGGGGGAGTTTTCTAAAAGTACAGCCACTCTTGCTTCTCAAATAGCAGCAAAACTTTACGGTTTAAATATTTTAGAATATGGGATGCACCACGATCCATTTAACACAACAACTTTTTTAATTATAAAAAAGAAAAACTAAAAAATAAAAAAAGCGGAGCCTCATATTGGCATCCGCATGGTCTTTTTGACCCTAGTCATTTAACGCTACCTCTTTTCTGTTTCTTAAGAAGCCTTTTCTTTTTGTTTTTGGCCACTCATAGGCGCACTGACCACAAAGGTGGGTTATCCGGGAGGGCTTTTCACTACTTAGTGGATAGTAAAAGACCCGACGAATATTTTTGTTGCCACAATTGGGGCAACAAAGAGGTTCCTTTGAGCGACGAAAAAAAAGAACGCGAATAGCGCCAAGACCAACAATAATCAATGCTCCAATGATGAGACGGTCTATCACAAAGTTGATGGTTCCCATTGGGTGCCTCTTTTTTGAGAGATTGCTATGTGTTTCTTCTCTTTTTTCAAACCACTAAAGAAATTTTGTATATTCTGAAAAATCCTTCGGATTTGTGATTATTCGTTATTCAACTAATGGTCTGGAAAAAGAGAATATGTTACTATAATTTATGTTAGCATATAATATTGACAATGTCAATAGAAAGTGATATATAAGGTTGATGATTTTGAAACTTGATTTTTAATCAATTTTGGACTAAAATATAAATAACATGAACCCCGTTAGAAGCCTCAGGGATTAGATAACGGGGAAAACAAAAATCTAAGGTCTATTTGAAATTAATTAATAGTTATATAATAATAGACTTCTAACGGGGTGAATGGATCAAATTTTACAAATAAAGCTCAAGACGCTTTAATGCAGGCTCAACAACTAGCTCAAGAAAAGGGGCAACAGCAAATTGATGCTTTGCACCTGCTTTTTGTTTTGCTATCTCAAGAAGGAAGTATTATAACAACTATTTTGCAAAAATTTGGAATTGATAAGGATTCTTTAAAAAAGAAAGTTGAGTCTCAAATTGCAAAAATTCCAATGGCCTTGACTCCTCAATCGTTTGGTCAGTTTTATCTTACTCAAGATATGGCAAAGGTTTTAGACATGGCAAGACAAGAAGCATTAAAAATGAATGATGAATTTATTTCTGTTGAGCATTTATTTCTGGCTTTAATTGATACAAAATCAGGAGCTAAAGACGTTTTAGAAAAAGTTAATTTTTTGGCACCGAACGGAGGGGAAAACACTTTAAAATCCTCAAGGCTAAATTATGAAGAAATTGTAAAAGTTTTATCTCAAATAAGGGGAGGACAAAGAATTACAGATCCAGAACCTGAATCAAAATATCAAGTTATTGAAAAGTATACTAGAAATTTAACTGATTTAGCCAGAGCCGGTAAAATTGATCCGATTATTGGTAGAGATAATGAAATAAGAAGATTAATGCAAATAATTTCAAGAAGAACAAAAAATAATCCTGTTTTAATCGGCGAAGCTGGGGTTGGAAAAACAGCAATTGTTGAGGGTTTTGCCCAAAAAATTGCCAGAGGCAATGTTCCTGATTTTTTAAAAAATAAAGAAATAATTTCTTTAGATTTGGGGGCTGTTATAGCCGGTACAAAATATAGAGGAGAGTTTGAGACAAGGGTTAAAGCTTTATTAAAAGAGCTTTCTAGATCCGCTGGAAAATACATTTTGTTTATTGATGAGCTTCACACGCTAGTTGGGGCGGGAGCCGCTGAAGGAGCAATTGATGCTTCAAATTTATTAAAGCCAGCGTTATCAAGGGGCGAGTTAAAGGCAATAGGAGCTACAACCTTAAAAGAATACCAAAAATATATTGAAAAAGACCCAGCCCTAGAAAGAAGATTTCAACCAATTTATGTTCAAGAGCCCAGCGTTGAAGATGCCACAGCAATTTTGAGAGGTATTAAAGAAAAATATGAAGTTCATCATGGAGTGAAAATAAAAGACTCTGCAATAAAAGCTGCTGTTGAATTATCAAACCGTTATATTGCTGACAGGTTTTTGCCAGATAAAGCAGTTGATTTGATGGATGAGGCAGCCTCTGCCTTAAGATTAGAAATTGAATCAGATCCTCAGGAATTAGAAAAATATGATGAAGAAATTACAAAATTGGAAATTGAAAAACAGGCGTTAAAAAAAGAAAAAGGTTCTGCCAGAAGACTAAAGGTGATTGCCAGAGAACTAGCTGATTTAAATGAAAAGACGAAAGCCTTAAAATTAAAATGGGGTGCTGAAAAAGAATTGATTAATAAAATAAAAACTATAAGAGAAAAATTAGACGGTCTTTCTCATCAAACAGAAATCGCACAAAGAGAAGCTGACCTAGAAAAAGTTGCTGAAATAAAATATGGAAAAATTCCAGAATTACTTAAGGAATTGGCTGATACAGAACAAAAATTAATTAAAATCCAAAAAGAGCATAGATTTTTAAAAGAAGAAATTTCAGAAGAAGAAGTTGCTAAGGTTGTTTCAATGTGGACTGGAATTCCAGTTATGCGTTTGATTTCAGAAGAAGCAAAAAAACTAGAGACAATGGAAGCTATTTTGAACAGAAGAGTAATAGGTCAAGAAGAAGCAATTTCAGCTATTTCAAGAGCAATAAGAAGGGCAAGAGCTGGTATATCAGAAGAGGATAAGCCCTTGGGTTCGTTCTTGTTTTTAGGTCCTACCGGAGTTGGAAAAACAGAAACTGCAAGAGCTTTAGCAGAATTTTTATTTAATGATGAAAAAGCATTGATTCGCCTTGATATGTCAGAATATATGGAGCGCCATACGGTTTCAAAAATTATTGGATCTCCACCAGGTTATGTTGGGTATGAGGAAGCTGGTCAACTAACAGAAAAAGTTAGAAGGAGACCGTATTCTGTGATTTTATTAGACGAGGTTGAAAAGGCACACCCAGAAGTTTTTAACATTTTACTTCAGATTTTTGAAGACGGCAGATTAACTGATTCCAAAGGAAGAATGGTTTCGTTCAAAAACTCAATTATTATAATGACTTCAAATTTGGGTTCTGATTACATAAATAAAATGTCATCTATTGGTTTTAACAACAAAGAGGATTTAGCAGAAAGAGAATCAATGAGAGAAAAAGTATTTGTTTCTTTAAAAGAATCATTTAGGCCTGAATTTTTAAACAGAATTGATGAAATCGTGATATTCAATTATTTGAAGAAAGACCAAATTAAAAAAATTGTTGATTTAGAATTATCAAAAGTTGAAAAACGTTTGGCCTCCAAAGAAATAAAAATTGAAATTTCAGAAGCAACCAGAAACTTTTTAGTAAAAGAAGGGTTTGACCCAAGTTTGGGAGCCCGTCCGTTAAAAAGAGTAATCCAAAGATTAATTTTAGACCCACTTTCAATTAAAATAGTTACAAATGAAATAGCAGAAGGGAGCAGGGTCTTAATCGATGAGCAATTAGGTAAAATAGTTTTTGAAACTCCAAAAATTTTTCCGAGGATGAGGCCCATAAGAAAGTTAGCAAGGGCAAGAAAATAAAAAAATATGAAAGGAGCAAAGCCAATTTTTATAGATAAAAAATCAAAAAAAGGGGTTTTAATGATTCATGGTTTTAGCAGTACTCCAGACGAGTTTAAAGAGTTGGCAGTTTATTTAGCTGGCAAGGGGTTTAATGTATCGGCCCCACTTGTCGCGGGGCATGGAACAAACCCAAAAGATTTAATAAAAACCACGCCACAGGATTGGGTAAATTCTGTAAAAACAGCTTACTCAGAATTAAAAGAAAATTCTCAAAATATTTTTATAATCGGTAATTCTTTTGGCTCAAACTTATCTCTTCAAATAATAAAAGAACTAGAAAATGAGCCATCAGCAATCATAACTTTGGGAGCCCCTATTTTTTTAAGGTGGCATAAACTTTTTATTTGCCGACTTTATTCTTACGGATTTCTTAAAAGATATTACAGAAAGCCACCTCGCCTTTACAAAACAGATTTTACAGATATGATAGATGAAGTAACTTATCCTAAAATACCAACAAAAAGTCTGCGTCAGTTTTTTACTTTTATAAAAAAACAGACAAGGCCAAATTTAAAATCAATAAAAATTCCAGCCTTGGTGGTACATTCAGATACAGACCCAGTTGTTAATCCAAAAAGCGCCACTTATATTTATGAACATTTGGGTTCTGATTTTAAAAGAATTTATTGGTTTAGAAGTAAATATCACACAGCAACAATAGACGAAAACAGATCAGAATTATTTAATAAGATATTTGATTTTATAAAAGAAGTTAAAAAATAAAGCTTATGTACAAAGCAATCCCCGAACTTTTTTTTGAAGTAGCGGAGAAAGCGGGAAATAAAACAGCCTTGCTTTATAAAAAAGAAGGAGTTTATTTCCCTATTACATATAAAGAGCTTGCAAAAAAGGTCAAAATACTTACAAGTGGCCTACAAAAATTAGGGATAGAAAAAGGAGATAGTGTTGCAATTTTATCAGAAAATAGACCAGAGTGGGTAATATCTGATTTAGCTATAATGGCTTCGGGAGGAGTAGTTGTACCATTGCACACAACTTTAAGCGCCAAGGCAATAGTAAATGTTTTAATCCACTCAAAAGCAAAAGTTTTAATTGTATCAAACAGCGATTTTTTAAATAAAGTTTTAATCGGGCAAAAACACTTAAAAGACCTTAAAAAGGTTATTTTTTTGGACAAGCTTACTTCGTCTCAAAAAGAAATTTTAACCAGCAAGGTAATTGGTTGGAACGCCATATTCAGACTAAACCAAGAAACAAAACCAGAGGAAATATTTTTAGACCCAGATGATCCTTGTAGTATTATTTATACCTCAGGAACAACTGGCAAACCAAAGGGAGTTGTGTTAAGTCACATGAATTTTTTAAGCAATACAGAGGCGATAAATGAAGTTATTCCGGTAAAAGAAAACGATGTATTTTTGTCATTTTTACCATTGTCTCATGTTCTAGAAAGGCAGGCAGGATATTATATGCCGATTTGTTACGGAGCTACAATAGCTTACGCTGAAAATACAAAGCAACTTCTCCAAAACTTAAAGGAGATAAAACCAACTATATTAATTTCTGTTCCTCGTATATTTGAAAAATTTCACGACGCAGTTTGGGATAAAGTAAATCTGTCTTCTCCGCTTCAAAATAAAATATTTAGATGGGCGCTGAGACAACGGCAAAATAAATTTAAATGTAAAATAGCGGATTTATTAGTTTTTAAGAAAATAAGAAATCAAATGGGAGGAAGGTTACGTTTAACTATTTCGGGTGGTGCTTCTCTTAATGCAAATATCGCCAGATTTTTTTCTAAAATAGGGATTTTGATATTAGAAGGATATGGATTGACAGAAACCTCTCCAGTGATTTCAGCTAACAGAAAAAATGATTTAAAATTTGGCACAGTAGGAAAATTAGTTCCAGGAGTAAAAGTTAAAATTAACGACACAACAAAAGAAATTTTAGTAAAAGGCCCCAATGTTTTTAAAGAATATTTTAAAAATAAAAAAGGAACAAAGGATTGTTTTAGTAAAGACGGATGGTTTCAGACGGGTGACTTGGGTTTTATAGACAAACAAGGATTTTTAACTATAATTGGCAGAGATAAAGAAATGATTGTAACTTCGGGTGGTAAAAATGTATGGCCAGAAAAAATAGAAAACCTACTTAACGATGACAAGTTTGTTTCTCAATCAATGACTATTGGAAATAAAAGAAAGTTTATTTCGGCTTTAATTGTCCCTGATTGGCAAGAGGTCGAAATTTTTATGAAAGAGAATAATTTACCTCTGAAAGAACATCAAAATCTGGTAAAAGACAAATATATTTTAGAAGTTTTTCAAAAAAGAATTAATGAAAAAATAAACCTAAATCTTGACGAATCTGAAAAAATTAAAAAATTTAAACTAGCTCCGCAGGAGTTTTCTCAAGATCAAGACGAACTTACTCCCACCTTAAAACTTCGTCGGCACATTGTTGAAAAGCATTATAATCTGGAAATTGAGGAGATGTACAATTAATGAATGCAAGATTAATAAAAGAAAATAAATTTTAAATTTATGAAAAATCAAACAAGTTTAGAAAATAATAACGAGGCAAAAATTTTTGCGCCGGGCGAAGGAGTGGAAAGGCAACAAACTGTTGAGGAAATTTTATTTGCATTGGAAGAAGCCACAAAAACACAAGAAATGATAAAGATTATTTTTAAAAACCCCGACGGCAAGTTCTCAAAAAAAGTTTCTGTTATCCTTTGGTCATTTGCAGATGGTGTTATAAGAGCTACCACAGAGTCTGGCGAAGAAATATCAATAGAGTTTTCGCAGATTGAAAAAGTGGAGCAAAAAAAAGACCAAGGCGCACCTCTTGATGTTACTACACCCCCCGAGACACCCATTGAAGCATCCCCCGAAGTGTCTCCTGATGTTTCTGACGGAGAATCTGAAAAAATGTAATAATTAATTCAAAAATTTAGAACAACTAAACCCGCCAATCGCGGGTTTTTTAATGGCTCAACCTGGTTGAGCCATTAAAAAATAGGGCAGAATCAAACTTGCCTTAAGGTACATATTATAGTTGGTTGTGAGTAACTATCATTGTCCAACATTGACTTAATATTGTATAATATAGCAATAATTAAAAATTAATCTCAAAAAACTATGAAATTTAAACTGTCGTTAGTCGTTGTCTTAGTATTATCTATCTTTTTTGTTTTTAATACTGTTTTTGCTATGACAGAACAGGAGCGTCAAATATTAATTCTACAACTGCAGGAACAGATAGCTCAATTAACTCAACAGTTAAATCAGATGATAACCGAACAGGAAAAAATTCCTGCTAGTTGGTGTCACACATTTAGCAAAAATTTAGGATATGCTGATTCAAACACAGCCGAGGTTGGTGAGTTGCACACGGCTTTAGGAAAACAAGGTTTTTCTTTTTCTCCTGACACCGGCAACACCTATGCAGAAGCAACCGCCTCAGCAGTAGCTGGTTTCCAAGAAAAATACGCTTCTGAAATTTTAACTCCTTATGGATTGCCCAAAAGCACAGGATATGTGGGCCCATCCACCAGAAATAAGTTAAACCAACTTTACGGCTGTAGTCCTGTTTCTCTTTCTAGTTTTAGATGTACAGAAAACAACTGGACATACACCTTATCTCCAACAACCTGCCCATCAACAGGAACTCAAACAAAAACATGGACTAAGATTGGAACTTGTTCAGGAGGAGTAAATCACCCTGCAACAGAAACAGTAAGCTGTAGTTATCAAACAAGCGTGTGCGCGTCATTTACATATTCTAATTGGTCAGTCTGCACCCAGTCTGGAGTTCAAACAAGAACAGTTACTTCATCTTCACCTTCAGGTTGCACCGGCGGAAATCCAATCACTTCACAAGCCTGTACT
>Ga0172381_10003301_pt1 | contig 17167 bp, 17 predicted proteins | sample Leawel6488metaG_FD_119754 | JGI IMG/M metagenome (GOLD analysis project Ga0172381, IMG submission 119754) | Leachate microbial communities from a municipal landfill in Southern Ontario, Canada - Leachate well 64-88 metaG | ecosystem: Engineered > Solid waste > Landfill > Unclassified | place... | reverse complement strand
GTTGTCTGTTCTGGAATATTAGCGTGATATTGAAGCTCTAAATAAAAATTTCCTTTACCAAACCAAGATTCATATTTTTTTGCTAAAGCTTCGGCCTCGTCAGTTTTGTTTGCTAAAAGTAATCGCGGAATTTTTCCTTGGATACAAGCAGATAAACAAACTAAACCTTCGGCATATTTTTCTAAAATTTCGTCATCAATTCTTGGCTTGTAATAATATCCATCAAGGTGGGCGATTGAAACAAGCTTTACTAAATTTTTATAACCTTGCTGATTTTTTGCTAGCAAAATTAAGTGGTTTCTTGTGTTATCAACTCCTGGCCTTTTGTCGGTTAATTTTTCAAAAGCAGTATAAACTTCACAACCGATGATTGGCTTAATTCCTTTGGCTTTTGCTTTTTTATAAAACTCAACTGCGCCATACATAACTCCGTGATCTGTAATGGCAACAGAGTCCATTTTTAATTCTTTAACATAATCCAAAAGCTGGTCGATTTTTGGCAAACCGTCGAGTAGGGAATAGTGAGTATGAACGTGTAAATGTGTAAATTTTGGCATATTTGTATATAACTTAATACATTATTTTACCTTTTCCTGTCCGTTTTACAACTATTGACAGCTAATGTCTATTATGTTATTATTTAATTAGTACAAATAAACTATTACCAACCTTTTCCATTCGGAGAAATATCGTGAGTAATAAAAAGCAAGAAACTCGCAGGATAATTGAACAAGAGATTGAAGAACATCTGCAGGCGAAAAGTGACGAATTTAGTGATTTTTATGGCGATTGGCCATATGGCGATGGTACATTCGACATCTTTCCGTCAATCCCTGAGCCCGTTTCGAATACTGATTTTTCGGAATCCGAACAGCGAGCCTACAGTGAAGCCCTCTGGGCCGATTGGGGTGATCATCCTGAATTTCGCCAAGGGTTCTTGGATGATATGGAAATCGATTGGGGTGAACATTCTTTACAAAAGTTTTGTGAAGAATTAAATGATGAGTTCCTTAGAACACTACAGGATGGCCAGTTGAGCTAAGGTTTGAGCACAGTGTTGCTCCATTGTAGGTTGAAAACCTTGCTCCGTGGCTGTCGCCTCATAAGATATTGAGTTTTGCTTTCAAGCATCGCTCTGTCTTATGGGGCTTTTTTATTTCAGAATATTCAGTGTTAAAGTTTTTATTTTATCTCGTCATATTTTGGACGGTCGTTCAAATTATGATGAGGATAAGTTTTTGTGATATTATAAATTAATGAATGAAATAAAAGAAAAAATATTGTTGCTTTTGTTGGGTGGGTTAGCTTTTGGTTGTAGTTATACGCCGCATAAACAATTTAGAGTTTTAAAAACGATTTCTAAAGAATGGAAAAAGATAGATTCTAAAGAATTAAGAGAGGGGATAAGCTATCTAAGCAGATTAGAATTTATAGAAAAAGAAGAAGGCAAAAATGGAATAATCACATTATTGCTAACGAAAAAAGGAAAACTAAAAGCATTAAATTTTCAGTTAGAAGAGATAAAAAATAAAAAAGATAAATGGGATGGAAAATGGCGAATGGTAGCGTTTGACATACCAGAGAAATATAAAAGAGGCAGAAATGCATTAAGGAACAAATTAAAGAAAATTGGTTTCTGTGAATTGCAGAAAAGCGTTTTAATAACTCCATATGATTGTGAAAAAGAGATAATGCTTTTAGTAAAATTTTTTGAATTAGAAAAATATGTTCGTTTTGGAATTTTAGAATCAGTTGATAATGAGTCTTATTTACAGAAATTTTTTAAGATAAATTAAATTCATCTCGTCATATTTTGGACGGTCGTTCAAATTATGACGAGGGTATTTAATATTGTTTAAATATTTTTTATCACTTAATGAAGTACCCGAATTTTAATGAAGAGAAAAAACTTTGGAAACAGGGATATAATATAGTAGCTGGAATTGATGAAGCAGGGCGTGGGCCCTTGGCTGGACCAGTTGTAGCAGCGGCTGTAATTTTCAATTATCAATTTCCAATTTCCAATAAATTTTCAATTAAACAATTTTCAAAGATTAACGATTCAAAAAAACTTTCAGAAAAACAGAGAGAAGCTTTTTATGAAATTTTAACTAACAATGAAAATATAAAATGGGGAGTGGGGATTGTTTCAGAAAAAATAATAGACAAAATAAATATTTTGGAAGCCACAAAATTGGCGATGCAAAAATCTTTTGAAAAATTAGATGCCGATGTTTTACTGATTGATGGCAATTTTAAAATTCATTGTGCGACAAAACAAAAATCAATTATCAAAGGGGATCAAAAAGTTTTTTCAATTTCTGCAGCCTCAATAATTGCAAAAGTGACGAGAGATAGAATAATGCAAAAATATCATAAAAAATATCCGCTGTACGGATTTGATAAGCATAAAGGCTATGGCACAAAATCTCATTTTGCAAATCTAGAAAAATTTGGAGCTTGTAAAATTCACCGGAAAACTTTTTATCCAGTTAGCGAATTGTAGATATATTTTATTGTGCGACAGACTTTTACAATTTAATAAAAAAGCCCCATTTTAATAACGGGGCCTGTTCTGCTTTTTTGCAGAATTTTTTTACTTTAGGGTTGTTTTGTTTGGCATGTTTTGAACGCGCCTTTTTTCAAATATTATCTGGCCATTATTTGACCTTAAATATTTTATTAAGATATAGTCGTCGCCAACATTGAAAGAAACAGTTCCATTGTTTGGAATTGTCAAAGTTATTTTGTCGATTTTTTCGTTTTCTTTGTTAAAGGGCTTGTAGGAGTACTGCGACGGATCGCTTATTAGGTTAAGATTAAGGTCTCCTTTCTCTAATATTGCGACCGAAGCTTGTAGCTCTTTTTTGCATTCAGCTACAAACTGAATGCTGTCGGTTTCTGGATTTTCCCATTGGAATTTTAGTTTTGTGATAAAAAAAGGAGTTTTGACTTCTTTTTTATCCATTTGGCTTGCAGCACGGCGTGCGGCAAGCTGTGCTATAAACAGTTTTTTGTCAATGAGGTCGCTTTTTGGATGAACGACGGAAGCAGTTTTATTTTCCACTTTCGCCGTTTTTGGCTGGATAGGAGTTGGTTTAGTTTCTATTTGCTGGAGCTTTGTCGTGTCTGTGCTCTTATCAAAGCTATTAGCACTAAAATCCCACGTTCTCCATCCATAGTTGGCAACCTCAACCATAAGATTTTTTATGCTTGTATAACTATAACCTCCGTATTTTTTAAATTCAATGCTTGTCATATTTACAGCAGAAAATTTATCACCCTTATTTAAAAGGATGCAGCTGCCTGCTGGCACTTTTACTTGCTTTTCAGAGTAGAGAATTGAATTCCCCTTACGGTTTACCCCTTCGGGAACGCTACTGTATTTATACTGACGAGGGTCTTTAATCTTTCCAAGATCTGACCCATCTATCACGCAATAGCGCAAGGGTTTTTGACTACCCATTTCTCCGACATAAAATGCTCTTTCGTTAGGGATCATGGTTACCGTTATGTAGCCGATTCTCTGATTTCCCCATTTTTCGAAATCTGGTGCATCTCGGTCTTTTGTTTGACCCTTGCCAGAGGTGATAGTAGAAGAAGCATTGAGCGGAGATTTTTCGCAATAACAAAAATTGCTTGAGAGAGGTTTTGGAAGTTTGTCTGTCTCTCCTTGGCTCCAAAGACATACCTCTCTATTTTTGTTTAGAAAAATATAAGCGTCTTTTGAAACTGGAGAAAGACAAGTTTCTTTAACCTCATTCGTAATAAGTTTTGGTTTTTCGAAAACATTATTAGTGTGGGTTATGCGCACAGATTTTCTGTCGCTATTTTTGGCTTCTTTAATACCACTATTTTTAATTCCTTTCTGGATTTCTTCTGCATTTATCAGATAGAGATTTCCTTGACTTAAAAAACAGATAGATCCGTCAGGAGTCCATGACAGTCCTTCGCAACTTGGCAGATAAATTGGTATTTCCCATCTCATATTATGCCTGGGCCTGTCGTAATACCATGCAGATATCTGCGAGTTTGAAGTTTCAATTCCGATAGGTCCCCATTGATTGCCTGTTTGATAAATAAAGGCAATAGTTTTTTCACTGCCAGTTTCTAATCTTGACGTTCTAAAAGAGGGGAAGCAGGCATTCCTTTTAATGCCGTTAGGGCTGGGTCCTTCGACTAATCCATGTATCATTGTACCGCTGTCTATAAGTCTGCCGTTTGGCATTGGCTTTGCGATTTTGTATAGCGGAACTGCTGCCCTATCTATTAGATTTCCAAATCTTGGTTTGTAGGCATCAGAAAATGGAGGATGCTGTTCATTGTAGTTTGTGCTCGGCAAAAAAATTCCGTTGCACGAGTCAATTTTATTTACAAAAGACGGCAGTAATTTTAGTATCCTGTCGTCATGCATAGCACTGACGTTGTTTAATAATCCTGCGGCTGCAAATTTTGCCAATAAGCTAGGATTACCCTCGTCTACTAACACAAGACCAATGTTAGTGTAAGCAGATTCAAAAGCAAATTTTGAACCGTCATCAGATATGCATAAATTTTTAACGCTTCCTTGCCATACAAAATCTTCTTTTTCTCCGGGAAGCACTCTGGCTCCTTTGTGAGAATCAATATTTCCTTTTGTCTTCATATTTTGGACCTGTATAACAACGGGTTCTCCGTTGGGCAGTTCTTTCAACCAGAATCGTGAATTTTTAAAAATTATTAAAAATTCACCGTTTTTAGAAACGGCAGCTGCCTTAATGGTATCATCTGCGGGGCCTAAGATAGTATTTTCTTTTGTGCCAAAATCGTAGTAAATGATACTTTTGCTGTCGGAGTGAATAATTCCGCCGGGGATTTTTGAGAAGTTCATTGGATCTGAGGCTTTTGCCACAAAACTAGCAGTCAAAAACAAAACACATAGCACAAGAGTTTTGGCGTTCATTAAAAGGTTCCTTAAGTAAGGGAGTGTTGGGTTGATTCGGTATAAACTTGTCAAAGAGCTGTCTAAATTGCTCTTGTTTTAATAATACAACAATAATTGTAGTTGTCAAGGTAATATTGTTATCGAGTTATTCACATAGGGTTTAAATTGACTTGTTGTTTGTATTTTTTAAAAGTGGTAAAATAAAATAATTTAATTTGGTAAAATAAAAATTAAGTTTATTATAAAAATATGAGCAAAAGAGATTTAATAATTTTAGCAGTCGTCGGAGCAATACTTCTTTTGATAACTGGCACTGTAATCGGCATTAAAATTCAGTCGAAAATAGCTAGCGACAGTTTAACAGTCAGCAAACAAATGCAAGACACAATTAAGGTTTTAAATTCAAAAACTACACCTTCCGCGTTAGCCTATGGATTGATAACTAAGATAGAAGGCCGAAACATTACTATTTCTTCAGGAGGAGATAGTTCTACTATTAAAATAAGGGACGATGCCTCGATTATTATCCCAGTAACTGATAGCGATGATCCAAATGTGAATACAACTGTGCAAAAAAATGTTGATTTCAGTTATATTAAAGTAGGGGATACGGTAAATATAAATTTGAAAGTAGGTTCAGAAGGTCAATTAGAGGGTGATGCAGTGATAATTTTACCCATTCCTAATACCAATACAACTTCAACAAACAGTTAAGCAATAAAAATTTTATTGAAATATAAAAAAATGAATACAAAAATAAATTTCACAAAAAAAGTCATTTTAAAATTTTTATTATCATTTTTTGTATTTCTAGGAGTAGGAGCTTTTTTATTTTCTACAAAAATAGAATATGCTAGTGCAGAAAGCCATTTTGTGTGTTCTACTACTGGAGCATGTGTGTCTGTTTCTGGCGTAGGTTTCAGCGAGTGTCCAGAGCTGTCTGCAGACAGCGATGATTGCCACCACTGGGCTTGCAACTCTCAAAATGTATGTACTAGAATTATTGGTCAGGCTGAAAATACTTGTGGATCGAAAGCAAAATTTCCTAAGTGTACACACGCAGTATGTATGAGTGATGGCACATGCAAGGTGGATTACCCTGGCCAAGCGGACGACAATTGCACTGTTGCCAATCAAAATTCCACATGCAACCATTATGACTGCGTTGAGAGGGGTAGTTATAGAGGCTGCGAACTAGTGCCAAATAAATCATCCTCTTGTGGAAGCACTAATCGCTGTGATCCAAACGACGTTAACTCTTGCTGTCAACAGGCTGTTATGGACTCAATGCTGAAAAATATTGAAGCTGTACCGAAAGTGTGGGGTCGTGATAATTGTACTGGAGAATTTAAACAAGGTAATTCTCCCAGGGTCCTTTTTTACACTCCGCCCAAAGGTTGCCATGGAACTGTTACGGTTAATGCTACGATAGAGTCATCTGGAGATGAATATTCGGAGACATCTATAACTTTTTCTAATGCGAATAATCATCAAGCTGCGTGTGACAGGTATTTTTATTCAGGCAGTCCTGGCGGTTTACGGTGGTATTGTGATGTTTATTATGTTACTTCTGAACGATCTTTTACTAGAGATTTTCCTTTAGCTGGCTGGGAATCAGGACCTTTTATAGTTCAGGCGGTGGGATGTGTAACAAATGGAGTTTATGCAGATGCTTATGTAAAAATTAATAAAGCTTCATGGACTCCTACCACTATGGTAAATTGTTCTGCTTCAACTGTAGGGCAAACTTGTGCCAGTCCTAAGTATAGCTGTTTCAATGCTTCGTCTATTGGTGATAAAAGCGCCATTATGAAGACAAGCTATACTTGTCAGGCAACAGGTGAAACTTACGGATGTGTAGCTGCTACCGACATTGAGCAAGACTGCGGTGCAAGCGAGTCCGTTGATATATGCAGAGATAATAATCTCGTAGAGATTGTCAATAGTAATCGTTGTGTTATTGATGAGTGCGGTCAGCCTAAATGTGAACACATTGAAACAGAAAATATTGTTGACAAATGCGGAGGAGATTGTGCTACCTTTCCAGGTACTTATTGTTGTAAGAATGCTTCTAGACAAGACTGCTTGAATTACTGCAATGAATTACCTTCTGGCGACGCTAAAAATGAATGTCAAAAGAGTTGCAATAATAGTGGTAGTTGGATTTGTAGAGACAAAATAATAACATCGTGTGGAATGGATAATGATAGCAAAATGAAGTGTCTTTGTAATGTGATAGTAATGGGAATACCTGTGATAGATTGCGGATCGCCCAATAGTTCTAGCGCATCATTTTGTTCGGGCGGAACAAAGTGCACTTTAACAGCCACTTGGCCAGGAACTTGTACTCAGTCAATCCCTGGAGGTGGTATTTCTAATGGTGCTGCCAGTTGTAATGGCATAAAAACAGAACTTAGTTGTAGCGGTTGTTGCGATGGTTCGAGTTCTTGCAGTTCTTCTTCCTCTTCTTCAAGCTCCAGCTCCAGTTCATCTTCTTCAAGCTCGAGTAGTTCATCTTCAAGCTCAAGCTCGAGTAGCTCTTCTTCAAGCTCCAGCTCCAGTTCATCTTCCAGTTCAAGCTCTGGCGGTTCTTCTTCAAGCTCGAGTAGTTCATCTTCTTCAAGCTCCAGTTCATCTTCCAGCTCGAGTAGTTCTTCATCTTCGTCTTCCAGTTCAAGCTCTTCTTCTAGCTCTGGCTCCGGTGAAGAATGTACCGCGTGTACCGCAAACGAATTATTACCTTGTACTTGTGGTGGCTACAAGATTTGTATGAATGGATGTTTTTGGAGTTCTTGTTCAGCTGATGAAAACGGTGTATATAACCATGCTGCATGCGATAGCGATGAAAAATGCGGATGTGTCTCTGGAGAAGGAGATGATGAATGCACAACAGATAATGATTGTTTGCCAGCAGCTAAGCCTTCAGCCTCTGGTCTTGCAACTGTAGCTAGCAATTATTGTACAGGAATACAAGGAAAAGGTTTAGCATATTTTCAATGGCATTATTCAGATCCAAATTCAAATATTGAGACTCAATATGAAATACAAATTGATGACAATTACGATTTTTCTTCTCCGGAAGTGGATAGAATCAGCTATTTTAACAATGCAACTTCGGGATCGTTGCAGCAACAATTGGTCTTAGTAGAACAGTCAGAGACGACAGAAAATGGAGACTATATTTTATACAATACTCAATATTATTGGAAAGTAAGAGTAAAAAATTCTAATGGTGTGTGGTCTGAATGGGCTAACTACAATGATTCTAATTATTCAGACGATAATGATGGAGATCCCGATACCTATACTTATCCTTATGCTCATCCGTCTCCTGTTCCAGCTTATTCGTATTCTCCGACAAATCCAGTTCCTGAAAACGCAGTAACCTTTGATTTAAATTCATCGATTTGTTACGACACAACACAGTCAATATCCTGTTCATCTCTTGATAAGTGTTCAACTGGAAATTGCTATACTTTGGATTTTGGAGATTCTGGCGCTAACAGTGGCGATCAAACTATTAATCCGTCAGTGGTTTCTTATACAAAGGGTAACATACCAGATAGCGTAGAGCATACATATACTCAATTTAATACATTTCATTCTAGTCTTGGAATTTGTGACGATATTGGATGCTGTTATACTCCTAAGGATGTTCCTGTAACAGCGAGCGGTTCTAAAGGGTTGCCTCAATGGAAAGAAGTGTCACCATTCTAAGCTAAATTTGTTGCGATACTTTAAAAAGAGTATAATAAATAAATATTTTAACATAAAAAGAGATGAAAAAAGAAAAGTTAAATTTTAATTATCGGATAATAGCTTTGGCTATAGTTTTTTTGATAATAGGAATTATTTTAGGCATATTTTATCAAAGTCAAAAAATCAATCAGCAATTACAAAAAGTTGAAGGAACTTTAAAAATTTTAAATTCAGAAGTAGTTCCCTCGATCGTTTCTTATGGAAAGGTTACAAATATAGATGGTAGAAAGATAACAATGGCGTTTAATGATGACTCAATTACCATAAAAATAAAAGATGATGCCTTGATAAGATTTTTGTCTAGTAGTAATAATAAAAATGTAAATCCTAAAGAGGTAGGGATTGATCAAATTAAAGTTGGGGATATGGTAAATGTTAAAACCGTTATTGATACAGAAGGTAGTTTTGAGGGTACATCAGTAATAGATTTTTCGCAAAATAATGATTTAACAAATAACAAATAATAAAATGAAAAAGATAATCTCTCTGATTTTATTGATTGTTGCCATATTTTTTTCTTTGCTGGTTGGAGGGTTTTGCGGAGTTTATTATCAAAAACAACAAGATTTTCCGCAATTACAAAAGTCTGAAAATTTAGTTAAAGATCTTTCGTCAAGCGTTGTAACGGCAGTTGTAACTTATGGGACAGTTTATAATATAGACGGTAATCAAAATATTGTATTAAGTTCTGGTACTGATAAAATAAATATTGCAATTCAACCAAACGCAAAATTTTACAGTTACAAGAATTCAGTAAAAAATGATATTAAATTTAGTGATATAAAAGTTGGAGATACCGTAAACATAACGACTAAAATTTCTTCTAGTGGTCAATTTCAAGGTCAGCAATTAGTCGTTTTTTAAAATTTACTCGTTTTTAAGAAATATTAAATTAAAAAACAATATGAACAAAATTAGTCTAATAATAATTTTAATAATATCAGCTTGCATTTTGTTTGTATCTGGTGGCGGTATTGGGGTTTTTTTAAAGGCGCAAGAAGATAATTCTAAAATAAATAAATTATCATCTATTGTAGACTCGGTTACTTCAAAGATAGTTGTTGGTGTTTCCGTGCTTGGTGAAGTAACAAAAATAGAAGGAAGAAATGTCACTTTATCTTCTGATAATGAAAGTATAATAGTTGATATCGAAGATTATGCTATTATGTATTCTTTGGTTAGTAAAAACGGGAGCAATGATTTGGCTGGGGGACTAACTAAAAAATCAATTAAATTTGATGATATCAAAGTTGGGGATTATTTGAATATTAATACAGTGGTAAGTCGAGATGGTATAATGAAAGCAAACATAGTAGTAATACCGCCATCATTTGTTACGAATAATACAGATAATACAAGTTCTACAAAATAGTTTTTACAACAAAAAAATACCCTACATAGGGTATTTTTTTGTTGCAGTTTACTCCTAGAAGAGGCCAGGGATAAACATATATTTCACTTTTTTCATGTAATCAATATAATCTTGGTCTTGAGACAAATGTCTTTCTTCGGTTAAAGCTCTTAAAAAATAAACAAAAGTCCACAGAATTAAGCTTATGACTGCAATAAATCCGAATTTTATTATAAATGGAATTCCCATAATCCACCAGCTTAAATTTTTTGATGCGTAGGCTGGATGTCTAATATATTTATATGGTCCACTAGAAACAATACCTCTGTTAGTTAAATTAGATGCTTTGGTCCCTAATGCGATAGATGCCCAAAGATAAATTGAAAATAGTAAAAGAGAAACAACTCCCATTACAATGTTTATATTTACGTTTCCAAAATCTCCAAAATCAGACGTGTACCATCCCAAAACATCTCCACTCAAATTATTGATTGGGGGATAGCATATAATTGCAATTAGCCATCCAAAAGCTGTTGGCTCAACAGATTTAACAACATTTTTTAATTTTTTTGATTCAAACAAATAACCAAAAGAAAAAATTAAAGTATCAATAACTAATATAAGGTAAAGGATAAAAGAAAAATAAGCAGTTGTTATTATTTTTTGAGTTGCGGTGGCAGATTTTACTTTTCCTAAAATAGATAACGTAGAAAATGAACCAAACAGAGAATTAACATTTCCAATTAAAAAGTTTAACATTACTGGCGTAAAGTATAATTTCACCAAATAAAATAACATAGAAATCTTTTCCTCTTTTGATACTGGCAATTCTTTTTTTAACTTATCAATAAAAATCCAGTGGAATATTTTTTTGGCTCCAGAATATATTAAATAGGTTCTTTCTTTTTCTAATTCAAAATCTTTTTTAAAAAATAAAATAAAAAGACAATAAAGCAAAAGAAAGTCAAAAATAATTCCTACTGGCCAAAATCTTGTTGTACCATTGAACAAATAATTAAAAATAAATGAATCATTAAAACTGCCCCAAATATTTTTTGAGTAAGGAATCGTAGACCATAATAGAATTGGAATTCCGTAAACCAATAACGATATAAGTATAAGTTTTATTTTTTTGTTCATAATTGTTTTTATTTTATTATTTTATCTAATATAGACGTTTTATACAAACTTAATACAGAAAAAAACATTTCAAGGCTATCTTTTACTATTTTAATTTTTGAACCAGGGATTTCCTGCCAGGTTACGCCAATTTCCTTAATTTTAAAATTTAATTTTTTAGCTATCCATAAAACTTCAATATCAAAAGCAAACCGATTTATTTTTTGTAAATCAAATATTTGTTTTGCCACATTAGTTCTAAACAATTTTGCGCCACATGAAGCGTCCTTAATATTTGGCAAAAGGGGTAAGCAGAGAAGATGAAAACACATACCAACTATATAACGCATAAAAGATATTTTTGCTATTGATCCCTTCGCGGTTCTTGAACCAATTACTATGTCTGCATTATTAATTTTAAGCAAAAGTTTTTCAATTTCTTCTGGTAAAACCGCGGCGTCAGCATCATATATAAAAACTAAATCTCCAACAGCCCTCTTTACTCCAATCCTCACAGCATTTCCTTTTCCCTTGTTAGGTTTTACCTCGATTATTTTTATTGGCAGATACTTTCTAAAGTATTGTGCGACAGAAATAGTTTTATCTCTTGAGCCATCGTCAACAATAATTATTTCTCCAATTTTATAATTTGAATTACTTCTATTGGATAAAAAATTTTGCCACTTTTGGAGTGTCAGGGGCAATCTTTTTTCTTCATTATAAGCAGGGATTATAACAGAGATATTTTTCATAGTGCTATATATTTATAAAAATTTTTATAGTTATCCTTGTTATAATCCAGCACAATTCAGAAGATATTAAAATAAAGCTTAGGGCAGGAATAACAACTTTATTCCTTAATTTTTCATTGAGACGATAGAGCCCATTCGCAGACATAACTATTATTCCCAAGAAGATTGGAGAAAAATATCTGAAATCTGAATTGCAAACAGAAGGATATTTATATATGAAAAGAATGATAAGGATTAAATTAATAATAACTCCAAAAGCTGACATATAGTCAATGGGGCTCCATTTTTTTAAAAAGAAAAAATTAACAATAATACCGATAGGGAATAATAATCCCAATAGAATAATAAATTGCATTAAGATTTTTACAAAAGGGTAAGTGTTAGAAATATTTTTATAGGAGTACTCTCCAAAAAGAAATGAGCCATATAAAAAAGTCGGAAAAGTCTTTGCAATATTTTCATCACCAAATACATAAGACTCTCCCACTTTCAAAAGTTTTGCAAACTGAAAATTAAAAAAATAAGACAAATTTGTTGGGTTAGTCTCTTGTCCTTTCCATGCATAACTTTCTATGAACCGAAATTTTTCAACATCAGGCAAATATGCACGATAAAGGAATAATCCTAGGCATAATAAACCAGAAAGGAAAGTTATTATAATCAATTTCAAATAGAATTTTTTAGAATGATATTCGGTTTTTAGTTTATAAAAAAGAATTAGTAATATTATAAAAAATAAAATCCCTCCTGAAATTTTTGTAAAGGTTGCTAAAGATGTGAAAATTATCGCTAAAGCAATATTTTTTGTTTGATTATTTTTTATAAAATTAGTTAAAAAGAAAAAAGCTCCAGAGGCGAAGAAAGCAAGAATAGTGTCATTGCCAATCATTCCTGCTTGGTATACAAATGCTGGGGTAAAAGCTATTAAGCCGATAATGAAGGATTGCAACCATATTTGTTTTGCGATTTTCTTGGTTAAAAAATATGTAAAAATAAGAGTTCCAATTGAAAAAAACATTGAAAGCCAAGCTAATGATTTAAAAATTAAGCCTTTTTCTATCGAAAAATTAGTTAAAAATCGATAAATAATCCCAGCTATAATATAATAGAGAGGTTGTTGTGGATATTCTAATTCTTTGTCTACGCCTGGCAAACTTAAATTATCGCCGACAAACTGAATGTATAATTTATGAGACTCTTGATCATGCTGATAATTTTGGTATCCAAAACTATAGCAATATATCAATCTAACAAGGATTCCAATAATTAATATTGCTAGAGGAATTAATTTTATTAATTTTTTAGCTATTTTATTTATAGAGCAGTGTTCCATCTGATAATATAGTTTTAGGTTTTATAAAATTTGAAGAATATTTGTAGGCATTCCATTTGTCTTCTCTTATAAAGAGATCAATATCGGGACCTGGTGCAAAATAGGTGAATTTTAAAAAGGTATAATTGTAGCCGGTTTTAGATAGTATTTCTTTTATTTCTTCTGTGCTATGTAAATAATTTATATAAACTGGCAATCCAGGCGTAAATGGTTCGTATGTGCGATTATATTTTTCTGTTAAAACGTATAATAATTCGTCTCCTTGTCCAACAATTTGAATTGACAAGGGAGTTTGATCTAGAAGGGAAATGCTTTTAATAATATTTGTTAATTGCAAGAGCCCGTTGCCAGATTGCAAATATGCATAATCATATTTTTCTGCTCGGTCTGGATGTAAAAAATTATCACTGAAAAGGCAAGTTAAAGATATTAAAAATAAAATAACAAGGAAAGAAATAACAAAAATCTTATTTAGTTTTTTGTATATTTCAGAAAAACTAAATGTGACAAACAGCCCAAGAGGCAATATTATATTTAAAATCAGCCAAGGGGTTTTATACGGAATAGCAGAATAAATTATCAGTATTGTTAAAAACCACAAAAAGAAAAATAATTGTCTAGGCTGCCATTGTTTTTTTAGTGTTAATAAGATTGCAGAAGCTAACCCAGAAATCAATAAAAAAGATTCGTGCAAAAATAAAAGTACTATAAAATAATACCATGGCTGAATATGCATATTAGATCCTCGAGTAGTAATCCATATATACGGAGCTTTAATTAAATCTAAACTTTTTCCAAAAAATAAAAAATATAAAATAGTACTGATTAAAAAACCTAAAATTATAAAAATAATATTTTTTAGTGTGAATATTTTTTTAAATTTTTTAAAATTTTTATCAAAAAATAAAATTACAACACCTGCAATGGTCCAAGATGCATAGGTCAAAAGAGCAGTTTCTTTTGTCATATACATAAGAGAAAGAAATACGATGGATATTGTAAGCCAAACACCTTTATTTGTTTTAAAAAAATATTCGACTGAAACTAGTGTTAGAATTGTTAGTAAGATAAATAATGATTCGTGAATAAAGTAGTTTCCAAAAAATAACATTCCGGAAGAAAACCCTAATCCACCTAAAAACAAAAGAATACTAAAATTGTCTAATTTATGACGATAAGTCATTAATAAAATAAACAATCCTAAAATTATGAACAAAGATGTAATTGCTCTGAAAAACAAAATATTTGTTCCAAAAAAATTTCTTATTATTGAACCAATATAAAAAAGTGTTGCTCCATGCCCATTTTGTGGAGAATAATGCCATTGACCAGATAAAACCAATTCTGATGCCCGTATGCCCATTCCTTCGTCGATATGGATAGTTCTTAATCCAATTGTGGGGATTCTAACTAGAATAATCACGACTATAATTGCAATAAAAACCAATTTGTAGCTTAATATTTTTTGAAGCATCTTATAGAACGTAAATTTAATATAATATTCTTTCTATTATATTCTCTTTTAAAATGCGGAGCAAACCTATTGCAAAAAGTCGGATTATTTGTTATATTAAGAAATATAAAATTTAATATAAAATTATGGCAGTTCCAAGACACAAACATACGAGGGCTAGCGTAGGTCAGCGCAGAATGCATTTGTTTATAGCAAAGGCAGCTTTGACAACTTGTCCAAAATGCAATAAACCAATTTTATCACACACAGCTTGTAAAAATTGCGGTTATTATAAAGGAAGAGAAGTTATAGATGTTTTATCTAAACTTACAAAAAAAGAACAAAAAACAAAGGAAAAAGAGATTAAACAAGCAGAAAAAGAGTCAAAACAAGACAAGCCCTTAACAGCAACAAAATAGAATTTAAATTATGGCATCAAGACATCTTTCACGTTCAATAGTGATGCAATCGTTTTACGAGTGGGACTTTTATGATAAAAAGTCTGATTTAAAAAGCATCACAGAAAGAAACATTAAAGATTTTGGGCCAGGACTTGAAGAACTAAATTTTATCTGGCAGTTAATTGAAGGAGTACAAAAACACCTTGTAGAACTTGATAAAATTATTGAAAAGGCGGCTCCAGAATGGCCAGTTGCACAAATACCAATAGTTGATAGAAATGTTTTAAGAATTGGATTATTTGAACTTTTATATGCAGATAAAAAAGAAGTTCCACCAAAAGTTGCAATAAATGAAGCAATCGAATTAGCAAAAACTTTTGCTGGTCCAACCTCTGGTAAATTTGTAAATGGAGTTTTAGGAACGGTTTATAAAGAACTAGGAGGAGAACAAAACACTTAATTATGAAAGATTTTTCAATACTAGAAAAAAAATTAGGATTGAATTTTAAAAATAAAGATCTTTTAACACAGGCATTCGCGCATAGATCTTATTTAAATGAAAATTCAGATTTCAAATTAGACCACAATGAAAGGTTAGAATTTTTAGGAGATGCGGTAACGGAATTAATAGTAACCGAACATCTTTTTAAAGAGTATCCAGAAAAAGCAGAAGGGGAATTAACAAATTGGAGAGCGGCATTGGTTAATGCGAAAATGATGACGTCGGTTGCAGAAGAAATAGGATTTAACGACTTTTTACTTCTTAGTAAAGGCGAAGCAAAAGAAGGAGGAAAAGCAAGAGCATATATTTTAGCAAATACATTTGAGGCGTTATTAGGAGCAATTTATTTAGACTTAGGATATAACGCAGCAGATGAGTTTATTAAAAAATATTTGATGGTAAAGCTTCCCGGAGTTATAAAGTCAGGAGCATATAAAGATTCAAAATCAAGATTTCAGGAAGAGGCGCAAGAAAAAAAGGGTATAACACCATCATACAAGGTGCTTAAAGAAACAGGACCCGATCACAATAAAAATTTCGTAGTAGGAGTATTCTTGGGAGACGAGCAAATTGCAGAAGGCGAAGGCTCTTCAAAACAAGAAGCAGAAGAAGCAGCAGCTAAAGCAGGTCTTGAAATTAAAAATTGGATTCGCTAAGCAAGGTAAAAAAATAAATAAAAAATTATAAACAAAAATTAAAAAAATAAAATGTTAACAATTAGATTAACCAGAAAAGGTAAAAAGAATCAACCATTTTTTAGAGTGGTATTAGTTGATAAAAGAAATTCATCCAAGAGCGGAAAGTCTGTTGAAGATTTAGGATATATTGATCCTTTGTCAAAAAGAAAAAATTTCAATACAGAAAGAATTCAATATTGGCTATCAAAAGGAGCTAAGCCATCAGAAACAATTCATAATTGGTTAGTTTCAGAAAAAATTATAGATGCCAAAAAAATTCACGTTTCAAAATTAAGCAAAAAGAAACAAGCAGAAATAGACAAAGTTAAAGCAGACGAAGCCACAGCTGCAAAAGCTAAGGCAGAAGCCGAAGCTCAAGCTAAAATAGACGCAGCAGCAGCTAAAAAAGCTGAAGCAGATGCTAAGGCAGCCGCAGAAGCTAAACCAGTAGAGGAAGCAAAGCCAGAACCTGCCTCCGCTGAAAGCTCTGGCGAGGCAAAGGAACCAAAAGCAGAAACTCCAGCTGCATAATATAGAACTAAATAAAAATCCGTTTTTTAAAGGCGGATTTTTAATTGTAGATAAAAGTAGGACATATCTATTGACAAGACTTCTTGATTGTGCTATAATCAAAATATATAGATAAAAGATAGATTAAGGGCGTTTAGGAGATTTCTCTTCGTATCAACCGATTTTCTTGCTCCGGCTCGAAAATACGAGCGATACCGTTTGAATCACGTTCCATTAAGGTTTTAACCTAATGGCGTACCGAACAAAGAGAGATCCCCCAAGCGCCTTTTTTGATATAGAGAATGATAAGGGTTGACAAGTGTTGGCAGGAAAGTGTAATATAAAAATATATAAAAAGGTCGCTTATAATGATTAAATGAATTCAG
>Ga0172381_10003300_pt1 | contig 17185 bp, 25 predicted proteins | sample Leawel6488metaG_FD_119754 | JGI IMG/M metagenome (GOLD analysis project Ga0172381, IMG submission 119754) | Leachate microbial communities from a municipal landfill in Southern Ontario, Canada - Leachate well 64-88 metaG | ecosystem: Engineered > Solid waste > Landfill > Unclassified | place... | reverse complement strand
TTTTAAATATATTTTCATGTTATTTCAATGCAGTTTCACATTGTTTCATATATAAATAGAAACAAGTTTGATTTTTTTATAAAAAAAAAGAAGGTTGATAATTAAATCAACCCCCTTAAGCAAATTAAAAGTAAACCAACAAAAAAACTATTTTTAAACCGCAGTACCGGCCACTATTTTCACGTAATCAGCAGCAGTTATAGCCAGCGGCGGATGAGATTCCAACGCTCTCAAAGTCACAGTCATGTTATTGCTATCTGCAAATTGTGCACCAGTTGCAACTGTACCTGAAGTCAAATTAACCCCACCATAATCATTATTTACTCTTAAACCGATAACATATAAATTACCAGTTGTTCCCCCTGAAGTTGGTTGATCATTATCATTGATTACTACTACCAATTCATTTTGTCCCATTACTTTCAGTTCATTTCTTTTTGAAACTGAATTTCTTTTAAAAATAGCAGTCAATACTTGTTCATATTGTCCACTTCCGTTCTGAACGTTACCTGCATAAGTTGAAGTAAAATTACTTCCAGATTCTTTGCCCAAAACATATTGTTTCCAGACACTTGCACCTGTATGTAAAGTAGCCACACCAGCAGAAACTGAAGTAGTACCAGTTATATTGCTAAGTTCAGTAGCATAAAAAGTAAGTAAACCACCTTGAGTTCCTTGTACTGTTTCCCTTGCTATTCCCCCCAATAAAGTTGTTGCCATATATATAATATTTTTTAAATCTTAATTATTTTTATGATATTTAAGAGGGGTTAAATAACCCCCCTTTTATTTATCAATATTATTTTGTAACAACTACTTCAGCTTGACGTGCAATTGCAGCACCTAATTTATAAATAGCTTCCAGTCTCCAAATTTGTGCTTCGTTCAAGTATTCGAAATTAACTGTGTTATCTTCACTTACTAAGTCAGTACCAACAACAAAGTTAGAATCACGAGTGATTACGATGTTGTTTTTACCTTGTAAACCATGAGTACTCATACACAATACGTTAGTACCCGGAATGTAGAATTGAAGTACAGGAGCGCCAACACCTTCACTATTTTTGTCAATCACCGAAGCAAGCCCAAAAGTTGCTCTGTAAAAAGTCTGATAGTTAGCAGGTGACATGTACATAAAGCAACCATCGATCCAAACTGGGAAAGCAGTTAAAGCAACATTCATAATTGCATTTACAGTTGCAATTGCAGTTGAAGCAGCCAAAGCAGCAGCAGAACCACCTGATACAGAAGTTGAACCAGTTGCAGTTACAGTAGTTAACCAACCGTCAAATTTATTTAAATTCACATTGGTTAAAGTGGTATCACCTTGCCACAGCAAAACATCATTTAGTTTTGCAATATCCTGAGATTTAATGTTAACTAAAACATCAGCAAAAGGAAGAGGATTGGAAGGATCGCTACCAGCTCTCATTTGCATTTGTGCAATTTTAGAATCCAAAGTTGATTTAATGTATTTTTCTTTAACACAAATTTCTTTAACAGTTACAGAAATATCTTTTAAAGTACTTCCACCACTATAAGACAAAGAACCCGGATCACCAGCTGAATTGTCTTGCAGGTAAGTGTTTCCGATCGCAACATCAGCAAATTTGTCGGTTGATTTAATGCCTTGTTCTACCCTAATACCAGCTTGAGAAAATGATTGGCCTTTTAATATTAAATCACTAATTAATACTTCACCATTACTTTTGGCGTAGGCGGCCATGCCAGTTAAATCGTATGCCATTTTTTTTAAATTTTATTTAATTAATTATTTTTTTCTATTTTTATCTTAACAAGATTTATTTTTTTTCTTTTCCATGATTGCCAATTTGATATAATCACTTTTGGTTAATGGTTTGTTTGAGTTTACTACTGCTTCGCCATCAGGTTTGTTTTCAACACCTTTAGTATTAGCCATTTTTAAAGATTCGATTACAGTTTTATAACCATTTTCGATTTCGGTTAATTTAGTTTCATAAACTTTTTCATTATTTTGGGCTGACATTACAAGATTCTCGTAAGTTTCAGTATGCAAGTCACCCCAAATAATTTGACCATTGGAAACTGATAAAGAAATAGTATAACTACCATCCTTGGTTATATCAATCAAATCTTCAATCTTCTTTTTGTCAAGGGTTGGGGTAATTGCCATTTTAACTTCAGCTTCAGCAGGTTTTACTTCTTTAGTGTCACCACTTACAGGAGCTTCTTCAACAGGTTTTACTTCACCTTCAACAGCTTCAGCAGGTTTAGGAATGTCATAAACATCAGCCAAAAGACCTTTGATTACTGTTATTTTCTTTCCATTGTCAAGGATATAAATTCCATCCTCTATTTTTTCCCCTTCGCCTTTAGTTACTTCTTTTCCTATTTCAGAATAGTTTAAAGGTATCATAGCATTTGGTTTAATTGGTTGGGTACTACCACTTTCAACAACCTTTGCATCTTCCATTTGCAGAGGGTCTAAACCAAACTCCTGTAATTTTTTACCGATTTTTTCTATCAAATTCATTTTTTCTTTTTTTTAATATTCGAATTATTTTTTTTATTATTAATTCGATCATCTATTTAACATATATAAATAGATAATCTTTTCATTTTTTCTATTTAAGATATGATTTATTTAATATTTTTTATGATAGTAAGTATTTGATTCACTAATTCATCCTCATCAATATCCTTTTGCATCTTCATTGAAGTAAATCTTTCAATTACTTGGGGCGAACCTTCAATTGAATATCCATTTATATTTCCTTTTTTAATGTCTTTCCAAATTTCTTCATTGTTTATTTTTTCCCTTAACATCCATGAACCTATTGGAATTTCATTTATATCAAAATTTAATACCTTATAAGCTTTATCGTTCTTATCTTCAATTATCCAACTTTCAACCAAATCAACATCACCATCATTTACATCCTCACTATGCTGAATGTTTATTTTATTGTTTGATTTAAGGAAGGACATAGCAGCCAATTTAACATTTGCCTCATTGAAAAAGATATAACCATCTTCATTTTTATCAAGAGTTTTTTGAAAGAATTCTTTTTTTCTATAATACTTTTTGTTTGGTATTAATGCAGCACCTACTACTTCCCTCAATTCTTCATTTGCCAGTTTAATTGTAGGTTTTTCATCAGATAGTTTTAAAAAATCAACTTCAATCGCTGGTTCTTTAACAAGAGACATTTTTGATATAGAATTTAAATCAACTATTACTTCAGCTATTATCATTTTATTTTACTTTATATTCTTTGATTATGTTAACTAATGAATTTACTATTTCATCCTCATTATGTTCAATTGAAAGTTTGACTTTTTTATTTACTTCCCTTGCTTGGTTATCATTGCCGGGCTTATTCTTTTCAGGTAACTTACTATAACTTATTTCTTTATATCCGGGAACAACAGTTCCAGCATTTTTAGTTGCTTTCTTAAATACCAATCTTTTCCAATTATGGCGACAGTTATAACTTCCTTTATATTTGAAAATTGAATAAGTTCCAAAGTCTTTATTTTCAGTCCTAAAACTCATCATATCAATATCTTCCTTTCGAAAAATAAGGTTTAAATCCAAAACATTAGCACAAAAATTTCTATTTTTATCATCCCTCGGACCATTATATCGATACCTTATAGCATAATCACCTGAATCACTTTTTGAACTTGCAGCAGGATCACTTTCAATTGCCAATTCAAGATCAGTATCTAATATATCATATTCATTTTCAAAAATATAACCCTCATTAATCATATCATCATATTTTATTCCCTTTTCTTTAAAGAGGGCTAAAATGAAGGGTTTAAGTTCTTCAGGTATCAAATATCTTTTATCTTCACACATATATATAAATAGATTTTTATTTATTTTTTTCTTTTTAAACAGTAAACATTTGTTCTATATTTACCCTTTTATTTTGAACATCATTTATTTCTTTTTCAACAACATAGACTTTCTTATCATTAATCAAACCAGCCAGTTTATCATAATCAAAATTATTGGTTGATGAAGAAGTAGTTGAATAACCACCATTACCAGCGTTGTTTGCTGCAATGACTTGGTTAGCAAGATTTGGGTTCTTCATTGTGGCTGCATTAACTATGTATTCTCCCCCCTCTGCTTCTACCTGTACACCACCATTACTATGACTTTTTCCTACAATAAACCCCCCCGTTTTATATTTCTGGGCATTCACGGTTGCAACTTGAACCGCGGCCAATGCAGCCTGAATTATAAGCAATGGCCAAGCAGCTGGAAATCCAACACTTGAAATTGTTTTGGCTGCACCTACAACTGAATTAATCAAAATTGCTTTGATATCCTGTTTCTTTTGCCTTTCAAATTGTTGTCTTTTTAGGGCTTCTTCTTTTTTGTCAAATTGCTCATTTATTCTTGCTTTTTGACTTTCGGTTAAATTGACATTTGACAAAGCTTTTTCTCTTTGAGTTGCCAAAGCAGCAGTTTCAGCACTTGTTTGCTTATTGAGTTTAGCTTGTTGAATAGTTAAATAAGTGTCTGCAACTGCTTGAGCAACTTCCCATGCACCTTCCTTCAGCTTCTTTCTTGTTTCAGCGTCTTGATCAAGCAGTTTTTGATCATATTCCTTTTTACTTTCAATCTTTCTTTCATTATATTCATCTTCAATTAATGCTAAAGCTTCCTGATTATCAGCATATAATACTTGTTGTTCTTCATACCATAATTGATTTTTCTCATTTTCAATTTCAAACTTTTCATCAAGGGAAACAGCAGCAGCCTCTTTTTTTGCAAAGTCAGATTTTGCTTCAGCATCTTCAATATCCTTTATTTGTTTATCATGCGCATCCTTATATTTTTTATCAATTGCCTCTTTATTGGTCTTGTATTCAGCATCAATTAATAAAAGAGCTGCTTTATTATCCTTATAAGTAACCTTATCTTTTTCATAAGCTTGTCTTAGTTGCTCTAATTCTTTATCCTTTCCTATTAAAGAGGCTAAAATAATTCGATTTTGAATGTCTGTTAATTCAGTTGATTGCTTTTGTGCAAGTTCAGTTTGTTCTTTATTTGCTTTTTCAAGAGCTTCTGTTTTATCTTTTTGGGCTTTAATAAAATCATTGGTTTCTTCTTTTTGGAGAGTGTTTAATTGTTTACCAATTTTCTTTTTATCATCTGCATATTGTTTATCTATATCAGCTAATTCACCCTTTGCAATAGCCAGTTTATCAATCCATTCTGCATTATCGGGATATAGTTCAAGTTCTTTTTGTATAAGTCTTATTTCTTCTTCCTTATCAGTTTTCCTTACATTATATAGTTCAGCATTTTTTGATTCTGCTTCAGTAAGTGCTTTTATCCTATCTGTTAGTTTTTCATCCGTATCGCTTGCTTTTTCTCTAAGTTCTGCAACTTCAGCTTCTAACTGTTTATTCTTCTCTAAATTAACTCTTCTATTATCATCCAAAGCATCCCAAGCATCAGCCATCCTTGCAGCTTCTGCAATATTTTTTCCTGCCTCTCCTATTTTTTTGGCATCTTCAACAATTTGATTACCCATTTCCTTTACATCACCAGTCACATTTTTTACAGCATCACGTAAAGATTCTTTTCCTGTAAGTACACCTGCAAGATTTTTGATGATTGATATGGCTGTTCGAAGAGGAATCAGAAGATATTCAACCACAATTTTTAAAGCATTAAAAACCATAATTGGCCCTTCCTTAATTGTTTGGCCAAGAATTTTCATTCCCTTTTCAATCAAGTCTGCACCTGTTTCAGTTTTTTTAAACCAATTTACAAGAGCAGTTATAGCAATAATCAATAAACCAATTCCTGTCGTTGCAATTGCCCCTTTAAGTGTTTTAAATGAAGAAACCCCCATTTTTGCACCCTTTTGAACAGCCTCAAACATTTGGCCGTACTTGGTTTGATTAAGTGATATGGTTTCAGTATTTTTTTTGCTTTCTTCGTTTATTTTATTTAAATCTTTTGAAACATTTTTTATTTTAGTGTCACCTTCAACGTTTACTTTGAGATTTAATTTTATATCTTCTGCCATCTTTATACCTATTATATATATAAATAGATATTTATCTTAAATTTTTATAACAAAAAATCCCCTTTAATTAGAGGATTGACTTTTTATCGATGTATTTTTTACTTTAGAATATAAAAGGAATTTAAAAAATGTTCTTATATCTTTCTTTAACCAGTAATCAACTTTAACAATATCATCTTCACAAATACTAAATAACAGGTGATATGTACCAAATTTTTCAAGTTGAGTTAGTTCAATTTTATCGGGGGTTTGATCTTTTGGAACATTCTTATTTTCCCCAAGTCCATATTCTTCTACCAACTTATTGATATATTGAAGATAATAATTTATAACCCCTTTAATAACATAATAATTTAAATCATATATTTCATTAACGTTTGTAAAAAAGAGCTTGTAGAATATCCTTTTAAATAAGGGTAATTTAATGGGTTGATATAACACGCTTATTATTTCTTCATATTTTAAATCATTTAACATAATTTCAATTTGTCCATATTCTTCAACAATTAATTTTTCAAAATCAATAAGCTTTAAATATTTTCTTTTAAGTCGAATAAATGAAGGAATAGTAATTGAATTGTCTTTGAAAAAATAATGATCATCAATAATAGTACTTATATCATCATCATTTATAAGATTAACTACATTGTAATCAACATTTAAGAGAGTTGATAACATGAACTTTTTAAACTCAATATTATTTAAATCATTATTAAAATCCTTTAATGCACCCTCAATCTCAACCCCTTTTTTTAAACTTATCTCTTTTGGTGAGGTTGGATAGTTATACTTTTTATTCTTTATTATTAATTTAATCATACAAACTTTCTATTTCAGAATCGTAATATTGATCATCTTTAACTATTATTTTTTTATTATCCTTATTAACTTCATCCTCATTATTTATAATTTGTCTGTTAGTGTAACTACTTGCAATTAACTTATATACAGCGTAAAACAAACAGTCAACTATATCATCATGCTTTCCAAAAGGAAAATTTGTACACTCATCCAAAAACAATTCATTCCAATCATCTTGTACAAGTACTACTTTACCATTAATGAGATAATTTTGGATACTTGTTACTCTTTCCTTTTTTTTGCCTGCTGGTGGTGTTATAGTAGTTACAACACATTTGCCTGTTAGATTCCTTTTGAGTTCCTGGCTTATAGATAGTCCAGTTGCTTTTGCCTCAATTACAACCTCATTTACATTGTATATTTTAATCCATTCTTTTATCTCATCAAGTAAATCAGCAAATTCAAAATACTTTGTTTGAACCTTTTGAATATATATTCTTTTATCTATAACACTACACAAAAGGAATGCTGAAGGGTCATTATCAACGTTTTCAGTATATGCAGTATCAAGAAATAGATAGTTTTTTATAAATTGATTTGAAGTTTTTATTTCAGAAAATTTACTTTGTTTTATGATCTTGAAAAAAGTCCTTTTTATCAAATCCCCCTCTAAAGCTGAAGGTTGTTGTAACAGTTGACTTGCAAAAGCACTTGGAGTAAGATCACGCTTGTATTGCTCTAAACGTTCATAACTATATCTCGAAGGAAAAAATAATCCATTTTTATAATAATGAATTAATTCGGGGGTTGTATATTTGGTTAATTCAGCAGTTATATTAACATGTCTATATGTCTTATCATTTAAAAGAGTTGCAGTTAAATCCTTATCGCTAATCCTTTGTTGCAATATTATCTTGAATGCTTTATTATTGTTTGCACGCCCTACAATTACATCCTTATAAGTGGTTATTACTTTTCTCATAAGTGTTTCACTATAAGTATCTTGTGGACTGGAAGGATCATCAATTACACAAACGTCAAACCCTTGACCAATTATACTTGAAGAAACTCCAAAACTTACTCTTATGCCTTGTTTATTAGTTGAATAATCACTTTTTGATTTATTATCTTTCGATAATAGTATTGGCCATCTTTTTTGAAACCATTCACTTGTTATAATTAACTTACTAAATCGACTACTTTTGGTTGCAAGTCTTTGAGTAGCACAAACATTCATAATTTGAAATGAGGGGTTTACTATCCATAACCAAACAGGAAAGATTTCGGATATAAGAATTGATTTACCAGCTCGAATAGGGCAATTTATCAATAAATTCTTTTCAGTTTTTTCACCTCTTAAATACCTTTCTGTTTCGGCTTGAAGGATATCACAAAGATACTTATAGTGCCAATTATCAATAAACTCGATGTGTTTGTAAATATTCTCAATACAAAGCAAAAAAAAAGAATATAAAGAACGTTTACCAAGTTCACTTTCAAGTTGGATGATAAGCTGTTCCTTATTAATTGTTTTTAATATTTGCTCTAAATTTTGCTGCATTTATTCCTCTATTATTTGAACATCTTCAGTATTATTATCTATTATTTCATTATTACTTAACAGTATTGGAGTATCATTCTTTTGTTTAAGTACATTTAGAATATCATTAATTTCATTCGTTTGAAGAGTGTTTACATTTAAAGTATTATTGTTTGTTACAGTATTTAAATTTATTTCAGGTTTGCCCATATATAACAGATTTTCAATGTTTTTTAAAATAGCTATTGATGAATTGTTTGAAATAATAGCCCCTCTTTTATCACCATCTTTATATAACTCATTTGCAATCTTTTGTTGAAATTCATACGCTCTATAATATTTTGTTAAATGATCAGCCAGCACATTTTCCTTTTGATTAACAAAGTTTTCCCTTATATATTTATAACAAGTAGTTAGATCATCCTCGACAGTTTTTTTCGCACATTTAAAACTCAAAGAAACAGCATCCAAAATAAATGTACGTGTTTTACCCTCCATTAAAAGTTCATAGGCCATTTCCCTACGTTTTTCCACATTCGAGGAAATTACATTTTTTCTTATATTTTGTTTCTTTTTTGGCATTTTGTTGGTTCACTTTCTAATTACTTTTTAAATTTTATTCCACTCTTAACCATCTCGTATATAACATTTTGACTTTCAAACTTTAAAAACTCCAAAAACATTACGATTAGTAACATTATAACTAAAATAATGTAAGGTATTAATTGTAATATTGTTACAATAAATTTCCATATTTTTTTTAACTTTTTCATTTTATTCTTTTTTATTTAAATTTATTATGTATTAGCCTTTTTAACAGCTGTTTTGAAATATTATAATTCAAACAGATTTTATTTAAAGGCATTTTTCCAATGTCTTTTTTAATCCTCATTACTTGTTTTTTTGTAATATTGTTAATAAAATATTCTTTGACAGTTAAAGGCGGATATATATCTTGCAAACGTAGTTTCAGTTTTTTTACTAACTTATTAAATTCATGTATTTCAAATTGTTTAGTAAATTTAATTCTTTCATAATTATTATACTTATTCCATATTTTTTTATACTCAATTTTTCCAATATAATTAATTAAAGACTTATCAAATAAATGCTTAGAATAACCATATTTTTCCAATATATAACGATAATTAAACCCTTTATATAAGAGTTGAATAACAGTATCAAGCAATTCAGTATCTTCAATTAAACCCTCTATTTGAAGTCTATTTTTAATAGGTAAAATATTATATTTTTTATCTCTTTTGGATACTCTATCATATATTGTCGAATAATTAAGTTTATGTTTAACACATAAATCCTTCAGTATATTACCTTTTTTAATTTCGGCTCTGATTTCCTCGATGAATTTTTCATCATATTTTTTAATCGGCATAGTAGTTTACTTTTTTTTTGCTTTATTATTTTATTATAAATACTTTAAAAAATCGAAAAGTATTAACTTATTAAAAAATAATTATGTTAAAATGAGTGGCTCAAGAATAGGTTGATTTCCAACCACAACGGCACAACCTATGATTGGACGTTTTAAATCAAATTTGGCGTACTCAAAGGCATATTTTTTAATGTCAATTCCACACCCTACGTGCATTCCCCATATTAAATCCTTCTCAGAAGCAGAGTATTGTATTTGATGCTTGGAGTGTATATGTCCACATACTATATTTTGGCGTTTGTTTTGGAGTGTTGATAAAATGTTTGTACTATTTTCGCCATGATAATATAAAACATTATTAAATTGATAATCAGTTACGTATGTCCAAGATGGAGTTTTTAAAACATCTTTTAGATCTTTAATCCAAAATGAAGATAATAATGATGTGTTTGCTTTTCTAACTGCAATCCTATCGTGATTGCCAATGGTTACTATTGCATTTGGGAATTCATTATGCCATTTTTCGAGATTTGAAATAGCTTTATTCAATTCATCAAGCGCCCCCATTCCGTCAACCACCTGTTCATGATAACTACTAAAATGATTATCCAAAACATCGCCTATAAGCACAATTGTACCACAAAGATATTTGTCTCTTATTCTTTTACAATGTTCAAAATAAAGGGGGTGTTCAAAAGGTTGATGTAAGTCACCTATTATAAGTACATTATTTACATTATACTCTTTTTTTTGGTGATTATTTCTTAGTTGGTTTAAATACTCTTTTACTTTTACTTCTTCATTAATAAATACTCTAATTCGTTTGTTGTTTTTTGTCATAATTTATTTGCTTTTCATATATAAATAGTTGATTCTTTTTATTTTTTTGGAGTATTTATATTTAACAATAAAAAATAATAAGCAAAATTAAAAAGTAAAAAAATGTATTGGACAAAAAAAACAACAGAATCGCTCTTGAATTACTTAAATAGTACTTCTCAAAGAGAAAAAAATAATATTTATAATAATGAATTACGTACTCCTTTAAGGACTTTATGTGAGCAAGCGGTTTATTTAATTTATAAACGCAAAACAAAAAACTTAGTTGATGATCTGGAAGGGCAAATAAATTTCATCCTTAATAAAATAAATAAGAATAAAATAGATGCAAGTCTTCAGTATATCTGGTTAAGTTCAAAAAATTATTTGATCCATAACAGAAAAATGGAACAAAAATATTCATTATTTAATGAATCTGATTTTTCTTACGAATATTTAAGTGAAATTTTCGATAAAAAGGAACATGCTTATAATGACTTTGAAAAAGAAACAAGTGTAAGAGAGCTATTAACTTATGAAGATTTATTGGATATAGCCAGTGAATTAGGAAAAAATAATTATAAATACACGGTATGGTATAACTATTATGTAATGAGGATGAATTACAGTGAATTAAAAGATAAATATAAGTTAACTATTACTCCACTTTGGCACATTGTAAATGATTTTAATTCAGAAATGAAAAAATATTTTGATGAAAATTTTGGAAATATAAACGAAAAGACATATCTTTGTGATGCTTTTTAATTCAATAAATATGTTTTTTGTTGAAAAGGGGGCTAAGATGTAAAAATCAAAGCCCCCTTTCTTTTTTTGGTTTAATTAATGGAATCTACTTATTTGCTATATTTTACTTCTTCTTCAAGAACTGGCAACTCACGAATGAATTTATAAATGTTTTTTTGAATCACATTCTCAATTTCGATGTTATCTTTAACCAAAAAGTATTTAAACATCTTTTCAAACTTTTCTGGTTGAATATCCTTGAACTCAATGTATTGATGATAATAAAATTCATAAGCTTCTGGCAATTTATATACCTTTTTTTCTTCTTTATTGTCCAAAATAAGTTCAAATAGTTCATTCTTTTTATTTTTTGGGATTTCGTTTGTTTTTTGCTTACTCATGGTTATTTACTTTTATTTATACTATTATTTATTTCGGTTAGTTCAAATTGAATTGAATCGATTATTTGTTTATTCTCATTTTTGATTACTTCTATTTGTTTGCTATTATCATCTTTAAATGACTTTATTAATCCATTTATGCTTAACATGGTGAGTACTAAGGATGAAACAAAAAGTATTGATATTATTATATTCTTTTTCATGTTTTTTACTTTTATTTTGCTATGATTATTTTTTAGTTTTTTATTAAATCCTCTATTTTTATTTTTTTGTCACTTTCGGAAACTATTGTATTATTTCTAATATATAAGGTTTCAGATATAAATACTTGGTTTTTCATAAACTTAAACCCGAACTTTGAAAGTCTTATCATTCCATTTTCGCTTTCGATTAAATTCCATTTTGAAATTAAAGAATAATCGGTAATTCTTTTGCCAAATTCCTTTTCGCATTGTTCAATTACTTTGGAGTAATGTATATTTACACTACCTTGATAATCGGTTTGGAATAAATGAACCAAGGAAATAAGAAAATAAACATAAGTTTCATCAAATTGACGTTTGTATATCTTGCTTTTTGCGTTACATACAGGACAAGCACATTCAATTTGATTGTTTTTAAATTCTTTATAATCTTGAATAAGTTGATATTCTTTCTCTGTGATTTCCCAAAAGAACTTTTTTTCTGTGTTTTTTGTTAAAGTTTCCATTTTTTTGCTTTTTAATTTTAATTATTTTTTGTCTTATACAAATAAATACAACAAAAAATTAAAAAACTCTTGCTTATGTTAAATAAAAAACTTATCTTTGTGTCAAAGATAAATCTAAACCCTTATTATATATATCTTTTATTTAGATCTATCTTTTGCATGTTATTGATTATTATGTTGTTATTTTATAACCCCTTTAATTGCCATAATTGAAGGGGTTATTTTTTATGATAACAATCATATATAAACATGACAAATATCATACTTTTTAAATGACCTATTTTAAGGGCTATTTTTTGAAGGATAATATAAAAGGGTAGTCATACTACCTATTTAATAGAGATAATAAAAAAAGAGGATGGCCATTGGTGTGCTATCCTCTTTAAATGTGTCCGGGTTTTGTAAATAAGACAAAAAAATTATTGAATAATGGGAATATATGCCGGACTTCTTCTTCTTTTAATGAAATCATATATAAATAGTATCTATTCTTATTTTTTTCTATTTAATACTATATGATATTTATCAGGTTTTTATATGACAACAATCATACGTTATTTTTAACCCTTTTTCAATTTATCATAATTTTAATCGTATTTATAAGTGTAGAATCCCATTTTTACATGATGTTTGGAGTAGCTTCCCAAACATGGGGCGAAGAGTTATTACTCTCTCTTCCCCCTTTATCTTTCTAAGAGTAAAAAAATAAGATGAGAATAAAAGAGTAAAATAATGATAATCAGTTATTACGACAACACAGAAGCAAAAGTACCTATCCAATATGGAGTATGGGAAATAAAAGATTTGCTTTCAAGTGATCAAATAAAAGAACTTACTTTTAATTGCAATAAAGGTGAAAAAAAGAAAGAACAATTACCTATTGTTACTTTGTCCTGCTCAATGCAAAAAGGTGAAAAAAAGGCCAATAATATAACTAATCATAGCGGTTTAATTTGGTTGGATGTTGACAAAAAAGATAATGAAGATATTGAAAATAAATATTTATCAATAAAAAAAGATAAATATACTAATATGTGTTGGCATACTCTTAATGGTGGTTTAAGAGTAATAATAAACACTAACTGCATTAATGTTAATGATCATTTTGACTATTGGAATCAAATTAAAGAATATTACTCAATAACATATAATATAGTAGTAGATACTCATTGTTCAAATGTTAAATCCTTCAGTTATGTTAATTATGTAAAAGAAGAAGATATATATAGTAATGTGTATTCAACTACTTTTACTGAAAAAGAATTTAATAAAACTTTTATAAAAAAGTATCAAAACGATGTAAAAAGAAATAATAATAAAAATGCGACAGAACGTGCTAAAAAGAATCTAATTCATATTAACATATCTTCTTTAAGAATTGATTTAGATAATTTAAAAATGCGACAGAACGTGCTAAAAAGAAAATATAATATAATAGCACGTTCTGTCGCATTTTATGATTTTTATTATGATAATTTGAAATATAAAACAGAAATTGATGAATCGTTTTTTATTGATAAACAACAACCAGTATATATTGCATCTGGTATAGATAGTTGTAGGATTGAATTATATAAAAGTTTAAGAATAGAAGAAGGTAAAAGAAATAAAATGATTGGCTACTTCAGCTCATGTTTATTGTTTTTGAATAAGCAGACAACTTTTACTCAATTATTTAATGCAGTTAAAAAAATAAATAAAGATCATTGTTTTCCAAAGTTACCTGCAAATGAAGTTTATCAAATTTGTAAAAATAATTATGATAAATTTAAATCTGGTGAAATGAATTTTGATAAAATTATTAAAAGAAAATATGTTTTTTACTCGAAAGAATATGTAAATGAACTTACTGAAGAACAAATTGAAAAAATAGAAAATTTTGATGGTGATAAACTGGCAATGTTCTCAAAATTTAAAGCAATTAATAAAATGAAATTGACAAAAAAAACTAAGAAAATAGGTATGCAGAAAGAAAATGAAAAAAAAATATATGAAATGGTGGAATCAATGCAAAATGAAAAAATAAACACTTCAATTATTGCAAATAAAATGAATGTAAGCAAAAGGACAATTGAAAGGATATTAAAAGAAAATCAAGATTTAAAAAATTATATTAAAGATTTAAATCAATAAATAATATGACAAATATCATTAAAAAACATGACAAATATCATACTATTTATTTTGAATATTTTAAATTATTCTATTAAATTTAGTATTTATAATAAATTTAAAAATAATAATAAGCAAAAAAAGTAAATAAGATGAAAAAAACAGAAGAAGAATTAAAACAACTCTTGAATGAGTATATTGTTTATTGCCATTGCAACGTTAACAATAAAAAAGAAAGCAAATTAGTTATAACCCATCGTAAACACTTTGAAAAATGGTTTGACTTTGAACATTATTTGTCTTGCAAAAGAATCGATATAGATGGTGAACTTGAAGAAATTATTATTTATGATAATAACCATGCAGGTGACAATTCACCAGTTGATTTTAATTATGAATTAACTGAAGAAGAACAAATGGAAATATTAGATGAATTTCCAATTCCAGATTTTAATGTAACAAGTGCCAATATAGTTAAAACAAATAACTATACGTTTGATTTTATTATATTGAACAATAATATAAGTGGTAGATATTTTTCTGGTACTGTTACAAAAAATAAGAAGAAAACAACAAAAAAATAATTAATTAAATTAAAAAGTAAAAAAAAATGAAAGCACAAAACAAAAAAAATAGTGATTGTTTTAAGTATTTTTTTAACGAAAAGGAAAATACTTATATAGTTGTTCATAATGATGAAAATTTTGATGGTATATATGAACCTATTTATAACAATTATTATCTTCAGATTAATTACTCTTATGAGGATGGAAATGATAATATTGTTGAAAATTTTTGTTTAAAAAAAATAACTATGGATGAATTTAAAAGTACATTTGAGATACCTTACATCAGTAAGGATATTAAAAATATGAAAAAAATGCGGGATATTAAAACTAAAAGATTTTATAAAGAAATATTTTTATATTTTTCTGGATTAATTGTTTCGTTAGTATTAATGAACTACTATTTAATTGTATTATTTAGTATAATTGCTTTATTTGGAGTATTTTTTGGAAATTTAAAAGTATGGTATGAATGCAGCCACCTCAATAAAGAAAATTTAAATAATATTTTTATTAAGGCAAAAAGAAAAAAAGAACAAAAATTTATAAAAGGACAACATGTAATTATTACAGGAAAGAAAGTACCATTATACACCACTATTAAATTTATCCAATGGAATGAAGAACATAAAGATTGGAATTATTATTTTGATAATGGTAACGGAATATTAAAATTTACCACAGATGCTTTTATCGAAGCAATATAACATTTTAAAAGGGGGCATTATGCGATCATACAACAAAAGAACTTGGCTAAATAAAGATGATTCGCCGTCACTTGGAAGCGTTGTCGCATTTGATGGCGAAGTAAATTATAGCAATGGAACCGAAAGAACTACTTTTTTAGCGGTGTCGGATTGCAGTAAAACGATTAAGCTAATTAAAAACACCGAAAACATTGAAGATTTTACGGAAAAAATGAAGCTATTAAAAAGCGAAATAGAACTATTTATTGACCACTTAGAAAAAGAATTATGAAACACGCAATTAGGGCAAAAATCAACAATACCATATACATAATAGATATGGCTTCGGATAGTGCTGAATCATACGGAGGAGTTAATGCTTCAAATTATATTGGATGCGGCACTTATTATTCGTACGATGAGGTTAAAGCAAACGATCCTAAAATGACACATTTTTGGGGCAATAAACAAAAGTGTAAATACTATCCAATTTGGAATAAAGATGAACGAAGCAAAAAAGTGATGAGTTTATTAAAGCCGTTCTTTAAGAGTTTAACCAAAACACCAAAACCCGGACACCCCGGACAATACGGATATTTTAAAAAAGGCTGTGAATGGCCAATTTTCGGACTCCATCTTGTAAGCAACGCCAATGATGATTTTATTATTAACGCAGACGAGATGTGGAAAATTAAAAATGAATTTTATCTTAAAGACAAAGAATGGAGCTCGATTATAAAGGAACTCGCAAAAGAACATTTAGAATTAACCGGAATAGATGTCTGATCGAAGCGGCCTTATGCTTGCTTATAACAAATGGATATACTTGATGAATTTCCACCCTAACATTATTCCTCGTTTTTAGGGGCATTTAAGACACTTTGCACTTCAGACAGGGGTTTTATTATAGAATACTTTTTAAGTGCCTCTATGAATTCCCAAACTTCTGAAAAGGGTTTGGTTGCAAGATACTTGCTCATTTCATCCACTAATTGTAGTGGAAGAATAATTACTTGTTCGTTTATTTTATTTTCCATTTGCTATTTTTATTTTCCAAATATTTTTTTATTATAATAAAATCATCATCATTACAATATAAATTGTCAAATATTGTATATAATTTTATTTCTTTTTCTTTCTTTATTATTTCACTTTCCATTTTGCTTTATATATTTAACATATATAAATAGTTAGATTTTTATTTTTTTTATATGACAAATATCATTAAAAAACATGACAACAATCATAGTATTTTTTTGGTTAATTTATATCCTTTTGTTACCTTTGATTGTATTTATAAGTATAAGACAAAAAAATTATTAATTAAATTAAAAAGTAAAAAGATGAAAAAAGTAACAATTAAACAAACA
>Ga0172381_10003299_pt1 | contig 17196 bp, 20 predicted proteins | sample Leawel6488metaG_FD_119754 | JGI IMG/M metagenome (GOLD analysis project Ga0172381, IMG submission 119754) | Leachate microbial communities from a municipal landfill in Southern Ontario, Canada - Leachate well 64-88 metaG | ecosystem: Engineered > Solid waste > Landfill > Unclassified | place... | reverse complement strand
CGTACAAACCTAAGAGTTCTTGTCCCATTCCTTCCGCTTGCGTACACTGGTCTAAAACAGAACCGATGAGTCCTAACAGTTTCTCAGAATCCTTGTATTGCTCAAGGATGTACGGTTTTGTAAATTCTCTGTAATCGCTAACCCAATTCATAAATCCCTCTACATCCGATTTAAGATAATTCGAGCACCAATAAGATCGGCATAACTAGTACTATCAACGGGTATTACCTGCGAAGTATATACAGGGGTATCTTCTAAATTATCTGTAAGGGCAACCTGAATTACAGTTTGTCCAATTCCTGGAACTTTGTATATCCCTGAGCAAACGCGATCGGGGATAACATCTTTTCCAATTGTGTATTCTGTTTTCGACCAATCTAAAATTTCTGTTCTCAGACTTTCTTCGCCCGGGAAAGTTTCTTCTGAATAAAGTTGGTAATCAATTTTTATCCAAAGAAATTGTGAGACAGGACGAGAGAATCCAACAAGTTGAATTTCATTATTCGTGTCTTGGATAAAAACTTCGGTATTTCCAAAAGGTTGTATCCCTGCCGCGATCGTGTTCCAAATACACATCGCAACATCATAATCAGATCCGCCGATCACTACAGATTCCGAAGATTTAGGGGGACGACCCGATTCGTCTGTAACCCAGTTTCGATTTGAAGTTGTCTTTGCAGAAATTACACCTGGGACATCGTCCAATAAATGAGATTGAATTGCCTCGTCTGTACCCTTTGCTTTTATTGAGTTGACAGACAATTCACGCCTAATCCTTAATTCTTTATCCGTCTCAATTTCAGTCCCAGATATACCGGGTAAGTAGTTGTAAACTCTATCCCAATCTGATACAGGAATTAAAATTGTATTTAGCTCACCCGATGAAAGTGTTTGATAGCCAACTTCGTCTGCTTCAAATCTTCCAAGTGTTCCAGCATAAATATCGAAACCGGACGGTGCATTTACTACACCTAAAGGCGTTTCGTATCCATTGTAAAACACATTTAATTCGCCGTTAGTAAGTAAAGATTCACCGGAGTAAGTTGAGGACATTAAAGCAATTCTAAGAGCTTCTAGGGTTGTTTGTGCGGCGTTTGGAGTGAATGTTACTGTACCAAAGGTAAATTGGAAAGTCAACTCTGTTCCAGCTGAGTGACCACTTGTTTCTGAAATGATAATTCGTTGCGAATTTATGCGAGAAAGATTGACAGGTGCTTGCAACGAAAATGACAAATTACCTCTTGAACGAAGTGCTTGAGAACCTTGTGGTATAACAGCATTTTCGGCTAAAGTGTAAACCATAGCGTCACAATAGCAAGCCATAGCTAGTCGTCTTTGAATTCCACTGAGCCCTGACAAAATGTCCAAAGAAACACCTGTTGCCTGGTCTGGGTCATGTGCAGAATAAATTTCTTGTCCGGCTTCAAACCAATGCGAAGAAGCTAATGCAAGTTGACTGATTAGTAATCCATTTGGACTATCTACAGTCGTATCAAAATCAGGCCCGAAAACAGTTTTAAGGGCTGTTTCAATTTCAGTTCGTATTTCTTGCAGTGTCTTTCTTACGAAACCTGAAGGTGTAACAAAAGTTCCCATTTTATATTTCTCCGTTGACCTCATTACCGTTGTCAGCTAATGCTCTAAATATAACTTTATATTCGCGAGTAGAGGCATCAAATTTGATTTTTAATTTTTCTAAACTTTTCACCCCTTCTACGCCAACAATGGTGGCAGCAAGAAGAGAGCGAACTTTTCCTAAATCAGGATTTTTTTTCATTACTTCTTTGAAATACGGGACACCCATATTTCTATCTAAATAGCATTCTCCTCGGAATGTTTGTAATCGACATTTCACTCTTTGACAAATTAAATCAACAAGCTTATCCAATGTCTCACTTTTTCGGAGACTGATATTTCCAGTTTCGTCTAAAAATAAATCCCAAGTTTCTGTGGCAAGACTAAATTGCATAATTCTCCTCAGGTGTTGAATTTGGCATAGGTGTTGGAGGACTTGATGGGCCGGCAGGTGTTGGGTGTAAATGGTCCATTACAGAAACACCGGCAGCGTCAGTTGCCCCAACAAAAATATCTTTTCTCACAATTAAGTTATCGTGAAAAACCATTGGTCCATCAAAAACCAATTTCTTTGCTTCAAAAGTAATTACACCATCTTTGTCAATGTGTATCTTACAACGCCCGCGAATTGGTTTAGGAGATAACCCAGGTATTGCCACTGCATTATCTAATCCAAATTTTGAAGCAGTGCAAGGCGAAGAAATACTACCATCAGAGTCTCTCCAAAAACCTGTATCAAGTTCTGAAAACAGTAATAAAACTCCGTCACCTTTTTCAAGTGGAAAATCAATATCAAAAGAAGCTGAAGAAGGAAAAATTACAGGAACATCTGAAAGTTCTGGTATTTCAATTTCAACTCCGTTATCTCTTAATAAGCGTATGGTCGGTTGAATTGTCGCTCTATGTGTTTCAGCATCATATGCAACTATGACGCCGGGTAAAGAGGTATGGACGCTTTCCATTGTAGCGTTGAAAAAATTATGTAATGTCGCATTTAGAGAACTCATTGTATTTATGCCTCTACTAAATCTAAATGGGTTGAAAATTCAGAGTCTGAGCGATTACCTCCATTTATAATCATTCTGTCAACAACAAACAAACCGTCAACTTTTCCATGACAAAGATGGACAAGATTATTTGGTTTTATTTTTGGCATCATAATTATATGGGCGTCATAGGTTTTCGGAATAGAAGTATATGCTTCGTCGAGTGCTTTGTATATCCCTTCCTCTGCACCTGTTCTCAGAATCATCATTGCATTGGACTTCCCTGAAACTGTAGATTTTTGTTTCACAGAACCTGCCAAATCACTTACCTTTGTTCGAGTGGCTGCGAGGTAGTCCGTTGTATCAACTAAATCGAGTAACCCACAATCGTTTCTCAAATACGCCACAGAATAGCTAGAATCCGCTACTAAAGAATAGATTACCAACTGGGCTACGTCTATGTATAGCCCGCAATTATGGGCACGCAAATCACGCCCTACACGCTCAATCGCCTCTCCAGATGAACCTATAAATGTCCAACCCCCTGGAAGTGTTATGTTTTCAATGTTTTCTAAACCAATAGGGATTAATCCTAAAATACCGCCAATTGCTTCAACAACTTTACCCCAGTTAGAATTTTTCTGAAAATGTAATACAACTGGGGTAGATGTAAATGGGCGTTTGAGTGATCTAAGAGAAATAGATCTTAGTGTTGTGACAGTATCTTGGTCAACTGAAGTTGTTTGAGAATCTATTATATTCCCCTGGTAAATTAAACCAGCTTCACCTTCGTCAGAGTAACCTGCATAAATTAAGATATTGGAACCTCTGGTAAGAACTTTGTTCTGCGTGTCTTCGCTTGCATTGTAGATCGTGACCGTTGCTTCGTTGTCATTGAAAATGCGAGATCGTATTATTTCAAAATCCAAATCGAGAGACGCAATGTCAACTTCCGTCCATTCCCATTTATCGCCTGTTTTCAATGCAGGAGATCTTACCACAACTCTTACAACTCTACCCCAAGCCATTTCTAGCCTCCCACGTTTTCACTTCTTCCGGTGTTATCCAAAACAAGCCCCAGGTATTTCCTAATGCTGAATATTCACTAAAGTCTGTTTTAAGTGTTGTAAGATTTACAACAACAAGATCTCCGAAAATAGGAGAAACAGCGACTTTATTTTTCAATAAAGGATATAAAGGGACAACTTTAATGCCAACCAATTCAGAAGTGTACCCTTCGACATCTATAAACCATGCGGAGCTTCTTGTATTCCAGCAAAGTCTCACAGTGAGAACAATTTGTTCAGGTATTAAGACTTGAAATTTTTGGTCTGCACTTTTATCTGGGTTAAAAGGTATTTTCATCATAATAAATTAAAGCCTTATTTCGACATTATCAAGGAATAAACTATTTTCTTCTTGTGGGGTTGCCTGCGTTGCAACCTGCTGACCTGAGTTTACTTGGTTTGCAGATTTTTGCTCAATTGTAGTTTTCATTTCTTGTGGTTGTACGGCTGCGGTGATTTTATCTTCCCTCAACTTCACTTTATTCACTTTTTGAAAACTTATATCAATTTCTAAACAGTCACCGGTATTCTCATTTCGTTCAGTTGAAATTCTTGTAATAGCTACATTTTCATAGACTTTTAAAGAGGTGACAAGTGTAACCAATTCTTTTCTATCCATGAGTTGTTCTAAAGCTTCCCAAGTTTCTTGCGCCCTGTTTGTAAGGGTAATTTCTTTTGACGCTTCTTCTAAATCCGTTGCTTTCGAATCTTCAGTCAACGCATCAGACCCGCTGTTAGATAAAGAGAAATTAGAAATCAATGCTCGCAAAGACCCCATTCTTAAAGCGATTGCAATGTGGTCACTTACTTCAGCATTCTTTTCTACAGGATGCGAAGTAACCATTGCAATTTTTTCGTGAGTTTCATTTAAGATCAAATCTAAACTTATGTCGCCGACGCTGTACCCGTCAACTCTGTAGAAAAGACTTGTCGGGATACGAGGTTCTGATGTACCCATGATTTTTCTTGCTATTGCACCGGCTGCACTTATCACATCTGCCCCACTAATAAAGATTTCAATTTCACATTGAATGCCGCATTGAACGCCCTGTTGGCTATATCTACAACATCAGCAGCCCCTAATCCTGTTTTAGTGTCTTTTTGAGAATCTGGGATCTTGAAGTCAAAGGAGTTGGCAATATGAACACTTCCTTGCCCTTGCTGAATTGTTTGTTTCAATCCGTCAGTTGCACCTTTTTTCAATTTTGCATCTTCCCATTCAATCCCACGAGACTTTTTGTAAAGTTCTTTCGCGTCGTCGTACATTTTAGTCCACGTCTTTAAATCGTCCGCGGCTTTTTTTCTCTGCTCATTAGTTGCCGAAGGATCGTTTGCAAGCTCTTTAAATGCTTTGAGTTTTTCTTTATAAGTTTTTTCGTAGCTTTTTAATCGCTCTTCTGGTCCTTTATAGAACGCATCGCCTTTTTCAAATTCGTCTAATTCCATCTGACTGAACATTTCTTTCAACTCTTCTTTTTCAGCGTCACGAAATGCTTTAATAGATTCTAAGGCAATAAGAGTGACGGTTAGTATTCCACCAACCCCCAAGAACATTGATTTAATTGAATTACCAACTGTCTTTGCCGCTGTGCCAACGGTGTACATAGTTGATCGTAGAACCCCCATTGCATTTATTTGCCCATAAATTGCTCCAGTAGATGACATCGCCGCTCTTTGCACAAACAGTTGAGCACCTGCGAAAGCACGAGTTCCAACTATCGCACGAGTGAGCATTGCTTGCAAGCGTGGGCCAAAGATAAGTAACAACAACGGCCACAATTTATCGAGGTGGGTGATAAGAGAAACAATTGGTTCGATCAGTGCACCCAAAAGGCTACCAATAAAGCCGAGTAATGTGCCAACCGTTGATAACGCTTGTAAATAAGTATCCCAGTCAATCTCTTGTAGCGTTTCAGCAAAAGCCGAGACAGATGCAATAATTGGCCCCCAGTCGATTGCAATGACAGCGTCTGCCATTTTTTTCAACAAAGGTAAAAATGCCTCAGCCATGTTTTGCAGAGCAGTAACGACATTATCCTTTAATGTGGACAACTTACCAGCCAGTGTCTTGCTTTGGGCCTCAAGGTTACCAAAAAACAACCCACCCTCAGAGGTAGCTATTTGGAACGCCTTGGTCACATCCTGTGCTGAAATTTTACCCTGGGACATCAGGTCCTTGAGTTCCTCCACGGATTTGCCGGACTTTTGAGCCATTACAGTAAGCGGGTTGAACCCCTGGGTAATAAGCTGAAGCAAGTCTCCCCCCATTAGCTTTCCAGTGGACTGAATTTGCCCAAACACCAAGGCTAGGCTGTTCAATTTATTTTTATCTCCTCCAGCTACATCTCCCAGCATTTTAAGAGTAGGGACCACGCTTTCAGCTTCCAATCCGAAAGCCATTAAAGTTTTCGCAGCTCCCGACAATCCGAGCTTATCAAAAGGAGTTTCAGCGGCAAATCCCGAGATCTCTTGTATGACAGAGTTCGCACGATCGGCAGACCCTGTCATTACTGTAAATTGGGCGTTGAGGCCTTCCATAGCCATTGCAGCCTGAATCCCTGTTTTAGATAGGGTAAACAAGCCCGCACCAACCGCAAGTCCACCAACAATCTTTTTGAAGCCGCTGAGTGCCGACTTACCTTTTTCTAGTCCTTGAGGATCTACTCGAAAACCGAGTTTCGTTACTAATTCTTCAATAACCATTTTCACTCCTTGATAGCTTGATTTTGGTATTCCCCAATTGCTGTTTCATAAGCTTCTCGCATATCCAAAAGAGCATTCATTTTTCTCACATCTTCTAGATCCCAAGTGTTTATTTCAGAAAGTGGAATACCTTTATCAAGGACTATTCGCCAGACTGGCCATTCGATGTCGAGGTCAGTGCGTAGTTCGCCTACTTCGCCAATTTCAGCCCAGATTTTTTCACTTCGTCTTTTGGCCGTTTTACAAAATCGGTTAGATCTTGGAATCCAAAACGGGCCATAAGCGTAAAAGGGGTCAGTTTGTTGAACCTCCAGGATTCTAAAACTGCTTTGTAAAGCGTCTCTAACGCCTGACCTTGAAAGGCTTGGTTAAGTGTCGCAGAATCTCTTATCTCAATTGCTGGGCACCCTGGCGCGACAATAGTGGCACCTGCAAGACTTCCGACAATCAAAGTTTCTTGGACAGCCTCAGAAAGTCCTGCCAAAGTAGATCCTAAAATTCGTCCAAGCCCATCTAAACTGATGTCGCTTGAAAGATCAAGTTTTTCAATGTCGACAATTCCTGTAATAGATGTAATGACTGGCATAACAATGGATAACACCGCCGCATCCAAGTGACTTGCCTTAAGTATTGGAAGCGGGGTGTAGGTTATTTGCAATTCATCAACAGAAAGGGTAGTAGGTTGTAACATGAGTTTAATTTCCTCCTAAGAGTGATCCGGCAGCACCTGTCTCAAACAGCCATGCTCTTCCACTTGTATCGTCGCCAAATTCAGCGTCTGGGTCTTTTGCAATCCAAGCCTGTGGGGCAGTGAAAAGCGTTGTCCCTAAAAGATCCTTAATGATTAAAGGAAGGACCCCGACATTGCTAACTTGGTCAGCAGTTAGCGCCACAGACAAATTAGTGTTAGATGTAGAAGTTTGAAGAAGGGTGAGTTCTACTTGAAAATCGTAAGCGTTTTTATTTACACGCTCTACATCTCCGCCAGCACCTCTCTTCTTGTCAAACGCATTACCGTTTCTGGTAATCTTAATAAATGTACCTTCAGCGAAGCCGGACAAAATCATCCCACCCCATGCAATGGTAACCATTTTTGGATCATATGTAGCAACCGCAGTTCTCATAATGTAGCTCCTTTTAGATTGAAATTGTACCGTCAATAGAAACGGCGTGGAATGCTCCCAGATAAAGAGCAGTGAATCTGATGGCTGGTAATTTACGAGCAACTTTGTCAGCTTGTGAAATGCCAGCATATTTTGGTACCGTTACAACAATAGAATCTGCCTGAATAATTCCAGCGTTTGCCGCTTCACTCAAAACACCTCTCACAATTCCTTCTTCCATTGTGATACCGTTGTCATCGTAAGGGACTTTTCTGTTGTTTACAAGAGTACCATAAACAGCCTCTCTTAATCGTGCTTCAATCCAGTCAGTTCCAATGATAATATCAATCCATTCGCCGGAAGCAACTTTGCCTTCTTGCGTAATGTTTACACCACCGACTGAATCGTAGAAGTTACAATTCTTACCTTTTAATGCAACTTCTTTCGACCCAATATTGTCAACTGCAATTCCTGCCAATGTCTTGAAAGCCCAAGTTGAAGTACCAGGATTAAAAGGAAATCCTTCGCCCATCCATGCCGCGTCAGGGTAATCGTTGCCACTTGCAGGTGTTGCATGATAAAGAACTGCGGTGCGTTCCATTGCTTTTGTTTTTAATTTGTAAGCAATGTCAGAAACTGATAATGCGTCGTAACAATTTACATCGCTCGACCAAAGAATCATAAATCGTTTTTCAGCTTCAACCCAATCGGCTAAATCTTCTTCATACGTTTCAAGGACATTTTGGTCCGCTAAAACACCATAAAAAGAATTGTCTTCATTTTGAATTAAAGCTAATCCTTCTTCAATGCTTTCATCGTCTGTGTCCAATCGCCCAACGACAATTCGAGATACAGATGGATTTTGTGCAAACACTGCTCTTGCCATCTTGTAGATTTCATCGGAGCTTTCAAAACCTTCGTCCATAAGCGATTTCAGGTTCTGATAACTTCTTGCTCTTGAAAAGGCTGGAGTGGTTTTGGTGGTGGCGAAAGTGGAAAGCAATAAGGGCACATTGAATGCCGCAACCGCCACGCCTGTTGTTTCACGGGAAATGTTTATTTCCACTATTTCTTTTAATGACATTCTAGCCTCCGTTGGTTATTGTAATGTCTGTTTCAAATTTGTCTTTACTTATTGTACCACCGATTGATCCACGAACTTCTACTGTTTCAATAGTTTCAAGTGATCCCATCTTTGCTCTTGCTCGTAACATCGTCAAGGTCAATAAGTGTTCTCGTATCCAATTAGAATCATTTAGATATGGAAGTGTTGTAGGTCCGTCAGTTCTCAAAACTGATACACCATGTTCAGAAAATAAATTCTTTATTTCAGTATCGTCTAAAGATTCTGCCAATAAAATTAAATTGTCCCCTAGCCCGCGAGTTTCCCATATTTGAACACTACCCTTGTATTGAAAAACTCTTGGGCTAGGAAGATCAAAACGATCTCCAATTTCATGACTAGGTGTTGCCCCAACAGGCGTCCAAGAACCCGTACAATCAAGGGTCAAATAATTTCCTTTTGGAGCAGGAGCGTCTTGGTGACTCTGAATAATAATTACATCTTCACCTAAAACAGTTGTCATCCACTCAAAGAGAAAATCGTATAGTTCTTTATTATTCAACTTGCCCTCCCTATATCTGTTGCCAGGTATTTATAGTGAGGTATCAAATCATTTTGGAAATTCAGTGCTGTCACAATTTCCCATTTTCGACCTTGCCAAATTACAATGTCGCCGGAATTGTTTGTACCTTCTTGTGATACATTCATAGGGGTATTCGAATAAACCTTGACAGAGCCTTTGTCTCTGCGGCCTTGAGGTAAAAATTCTGTGTCCTTTCCAGTCGCTGGTTGAATTGATCCAATAAAATGGGAAAGCGTTTCAGTGTCTTTCCAAATCCCTTTAACCCATTCGCCTGTTCGTACAATCACAGATAAATTTTTTGGAAACAGTGTACTCATCCTCTCACCACCTTACTTGTAATTGACTGGCGGAATGCACCTTTATCTATAAGAGGTCGTGAACTACCCTTTCTCTTTTTTGTTGCTTTAGTGTTTTCTACAAAAGTTTCAACAACAAAACTCCTCTTTATCTCACCTTCATATGCAACACCAATCGTTCTCAATATACTTTCAGCGTTTGCACCTTTTATCGCTCTCTTGTATCCATTAGATAATAAGCGAACAAATTTTTTTTCAACCCTTGTTTTCGTCTGATGCATAAGAGGACGAGAAGGAATTTTATTTGCTGGCGAACCTTTTTCATGAATGTAAGCAAGTTCAGCCATTGAAATACCAACAGGTTTTCCATCAGCGTCTACAGGAGGTGTAGCGTCACCTGGTACACCAACATGGGCTTTCATTTTAGAAAGCTTTTTTATCAGTGCCTTTATTCTTTTCTTACCCATGTCTTTACTTGATGTGGAAACATCTGTAATTCTAACGTCCACGCACCACCCCCATAAAAGGTTTGCACCCTTTTCGGAGTGCTAACAGTTGCAAGCCAAATCTTGTTTGGGCAAGTTCTGCGTCGCTCGCGTTTGTTGATACTGAAATACCTGAGGTACCTGAAGACCCATAAGAAATCGACAAATCGCCTTCCTTCTTACTAACGATCGTTCCAGTTGTCCCAGCTTCTGCATTTCCACTACCGGCCCCCATTGCTCCGGAGACGGGTGTAAATAAGAAACCAATGTGAGCGGCAAGAAGTGCCACGGCCTGATTATATTTATGACCGTAGAACTTTGCATTGGTTCTCTCTTTAGCCATAGTGATGTAAACAGAAGCAGACGCATCGGATAAAAGATTTGGAGCGATTGCCTGTAAATACTGTTCTATGGTTAAAGGAGAATTCATTTATTGACCTCGGTTTTTCAATTCTTCGGCGATTGCAATTTTTCTGTTCATTGCCATTGCACGGATGCTCTCTTTTTCTGATTTTTCAATAAAAAGATCCGCCTGTGCTTCGCTTTGAATTTCATCTACCACATCTTTGATCTGGTCGTTTGGGATTTCGTCCGGCTTGCAAGGTTCTTTGACTTCTTTGTCACCTTTCTTTGTCACCTTGTAGATAGGAGTAAGGGCGCCTTTTTTAATGTGCCCAGCAAGTGTCGCCTCAACTTTTTTCCAGTCGGCATCACTAATGACATTTATCCCTGGAACTAAGACAAGTTTTGAAACACCTTTACCGCGTTCTACTGTCAAGGCATTGCTTTTCTTGTAATTTACTAACATATAATCTCCTGAAGATTTAGTTGTTTAATGGTGGTTTTAAGCTTCGTTTTGTCTAATGGTAGGTAAACGTGTACTGAAACCAAAAAACAAGCTTAAAACTTACCTTTTACCCGGTTTATTTGAAGATTTTTGCAAATCGGGTAAACAGCTTTTGCAAAACTCTTAAAAAAGTGGTGAACTATTAATCCCCGTCCACCAAGGGTTCTCTCAGGAGTAAATCCTAAAGACCGTCGCAGAACACAACAGATTGAGGGTAGTAGACAATAGTTCCACCTGTACCTTGTGAGCACAAGATTTCGTATGTCTTACCGTTCAATTGTGGAGGCATTTGTTCAAAGCGTTGTGGAATTTGAACTTCAACTTTCAATGGGTCTCTTGCGTACGCCATTGTCCTCGTTGTCTTGTTTTCACCTGCATCAGCTAAATCAGGAACCCAATCAATTTTCGTGATTTGAGGGTAGTTTTCTCTAATGAACTTCATAATGGTTTTGTCTCTGTTGGTACCATATGGAGTATTTTGCAAGAGGTTGAAGTTGCTTAAAGGCAGGATAACTGTATCAGGTTGTTCGATACCTTTTGTGCTTTCTGGGCCTGCTGTGATTAAGCCAGCGAAATCCTTTACGATTTCATCTGGAGTTTTGTCAGCCCAAGCTTTTGAAGTGCCTAATGTGTTGTTGCCAGCAACATATTCGGTGATACCAGGGTGGTTGATAAAACCAGGTAACTTCGATTTCTGGTCGCCCATCCAAGCAATCGCATCTTGTTTTTCGTCAGTTGCTCGGCGTGTTGCTTCAGCACGCTTTGCATCCAAGGAAATTCCAGCCTTTTGAGCACGACGGATTTCTTTAATTGAGTACCCGTAAGAAGAGCCGATTTCTTTAATTGGAGAAATGTGCTCTTCGCCACCAATGTCAACTCGTGGATAATCGTTTGCATAATCGGAAACAATTTTTGCCACGCCAACTTTGTCGAACGAGTGCCAAATAATGTGATCAGCCCCAGCGTCTTGGTCGCTTGAAACTGGTAAAAGTTGTAACGCTTTTAAGGCTTTGTGTTGAACATCATATGTTCTTGCCTTAATGAGTGCGAGTTGGTCACCAAAGAAAATTTGTTCTCCGGCGTCTAATCGAATTTCTTGTGGATTCATTTTTTGATCTCCTTAATTTTTAACCGAGGTCGATTGTGATTAATTCGCCACTGGCAGAACTTGAAGTACGAGCGTACCAATTGGGGTTTGCAATTCCGTCAACGCCAGCAGTTGGGGTGCCAACTGCGATTGTACCGTCAGTAGATGTTTTCGATGCGGTAATTTCCAAGCTGTTAGCGGCAGCACCTATAACCTTTGCGGTAACAGTAACAACACCTGCCAAAGAAACTGCGGTGAATTTGCAATCGTCGTCATCTTCAATCAATCCAGCTAATGCAGTACCAACGCCAGCAACTCCACCGTCTGCACCAATGTCTGCTGCGACTACGGTGTGGGTATAAATTTTTCCATCCAAGGAAATACTTGCTACATCACCGACTTCCCAACTGTCGCCTTCACCTGCACTGACGCCAACTGTAATGTCGACTGTCTTTGCAACACCTGTGACAGCGTTAGTCTTTGCAATGATTTCACCAGTGACGGTGTTTACAGAAACTTCTGTATCTGCATTAATTGCGGCAGAAACTTTTGCAACGATTTTGCCAGTACGAACTACATTGACAGCGTCGCCGTCTTTGTATCCACTTTTATCGAGTGCAGTGCGACAGGTAATACCGAGTGGCTTTTCTGCTCCGTTGGTCTTGCATTGTTCCCCGTCACCGGAGCCAAAAGCAACGACGCCAAAGCCAATGTCACCATCGGCTAAACGAGAATCAATTGTGTGAGTGCTCGACAAACCAACCAAAAGACCTGGGAGGTTTGAGTCCATATTATCATAAGCGGCCATATTTTGGTCTCCTTGTTTATTGGTTTATCAATCTTTCCAACCCGCATCCATGCGAGAATTATAAGAAGCTTTTGCCTTGTCTAATTTTTCTTGAACAGATAGGTTGGTTGTCTTTGAAGTTTCGGCAGCGTCAAAGCGAGATCTATTTTCTGCGGTGACTTTCATAAGTTCACAAGCGGCATCCAAACGGGCTGCAATGTAAGCATCGTCTTTGCCGTCTAAATTTGCGGTGGGGAATTGTTTTAAGATAATTTCTTTCTTAATGTCCAAATCGCTTGCGTCGTTTTTTACTTCAACGCCTGCACCGGCTGCCATCCCCATTAAGTCAACGCGAGCTTTCACAGCTTCTTCAATCTTTGTAGGTATTGCCTTTTCAGCACTGTCCAAGCGTTCTTTCAATGTGTCGCGTTCTGCTTCAAGTGCAGATTTTTCAGCAGTCAATTTTTCACTTTCTGCTTTTGCATCTGCACGAAGTTGAGCTAGTTCTTTTTCAGCAGTGTCAGCTCGAGTTTGATTTACTGTTAAGGCAGCAATTACTTGGGGCTCTGCCTGAAAATCGGCTCCATCAAGACGAATTGTCTTCATATTCATATTGTCCTCGTTTTCTTTGTTAAGTGTTTTAGGTAGTTCTACTTCGCCTGCGTCAATTCGAACAGCATTGCCATCGCCTGCACGCCCTGTAGGTACTAGGGCTACATGGTTGTATTTGATATTTCTTTGGATGCAGTCATAATCCATACCCATCCAAGTTCCGCTCGTCCATTCAATGTCGCAAGTATATCCGGGAGAAAGGGAACGGGCTGTCCCGTCTTCAACTGCTTTCACGCCGTCGGCTCTTGTAACAACAAGAGAGGCATATACTCTGTAACTATCGCAAGAAATATCGTTTCCAACGCACCCTGCCTGCAGATTTTCTACATTGGCTGTGGTAACGATTTTTTCATCGGGGTGGAATTTAGTGAGTGGCTTTAATTTCAAAGTCTCTAAAGAATCGCTATTGAACACTTCTTCAGGTAGGCGCAATTCTTTTCTAAGAGATCCATCTGGGTTCTTATAAGTAAACACGCCAATTGATGTAACAGGTGCTCTCGCAATTAAAAAACCCTCAGGTGTTTTTGTTGCAGGTGTCGTGGCATAATCGATGATGTCTTCATACCAGTCTAATCTTGTCTGAGTTTCAGTAGTTTTTTTCTTAGTCATAAACTTAAATATACTCATTTATTTTAGAAAATGCAAATTCTTAGAAAAATTTCTTTTCATTGTATTCTCTCTTTTGAAATCTCATTTAATTCATTCCAGTCGGGTAAAGCAATACATCTGCACATAATTTCTAATCCCGGATGATTGATCGGTGCATTGTCTGGTCGCTTTACCCATTCTCCGTTTTCATAGTAAACACTATAATCATCCCATCTACAACGCTTCCCTTCCATTACCCAATGAGACGGCGTTGTATTTGGATCTTTGAAGCCTCTTACTCGCTCGTCATAGGCAGTTGACCAGATATAAGTTTCCAAGCCAGCCTCTTCCATTCTCCCATGAGTCAGTTCACCTGTCAACTTACTAGCTTGATCTCTTGCGATTACTCTGGCACGCCTAAAAGAGATACCAGGCATCTCTTTTAAGATTAGTTTTTCAATTTCACTATTCAAGAGTCCATTTTTTACACTGTTGCGAACACGCCTTGCGACAGCATCTTTCATGTCCTGTGATGCTTTTGTTATAAGGGCTACCTGCTCCCTTGACCATCTTTCCAAAGTCATTGCAACCCAAAATTCGTCTTCGTTGAATGCTGCCCCTATTGCAATCTCTAAAAAAGCTTTCCATTCCTTTTTGTTGAATTTATTAAAACCCTCAGCGATGCCAAGGACTGTATCGTAAGAAGGACCATATTCTCCAACACCAGGGGATAAATCGTCAACAGCGTCTTGCCTTGGTAAAATCATTTCAACGACCATTGCAGTGTACTCTTTCCACTGTTTTTCCAAATAGCGAGATATCGCAGTTGTATATCGTCTCTCTAAAGAAAGTGGAAATTTAAGGCGCCTGCTTTTTAGCTGACGAAGTTTTTTTCTAGTCACTCCGCCAGATTGCTGAACAGCCGATGTGAATTTTGTTGCTTTCACTTTTAGTCCTCGAAAAGATCAGGTACAAAATCTTCGTCGACGACAGTGTCAATGGTAAATCCACCCATGAAGCGATTTTTGATAATCTCTTCTGGCGGTAAAATGCCGGCGTCCACATAATTCTTATCTGTCCTTGACATAATTTCTCTTACTTCCGCATCCTTCTTTTGGTCGCGTTTTGTTAGTGGATTGAAGTCAACAACAATTGTTGAAAGTTTGTTGTCTTCGCTTTTAATCACTTTCAATGAAGTATTCAGACAGGCGAGCAACTTTTTCAAAGGTGGTAACATCTGCGTCTTTTGCAAGCCTTGGATATATTTGTTGTAATTGTCTTCGTCACCTTCACCAGTTGCATTCATACCGGCTGCAGAACGCCCGAAAAGTTTTGTCACAGGAATTCTATAAGAACCCGACACGCTCATCGTCTGTCTGTCCCAGACATCTGCCACGCCTGCAAAAGTGACATTTTCTCTTGTGTAGTCTTCGCCTTCGCCAAGGAATACGCCGTTTATAACCGACTTCTGTAAATCCATCGCTTCCAAGCGATTGTCAATTGCCTTGTAGTTGCTTTCGGCGACAAGTTGTTCAAGGTTGCTCAATTTGTACTTACCAACCGAGCATTCGCCCATAAGATTTGCGATACCTTGACAAGTCATACCATAATTCCGTGCATCATCTAAACCTTTGTAGACACTTGACAACCCCCAATAAGTTTCGTACTCTAACCAACCCGGGAGAGCCCTGTCAATAATTGTAGTTGACTTGAACAGGAGACATCTGCTTGCATGAATTTCGAATGTTTCGCCGTTTGCCTTTTTTATAACGAATCTTTCATAGTCTTCAAAGTAAGGACTTTCCGGCATATTGTTCAATTCCATCATTCCAAGACAAATACGATCGCAACTATAAACACGAAGATCTCGTATTTGTCCACCCTTTTCAGGTCGCCATACTTCTTTCCAATCTCCCCCACCTTCTACATCCATGACAATTAAAGCACCACCTAAAAGTCCTGTCCACTTAAGAGCTTGAGTGAATTGCTTATGTCCACTTAGATTTTCAAACGCTGCATAGAGTCGTCCGTCATCGCCTTGTACTTCAAAACCGTCTTGAGTCATTGCTTCAGCTGGAATGTCAACTGCATTCGAGACGACCCCGCCACTGTAATATAAAGCCTGCAACTCGACTTGAGTAAGGCGTGTAAATCCAGGAACAGAATTTCTGCCTGAAGATTTATCCTTCATCATGCCGAATCCGGTTATTAAGTTTTTCCATCCGTCCATTCTGAACAGTGAACTAATTTTCATGTCTACTCCTTATGGCGAGTAAAGCGACGAGACGCCTCCGCCCTTGTAATAAGCCATTCGTAACAATGACGACGCGGAATCTGGTGCGTCTCTCGGATCTTGCCCGGGCCTATAATCGTTTATTTGATTTAGATACTCTGCGTCCGTGTTTGGATCCCAGATTATTTGTTGCCAGTATTTTTTGAGAAAGCTTACAATTTTGATATCTTTATTCATAGATTCATTGTAGGCGTGGACAATAGGGAAGCCCGGAATTTTTCTTAATTCACCGCTAGCCATCCCTTTGTCGGGATTTTTTTCTATATAAAAGTTTCGAACATTTCTACTCTTACACTCTCTTGCCACTTGTGACTTACAACTATCGAAAGTCTCTGGAAAGACTTTTCCATAAGCTTGTATCAATCCGTCCGGTCTCTGCGCCATTGCTGTGAAGGCGTTTGTGCAGGTGCCATCCCATGCTGCATCCAAGTGACCGAAAATCTTTGTTGGGCGAAGCGTGTAATCCCAAGGGCCATAAATAGGTTCATCGAAGATTTGCCCTTCGTCTTTTACCGATGTGTCCAAGTTGTAATTAATTGCGAAAAGAGATGCAGTTGTTGTCTTGCGTTTCTTTTGCAGTTCTTCAACAGACAAAATGTTTGTATCTTCAGGTCTGTATTTCCACGCTTCGGGTATTACCAATTCGTTGTCGTCGTTGATTAGAGCCCAAGCGTCATCTCTGTGCCAAGGTGTCCCTACAAAGAAACAGGACTTCCCCGGATCGATAATGTTAGTCACAATTTCTAAGACGCCTTGTTTAACCCTTTCTCTAGCAGCTCGGGAAAGGCGGGAATTTATTGTAACGATGTCGTCACAAATTATTCGGTCATAATGCTTACCAGTTGGGATCTGATTTATTCCGTACGCATCTATTGAATTTTCTTTTGTAATCGATTTTTTGAAAGAGAATAAAATTTTACCCCATGGACTTTTTAGAACTTTCGGGATTTTACCATGTGCATATTCGAACAAAGAAATAATCGCAGGGTTTTCCATATACTTCTTAATCGTGTCCAGTGTCGCGGCAGCTTCTGTGAAATTCTCACGAATAAGAGCAATGCGGTCTGATGGATGGAAAAGTAAATAGTAAATAATACCAACCTCAGTGATAGCAGTAGTCT
>Ga0172381_10003298_pt1 | contig 17200 bp, 21 predicted proteins | sample Leawel6488metaG_FD_119754 | JGI IMG/M metagenome (GOLD analysis project Ga0172381, IMG submission 119754) | Leachate microbial communities from a municipal landfill in Southern Ontario, Canada - Leachate well 64-88 metaG | ecosystem: Engineered > Solid waste > Landfill > Unclassified | place... | reverse complement strand
CGGTATAATAAATCAGCTCGTTTAAAGGAGATGAGAAAAATGGACAAAGTTGGTTATTGCAAAGCCAATCCCGAGGTTGTGATCCAGCCTTGGATATTGGAACGATGTAAGAAAGACCACTGCAAGCACTACGGGGAGAGAGACGATGTTCAAAGGTAAGTGTCCGATATGCAAAAGGTTTTGCAACCAATTGACCAAACATCACAAATGGCGCCGCGCCGTTTGGGGCAAGAAGAAAAACGCGGATGTTATTTACATCTGCCGCAAGTGTCACGATGAGCTTGAAATAGCCATCACAAAGCAAGAGAACGATATTCTCCGAAGGTTCCCAGAGATCTATTTAGATACTTTGGACGAATTCTTAGAGAATGGAGTTCCAAATTATACAGTGGGGAGGCGAAGATAAACCTCCCCCATAATTTCTAAAAATAAAAATCGCCATGCCTAAAAAACTTTCTTTAGAAAATATCGTTATCGAATTAAAAGATCCATCGGGGAATATGGATATTAAAACTTTTAATGTCATTTCTGATCCTACTTTTTTCTATGCTTTGGCAGGAGGAAACAGCGGAAGCAGCGGAACAAATAAAGTCATTATTAGATACGGAGGAAAGGTTTTTGTTGAAGAGCCAAAACCATCCGGGATCAAAGAGAACAAACATCCTTTTGATCCTGATATATTGATAGATCCAATAAACGATAATATCCTCGAGCCATCGGAAAGACCGGAAGATCCGATGGACGGGAGCAACACGATCAAGGATCCGATCACGGTGACGGAAGAAGATATTGTCGCCTTTTTAAAGATGGTCAAAATAAAGATCGGGGATAAATATGTTCGGATCGAGAAGAGGGAAGACAGGGATGGAAAGAAAGAGCCGTCCTATAAAGATTGCGTCGATCCCCAAGACAGCATAGACGCCAGCAAGATAGAAATGGTCAATATGAGCGAAAAGGTTTTAAAATTAAGTAGGGAAAACATGGAATGCTTTTATGAGGATCTCGGGAACATGGTCAAAGGAGGAATGGGATGTGAAGAGATCCATTTCAAATCGTACGACACCGGAGAGATGTTTGTAATTAAAATTGTTTAACCCTATGGAAGACGGAATGAACAAAAGAAAATTCAACACCCCGGAAGGAGAGAAACAAGTCTTTTTCAAAACCGGAGAATTTACCGAAGAGGAAGAAAACGAGATATTGGATGGTTTCAGCAAGGACAGTTTCAAAGACTTGGAAAGAAAAAAAGAAATAATGAAAACAGTATGTAAAAAACCTATGTCAAAAGAATCACAATTCACAAACGGCGTAAATCCTCTTTGCCAAAATGACGGAGATTGGATGGCTTCGGACGAACAGTCTTCGGAGATGGAGGTCAACGACTTTCTTTATGCTCTGATCCGGATGATCAAGCCTAAGACAGTGGTGGAAACAGGCAGCTATCTTGGAGAGGGAACCATAGCGATAGCAAGAGGATTGGAAGCAAATGGTTTCGGAAGGTTATTTTCTTGCGATGTGATCGGCGACAGAGTGGAATTTGTTAATAAACAGCTCGCAGAAAGAAATTTATTCCTGGAAACCGCGCAGGTTATCCAATGCAAAGGGATCGATCTTATCAAACAGATAGGATCAACGATCGATTTCGCCTTCATCGATAGCAGCCCGGAAGGAAAGGTAAGAGGAGAAGAGATCTCCGCGCTGATACCGTACTTGAGACCATTGAAGATGTTCGCGCTGCACGATACGGCGCCGCAGCATGCACAGATCAGGGCAATGTCACAAAAGGTCGATCTTCCGAGCGTATATTTCAACACTCCCCGGGGATTAACTCTTTATATGAAAAAATAATGGCAAAAAGTTTTAACTGTCATTGCGGAGAGAGGAAAAAATTAGTTTATTACAGGAAATGGTTCGTCACTCAAAGGAACGAGAACACGTCAGCTTTTAACGGATACCATCCACAATATAGCAAATATTCCACGGTGGTTTGCTCTCAATGCTTAGGGAACGGAAGGACAAAAGCAAATTATGTCAAAATGTTAAAAGACGCTCCGGAAGATTGGTATAATAAATTCATAAAGAAAATATAAGATGACTGATCACGAATACGAAGTTGTAGAGCAAATGTTCGCGGAGGGAGGAGATTTTATCAAAGCTCTCGCGAGATGTTTACACCACGCGGACGATAATAATTTCTCAAAGCTAAAAGCTGCCTTTCCGGAATATTGGAAACAGTACGAGGAGATCGCGGCTCGAAGAAAGAAACATGCTTAGCAAAAAAGAAAAGCAAATGAACGAAGATAAGATTATCGCTGATACCTTGAATAACGGTTATAGATCGGAATATTTTGAAAGTACCGTGGACAAACTGGCGTGCGAGATAGCGCAGAACAAGCAAAAGATCTTGGATGATTTTTTCAAAGCATATTTAGCGCAAACAAATGCGAGTATCCAAATGCCATTCGATATGCGCAAGATAGAATTGGTCGAACAAAGAGGAATTAGAGAAACCACTTATTATTTCAGGATTAAAAGGGGGAGACCCAAAAAATCATGTCGAAAATAAAAGCAAGAATCGTCCTTGACAAAATGATGGGTAAGGGTGGAAAGCCTAAACCTATGGGAACCGCTATGATAGAGGCTGGTTATGGGAAGGGGTATGCCAAAAACCCAAAGAAATTTGAATCGACAAAAGACTGGCAAGAACTTTTGGACGAATATCTTCCGATCGATGTCTTAGCCGCTAAACATTTACAGCTCCTTCATTCATCCCAGATCCAAAACTTTATCTTCCCGACAGAGAAGGGCAAGAAGGCTATCAGCGACAAAGAAATAAAATTCATCGTTGAGAATATTCCCGGTTGCCGCCTTATTTATATCAAGCCCGAAAGAATGTTAGGCGGTAAAGTGGCTTATTTCCAGTCTCCGGATAATCGATCGCAGGATAGCGCTTTGGAGAAGGCATACAAGCTCCATGGCAAGTACGCTCCGGAGCAGATCGAGATAACCAAAAGGAAATATGCCAATCTAAGTGACGAGGAATTAGCTGAAAGGATCAAAAAGGCGCAAGCTAAATTATCAAAAAAAGATTAAAGGTGAGCCATAAACTTTGGCGGTTGCAAGGATTTATCTGGTAAAACAATGCGTAAAAGAGCCAGACTTTCCGCCAATCTCGGGGAAGTAGTTTAAGGCAAAACCAATGGCGACATTGAATGTTGGTGCAAGGCCAACCTTCTCCTCATAATTAACTAACTTAATCTAACACTTATGATAAAAGTAGGAGATATATTAAAAACAAAAAAACAAAGCTGGAGCCAAAAAGTTTTAGCAATTTGCGGAGATGTTTATGGAATATCTTATATTGATAAGTTTGATGATTTTGGGTGCTGGAAAACATTAAAAGAATTGGAAGAAAATTTCGACCTTCCCAAAGAAAAGTGGGAGCCGACAAAGTTTAAACAAAATTATTGGTTCATTGATTCTTGGGGAAAACCAGCAAATACTGTTTTCACCGCAGATAGCGATGAAAAAAGGGTAATGTTCGGCAACTGTTTCCAAACCAAAGCCGAAGCCGAACTCGCCAGAGATAAAATAAGAGAGGTGTTAAAGGGGGAATAAGGATATGAAGAAAGATAAATACGAAATCATAAAAGTAAAAGCAGAGATACACCCTGACGGAGATGTTTATATCCTAGTGGGCAAAACATTTAAACGTATAGGCAAGTTGGGAGAAAGCGACTTCGGAACAGTCCCAGACCCTTATTATCAGAAAATTAAAAAGTGGTTAAAACAATAACTAATTAACTTTAAAGAGGATCTGGATCCTTTTACAAAGGATTTTGTTCACGCGCACGAGTGCGGACATTATTATTCTCAAGGTCTTTCTGATGATGATCTCGAACTTATCGAGGGACAGGGAGATGTTCATCTCAATAAGGAGAAACTGGCAACGAGTTTCTACGCGCAGCAAATTTCTCCGGAGATAGTTTCTGATCAGGAGAGATCCTTTTGGAGCAATAATGATCTTTTCAAAGAGTATTTAATAAACATAATAATAAATCTTTTAAAAATATGGAGATTTTAAAGGCACACTACAAATTAAGCAAGCCAGTTTCTTCTTACAAAGAGATCTCGGCAGAAGCTAAAAAGATGATGAGGTTCGTCGAACGCGGCGCGCTTAAAGGGTTCTACAATAAAGCATTCGCGATAACTCACTCCGAAGTGAGCGAAACGCCGTATGCTTTTTTTGTTGTCGCGCCGGAGGTTATAGCAGAGAAGATGTTCAAGAGCCGGGTTATCATCAATCCGGAGATCATCGACGCGCCGGTGTATAAAAAAGAAGTGAAAACTTGGAACATCAATGGAGTAATGCAGGGGAAAAATATCCCCAATGCTATCGAGTACGATGAACCTTGCCTTTCTTTTCCATACCGGAAACCGAAGAGGATCGTTCGGTACGACAGCATAACCGTCCGATACCAAATCCCGGAACTGTTCGGAACCATCCTAAGGACGGTAGAAGAAGAGATCCACGGTATAGCCAGCCAGATCTTCCAGCACGAATACGATCACATCAAAGGCAAGAATATTTATTTCGAAAGCGATAATCCGGTAAAGTGGTGGGAGTTGATCGGCAAGTCGCGCCCGGTTTGCGGAGAAAGCCTTGATCAATTCGATCCTAAAGGTTTAACGCCGGCAAGAGAACATGCCACACTGAATATAACGACAGAAAGAGAAGATCAAGATGGATTAGATCGTTCAGACCCAAGAGATATAACCGTTAAGGAAATAAACGCCAATGAAATCACAGCCAAAGATTACGCTAAAAAATAATGACCCCAGAAAAGAGATCCGGGAAACGGAAGAGGAAAAACTCTTTAGATTAGAGCATGAACAATTTCGTTTCTACGAACCTAATGGGAAGTGCGAGGAATATATAAGAAAAGTTGGAGAGAACAATTTTATTGTTCTCTTTTCCGCTGCTAATGGTGTGGGAAAGACAGCGGCGTCGGCGAATATTGTCGCTCACTTGATATGGGGATCTGAAAGCAAAAATCCATATTTCGATTTTCCGATATTCAAGAACTTTCCTTATCCAAAAAAAGGAAGGATCGTTTCCGATCCAACTAATATCGGAAAGAACTTGATCCCTACCTTGAAAGAGTGGTTGCCGACAGGAAGGTACAAAGCCAGTAAAGCCGGAAAGCAATATGACAGCATTTGGAAGTCGGACAATGGATGGGAGTTTGACATTATGTCTTACGAGCAAGATCCGAAAGAGTTTGAATCTTCAACTCTTGGATGGGCTTGGTTCGATGAACCGCCTCCGGAAGCTATTTTTAAAGCGACCGTTTCTCGTATGAGGAAAGGCGGAATCATTTTTATTTCGGAGACGCCTCTGTACGCTGCTTGGCTTTACGATCACATCATTGCCAACCCGGACAAGGATCTCGCAGAGAAAGGACAGCGCGTATATATCGAGGCGGATGTTGAAGCTGCTTGTAAAGAACATGGTATCCGGGGTCATTTGAGACACTCGGATATTGAGAAGATGATCGCCGAATATAGCGAGGATGAAAAACAGGCGAGGATTTATGGAAAATTCCAGCACCTTGTCGGAATGAGGTTCAAACAATTCAACCGGAACATCCATATCGTCAGACCTTTCAAGATAGATCTGCGCAGTTTCAGCGTGTATGAAGCATTGGATCCTCATCCAAGAAACCCGGACGCGGTCAATTGGATCGCCGTGGACGCCAAAGGAAGGAAGTTTGTTGTCGATGAATTGTGGCTTAAATGCCAAGGAGGAACCGAAGAACTGGCGGAAAGGATCAAAAAGATAGCCCAAAATTACCGCATAGAGAGGCGTGTGATCGATCCAAGCGCATTCATCATCGATCAGCATACTAATCGCTCCCTACAATCAAGTTTGAGCGTGCTGGGGCTATCCTACATCGAAGCCAGCAAGAACCGTACGATGTCCGATCGCCGCATTGAGGACGCATTGACCTACCAGAAGATCGTCATCGGAGATCATGAGGAATTCATCAAGGCTCCGGAACTGTATATTTTCGACACTTGCCAGCGCACGATCTGGGAAATTGAACATTATCGATGGGATGAATGGGAATCAAAAGCGGCGGAAAAGAAAGATCGTAATGAAAAGACCGTCGATAAGGACGATCACACGGTAGAAAATATCGGGAGGATCCTGATCCAAGAACCGCAATTCATACCATATTCTTACCGAACAACCGAGATAGCGGATCATAATTACGATCCTTTCGACAGGTAAAAAGCCTGTGGATTGCTAAGGTGTTTGATAATTAAATTTGTATTATAATAATTTCAAATCGCTATGAGAATTATTACTTTCAAGCCAGAAGATTATAAAGGTCATCCGGTCTATTATAGAAACTTCAAAGATCATTTCGAATACTTTACTATCGTCCGGGGGGAACTATATACGGCACACATCACCGTCAAGCCGACCTTGATCAATATGATCCTTTGCTGGATCGGGATAGAGAAGACGAATTATAGCGTCCAACAGCAAGGTAAAATTTTAAAAATACTCCGCAGACTGGCGGAGACAACCGTAGATTTTAAAAATAATAAAAAGTAAAAAAACACTCATGGCAAAACAAATCATCTCAAAAAACATATCATTCGAAGATTTTGACAAGGCGGTAATTGTTGCCAAATCTTTGATAGCGAAAGGAGGATTTAAAAACCTTAACTTCGGAGGTAATGTTATTATCGACGAGAAAGGAAAACAATCCCAAAGGTTCAACATCAGCTGGGAAGCCGAGGAAGAAATATAGTCCAAGTCGAAAACCAAAACCAACATTTAAAAACATAGTTAGGAAATCGCCAATTTCCAGACTATGCCAAAAAAGTCAAAAAAAGAAATCTTGATTGACGAAGAAGACATCGGACAAACCGACGATCGTCTTGTGAAGGCTGCCAAAGATATTGAGGAGTTCAGTTTCAAAACATTGATAGATCAGATCAACGCTGAATATCAATTGTCTTGGTGGTATATGAAGCCCAAAATGGACGAGTGGGCTGTCCGGTTAAAACTTTATAACAATCAGAAAAGAGACAAGGAAGCCATCGGCGATCCCTTGCTTTTTACCATCCATCAAACTATTCTCGCTTCGTTATATGAAGACAGATTATCTGTCGAGTTTTTGGGTAGAGAGGAGGGAGACGAAGAAACCGCGGAGAATTTGAACAGTCTCGCTGCCTATGATTATGACGAGATGGGAAAAGATGAAGTTGACTATGCGTGGGATTGGGACGCTTCTTTCTTTGGGAGAGGTCTTTTAATGGCTTTGGAATTCGACAGAAAAAAGAAATGCCTGTTCCCGGAGGTTATTGATCCGATGACTTGGCTTAGGGATCCTCGCGCCGCTTCGGTCAATGGAGACAAGAAAGGAAGGGGGGCGATGAGGTTTGGAGGAAGAGAGATCAGATTATCCATAAACGAAATGCGCAAAGCCGGGATCTACTTTGATTTTGAAAAATTAAAACCGGATGACACAGATATTACTTCTCTGATAGACGCCAATGTCCAAGCTCGAGCCGAAGCTCAAGGATTTACTGATGTTTCAAAGTTCGAAAATATTATCGGGGAGAACGCCGACAGCCGGGTTCTTGAATGGTTTACTCATTGGAGAGGGTATAAAGTGCTGGTATCTTTGGGAGACAATCGTAAAAAAATTATCCGGAAAACAGTTTTGGACAAAGACTATTTCCCGATCGTTGATCGTTCGATCTATCCGATCTCCCATGACTGGGATGGCGTTTCGATCCCTGACTTGGTAGAAGACAAACAGCGCGCCAGATCGGTATTGCAGAATTTGGGATTAGCCGGGGTCAAGATCGGTCTTCATCCAACTTATTTATATGACACTAATCGCGTAAAGAACCGCGGTAGTCTTAATGTTGACTTCAATAAACATGTTCCGGTTGATGGAGATCCGACAGGAGCCATTCAGATCATGCAGAGGCAGACCGTTAAAAATGAAGTGAGCTGGATATTGGATATTTTGGATACTGCCGCGCAGAAAGCGACAGCCACTCCGGACATCCAGCAAGGAGCCGCTTCTCAAGAGAAGAGGACAGCCACTGAATTGAATCTCGTTTCCTCAAAAGTTGATACCCGATACTCGTTATCGGCGAAGATCTTCGGTTGGTCGGAACGTACCTTTTGGAGATATTGGTACAACGGATATAAAGAAAACCTTGTTGATGGCATAGATGATAAGGTTATCAGGATCGCCGGCGCCATGGGATCCAAGTGGAGAAAATTGACCAGAGAGAACATCGTCGCCAACACTGATCCGGATATTAAGATCGAGAGCAAGGTTATCTCCGAGACCATAAAATTCAATGAATTGCAGAAATACAGGGCTTTCATCAAGGATGTGGTAGCCACCGATCCGCAGAATTCAAATATCAGGTTCGCTTTAAGGAAGATCGGAAGATTGTCCGGTTTTTCTAAAGATGAAGTCGAGCAGATCCTTCCTCCTAATGTTGATGAGATGACCGCCGAGACCGAAAATTTGAAACTGGACGCCGGAACCAGAGTGGACGTTCAGGTTTATGATGATGATTTTATTCACATGGAGATCCACAACAGGGCTGCCGACACTCCTGCCAAGTACGCGCACATTGAGGCGCATAAAAAAGCTATGATGTTGAAGAGAGTTAGACCGGAGTTAGATATGGCAAAGAACCGTCCGCAGAATCCGGAGGAAGCGGCGCAGGGAGTGGGATCTTCTTTGCCGATCATGAATAATCAACAAACTCCATCCGTTGTAACTGCTCCGAAATTATAATGACCAAGAAAACTAAGACAAAAGAAAAAGTGATGACAGTCCAATTCCCGAAGCCTCCGGCTCCGAGATCTACGTCCGGGATCATAAATTCTTTGATCTCATTGCAAACAACGGAAGGATGGCAGGTTATTACAGGGATACTGAATGACAACATTAAATTTTTGGAACAGGCGATCCTTGAGAGCCGGGATCCTTTGACGAAAGAAATGCTGACCGCAGAGCAGGTTGATCTTTTGAGAGTAAAGAGATCTTTGAATATTGATTTGAGAGACACGCCGCAGAATTATATCAAGGTATTGGAGAAGACAGACGAAGTTGATGAAGAGTACGATCCATATTTTAAAACGAATGAAGACATTAAGAGATCGGAAAGACCTTTGAAAACTAAATAAGTGTTCTTGTTAAAGCAGAAATTTGCGAAGTTCTGTTGAACCGCTTAACTGTGGAAGGGGCTTTGGCGATTTCCTACTTTACAGTCCGCGTTTATGATCCGTGAGTTGGAATCGACCCTGACTTATTGGTTCATTTGTCGGCAAAGTAGGCGGTTCAATTGAGCTTCGCAGCTCTGCCGGCGGAATTTCCGCCGTGTTAATTTCAGATCTATCAGGTTTTTCGGCATTATCCTGATGGTCTTGTACAAAAATTATGCCAGAAGAAAACAAAGAAGCCGCCGACCTTGAAAAAGGTGCAGGCGAGAACAGCGAAGCCGGTGCTGAAAAGAAACCGACGATACCTGAATCCGGAAGTGAGGACGCCGGATCCGGGGGAGACAAAGGAGGCGAAGGCGCCGGATCCTCATCAGAGGATAAAAGTGCCAAAGCCCCTGAAAAGAAAGATCCACAAGACGCGGAGGAAGATGAAGAGCCGCCGGTGAGAAGCCGTATCGACATCGCCAACCACATCATTAAACGCCAACAAAAGAGGATAGCAAAAATGGAAGCTAAACTCGAAGGAGGCGCTAATGATAATGAGGAAGGCGTAGAAGATCCGGAGATCGCGCCGGAAGATGAAGCTCTTATTTCCAAAGTTGTCGAAAAAAGACTTGCTCCGATCATGGAGAAGACAAGAGAAGCGGAGGATAACAAAGAGGTTACGGATTTCATATCCGCTAATCCAGACTTTGCTCCTTACGCAGCCAAAGCCAAAAAGTTTCTCGCACATCCTTCAAGACGGCACTTGCCAGTTGAAACCATCTTCTTTGAAGTGGCTGGTAAAGACCTTATCAAGATCGGTGCGGAGAGACAGCGCAAAGCGGACGAAACCGCCCGTGGAACGCAGACCGGAGGAGGATCCAATAGAGGGGTATCCAATGGTGAAAAAGGTGTTTGGGACTTGTCTCAACAGGAATTCGAAGCAAGACAAGAAGCAGTTCGAAGAGGAGGAAGATAAATAAATAACTTATAAAAATGCCGAAACATGATTATTACAAGAACACAAATTCCGGCAGAGGTGAACAATTTTTACAACCGCACTCTCTTGGAGAGAGCTGTTGCTTCTTTTGTGCATACTCGCTGGGCGCAAGTTAAAGACCTGCCTAAAAATGCAGGAACAAACACGATCAAATTCAGAAGGTATGGTAATTTGAGCGCTTCTACCACTCCTTTACAGGAAGGTATTACTCCGGTCGGAACTGCTCTTTCAGTGACTGATATAACCGCGACAGTCGCTCAATATGGCGATTACGTTACGGTTTCAGATATTGTCACTTACGAGAGCGAAGACGCGGAATTGATGATTGCCGCTGAACTCTTGGGAGAACAAGCCAGCGACACCATCGATCAGTTGACAAGGGATGTCCTTGCAGCTTGTACGAATGTTTATTATTCAGGAGCCGGAAACACTTCCAGAGCCGAGATTGCCGCCGGAGATATTATTGCCGACGCCAATATCGCAAGCGTTCTTTCTTTCTTAAAAAATGCCAATTGTAAAAAATTGACAAGGATGATCGAACCTTCCACCGGATACTCAACCGTTCCGTTGGCTGCCTCGTATGTTGGTATTCTCCATCCTGATATAACAGTCAAAGCAAAACTTTTGACCGGATGGGTAGATGTCCAGAAATATCCTTCTCAAACTGGCGTTATGCCGAATGAAGTTGGAGCAGTCGGAGAGATCCGTTTCGTAGAAACAACCAATGCAAAAAAGAGTGTAGGAGCTGGTACCGGAACTATCGATGTCTATGACACGATTATTTTTGGAGCCAATGCTTACGGTATTACTCGCGTCTCCGGTGAGGCTTTGAAGAATATCGTCAAACCTCTTGGAAGCGGTGGTTCTATGGATCCTTTGGATCAACGTGCCACATCAGGTTGGAAAGCAATCTTCGTTGCCAAGATCTTGAATGAGAACTTCATCACAAGAATCGTAAGCGCCAAAGTCTAACGCTTTTACGGAAGTCGCCCGCCAAAGCCAATTAAAAACTTTAATTAGGAAACATATAAAAAAATGAAAACAAAAGCAAAAAGCCCTTTAATGGAGACGGAAGAGATCCAGAAAAATACTCCTGTTGCCAATTCGGAATCGGAGACCGGAGTTCCAAATGCTCCTGTCGCCGTTCCTACGGTAACATCGAATATTAAGAAAGATCCCAACGTCATAGCCGCGGAAAACACGGAATTAACCAGAAAAAAGTTGGAAGCCGAAGAGCAGATCACTTTCTTCCTTCCTCCGGTAGAAGGAGAACCAAAGGGAACGAAAGAGGTTTGCGGTATCAATGGAGTTCAATACGAAGTTGAGAAAGGCATTCCGACAAAAATTCCAAGATCCATCGCGGAGATCCTTGCCAATAAATTTAAGATCCAGATGAGCGCTGGATCACAGGCAAGAGTTGACAGGGATCCGGAAGTCGAAAGAGCGTTGAACTAGAAATAACAAACCTTAGAAAAAACAAAACAAACATGGAAAAAAATTATGTAGAAAATTGTGTGTTGTCCAGCCCTGCACTTGCAATAGACAGTGCAAAAAAGACATACACAACTGGCGCTACTTTCCAAGCCAAAGCGGACGGACTTCTTTCGGCTCCGTTTACCGCACAGGATTGTCCGACACTCGTGGGAGTATTGCGAGAGGACGGAACTGTTGCCGGTGATTTAGCCGCAAAAGGAGTGAGAATATACACTCTTATTGGTGCTATCAGTTTAACGACAAGCGCTATTTCATTGCGTTGGATAGCCAACAACGAAGATAGTGATGTATTCACTCTCGGGAAAGTATCACAAATAGCCAAAGGAACACTCGCAAAAAACGAGTTTTATGTTGGTTATTGTGTTGTCCTTAACGGTGCTGCAACAGCTTGGGTTCCCGGAACTACGGATCTGGACGCTACAAGCGTGGATAGCTTCATCGTAAACCAGTTTGGGTTCGTGGGAGTATAAAATTAAGCAAAATCTATGACATTCCAACAATTCGCAACCTTAGTCCGATACTATACGAAAACCAATTCGACCACCTTCACGGACGCCGATATTTTAATCCTTGCGAACATCTTCAAAGATGACATCGCGGAATTGATCGGCAAAGAAGTGGGGGAGGATTATTTTGGTCTTCGTTTCGAGAGAGATCTTATTGCCGGTCAAAGGGAATATGATCTCCCGGCGGAACTGATGGGGAGGATGAAATATCTTCAAGCGAAGTTGAATGGCACAGATTGGGAAAAGTTATCGGAAACAGATCTGTCGATCTTCGGAAAACCAACAGATGAACCCACTATCCTTTTGGAATACGCGAACAAAGAACCGCGATTCGATCTTTGGGATAGTGGGATATTCATCCTTTCCGGAGTATCGATAATCGATGTTACGAATGGTTTGAAACTTTGGGCGATCATTTTCCCCAAAGATTTTCCAAACCTGACCAGCACCGAGGATATGTCAACCAATCCGGATGACTATTCCCACGGTTTTCCGCGCCAATTCCACGAACTATTGGCTCGCAGGATCTCCATTGCTTTCAAATCGAGCAAGGATCGCCCGATACCGCTTGCGGAAAAGGAAAGACTTTACGAGACGGATCTCGCGCTCCAAGTGCGGAACATGAAGGATCAAAATCTCGATAGGGATACCGTTCCTTCTCATCCGTACAATGACGGTAGTAATTATTAACAGAGAAAAAACAGATGACTAAAAAACCAATCGAGACTGCCGGGGGGGGAACTCCTCTCTATACAGCCAAGATCACGGACGCCAAGGAGGAGTTCATCATCTCGGACAACGCGAAGGTGATGGATATAACCTTTGACATCCTGAAAGATGGGAAGGTCGTTGCTGAAAGGAGATTGAATTTTCCGTTGGGAACAGCGGAAGAGGATATTACCCAACAGATCAAAGACTACCTAAAAATGTACGAAGGAGATTATGCCGGCGCGGAGAAAGCTGCCAAAGCAGCCGAAGTCAAAGAAGCGTCCGACAAAGTGTTAAATAGTTTGAAAGGTCGAGAATTATAAATTATAAACCATAAAAAAATAAATTTTAACTATGAACTTTTTTCTAAGCAAGCCCAAATTCGGGCTTCAAGAGAACGTAGAATACGTCTTGAAAAATGAGAGGGGAGAAGTCAAACCGATCTTTCAACCCAACAAATTGTTTGTTTGGCTGTTGAAGAGAGGAATTGTTTCTCCTACTTCCCAGATACCGGGATTATTCGGACGTTTTGCCGATAAGATGGTCTTGTCGAACTTGATCACCACGGCAGGCGTCGCCGGAATTGCGGCTCGTATAAACGGTTCGGGATCCCCGGATGCTTATACTTATATCGGCTTAGGCACCGGTACAACCGGAGCAGCTGACGCTAATACTCAACTCGAAGCGGAGATAACCACCGCTGGAGGAGAGAGAGCGAATGCAACGGCTTCTGTCGTCACAACCGATACCGCAGGAGATACCGCGCAATTGGTCAACACCTTTAGTTTCACTACTGGCGCCTCCTTTGCGATTACTGAAAGCGGCGTCTTGAACGCAGCTTCAACCGGTACCTTGCTGGCGAGGCAAGTATTCTCGGCGATCAACGTGGCTTCCGGAGATAGTCTCCAAGTCACTTGGAAATTTGACGTCGATACAGTCTAGGGATTGCCTTCCTATCCTGCCCTCCACCCGGAGGGCAGAGATAGGCAGGTAATAATTATTAAGAAAAAAATCGCCAAACATGGATAACATAGGAAACAAGAAAATTTTAATAGGGGTTCCTTGCGGATCCGGAATGCTATCGGCTTATGTCGTCGATGGTCTTTTTAAATTGATAAGACCTTGCCCAACCAGCTTGTTGATAATCGAAAGGCAGTCAGCGGACGCCGCCCGGAATTATATTTTGGAAATGGCTGTCCGAATGCAAGTGGATTATATTTTCTTTACCGATGATGATGGGGTATTGCCGGCGGATACGTTGGTTAAAATGATCGAGGACAATAAGGATATTGTCGCCGCGCCGATGATGACGCGCAGTCCAAGAGAGAACGGCAACCACGCCCTTTGCTGTTTCGAGAAGTTTGATTTTTACATAGGAGACGGAAGGACGATCAAAAAATATCGTTCGATCAAAGGTTTCGATACCTCTAAAGAATATCTGCACAAAGTAGACGCCGTCGGCGGCGCTTGCATGCTGATCAAGAAAGAAGCGTTCGAACCTTTGTTTATAAAACACAACGGAAGACCTTTCGAATTTATCAATGAAGTCCACACTACAAAGGAGCATGGAGTGACCTTGCGTAATATCAGCGAAGATATGTGTTTTTCGGAGAGAGCCAATGAAGAAGGTTTTGAAGTTTATGTCGATACCAGGATCCGTCCGGTTCATCTCGGGAAACCGAAATTTATCCGGTTCGAACAGGAAGGGGAGGATCTCCCTAAATTAAACGAGCCTTTGAAGGGCTGCATAACTTTATCGGAGAATTTAAAATAAATAAAATAACCTATGGCACGATACTGGAATCCAGCAGCAAACGCAAATTGGGGGGGACGCTAATGTTTGGGCGCTGACAAATGGTGGAGACCCAACAGGAGTAGCAGATAATGATACAGGAGCATCTGCGACTAATTCGATGATAGTAAATATTTTTTATAAATAATATGTATTGGTACGGAGAAAGCGGCAACTGGAGCGACTACACAAACCACTGGAGCAACAACAGCGGTAATTCTCCTGCGTCCCCAGCGTCAAATGCACCGACATCAACAGATGATGCCATTTTTGACGCAAATTCTGCGGCAGATAATTATGAAGTTACGGTTGATGCAACTGCAAATTGTAAAAATTTTACAATGAACAAGCCGACTGGTGTTGGCAAAAAAGTAACTTGGTCAGGGATTTCTGCGTTAAATATTTATGGTAATTTAAATTTGGCTGGGGGAACTGCAGAAATAACGATGAATTATGGCGGTTGGATAACGTTTATGGGAACGTCAGGAACAAAGACCATAGACATAAACGGATTATCACTTATATCAAATATCACCTTCGACGGTTCTGGTTCAACTTTTCAATTGGCTAGAAATTTTGAAACAGTTGGACAAACAATAACTTTTAGGGCTGGAACTTTTGATGCAAGCACTTATGACTTTACATTAAAGTCGTCAAATCCTATTTTAGCAATTACTACAACTCCTACTTTTTATAATTTAATCTTTAATGGTCCTAATTCTACCACGGGGACATTACAATTAAATGGTAATATTATAATAAGTAATAGTTTAACTGTGGCAGGAAACTCCGCAATAAAGCGTGTTTTAGTTAAATCAAATACTTTAGGCACAGCAAGAACTATCACAACTACTGGCGGTTCAGTCGCAGTTACTAACGCCGACTTCCAAGACATCACAGCAACAGGCGATGCTGGCGATTGGGACTTATCTGCCATAGCAGGTGGTTCTGGAGATTGCGGAGGGTGTACTGGTATCACATTTACCACCGCAGATGATTGGTATTGGCACGCTGACAGTGGAAGCATTTCAAATTACGCAAAATGGTACACCGCAACCAATGGTGGAGGTTCACAAATGGCTTCTACTAGGATTCCATTGCCGCAAGACCATCTAATTTTAGACGACAGTTCCATAGATAATGTTAGTCAAACAATTACTTTTGATCTTCCTCGTATTGGATCTGTTGATTTTGCTCCTTTAATAACAGCGAACGTAAGTTTATCAAAGAGTATCTATATTTTTGGTTCGTTAAGTTCAGAGAATGTGGGGACATTATCTGGCAATTATTCTTTTATATTTTCAGGAAGAAATAATTGCGATATAAACCAATATTACAATGGAACAAATGCTTTGTATAATGTTTCTGTTGAATTGCCAGGAGCAACTTTGACCTTGAAAGGAAATTTATACGTTACTAATAATACGACGGTAACAAACGGAACATTAAATTGTGTTGATGGTGAGAATAATTGGGCTATTTCTACTGGATTCGTTTCAGTTGCAAGTTCTGCAAATGCAACTCTCACCCTAGGATCGGCAACCCATTTAATTACAGGAACGATAGGAACAGTTTGGAATTTTGGCGCAAACGGAGTTCTCTCTGCCAATACTTCAACAATTAAATTAACAGGAGCTTTGACGGGAAATATAACTTTTGCTGGAGGGGGAAAAACTACTTATAATAACCTTTGGAATAATACTACGAATAATTATGTTTTGATTATATCTGGGTCTAATACTTTAGCTGGAAATTCACCATTTACAATAGATGCTGGCAGGGAGGTCAATTTTGCAAATTCTAGCAATACAACATTCAATGTCAGCCCAGCTTGGTTGGGGACTTCTGGTTCCCATATAGTGATACACAACGGTTCCGGCACAACTCACGCTACGCTTACCAAAGCAGGAGGTGGAGTTATTTCTGGCTGTGATTATATTGACGCTTCTTATTTGACGGGTAGTCCGTCGGCAACTTGGTATATCGGATCTAACTCGACGGTAAGCAATTGTACGGATATTTATGCTTCGACGTTGGTGGTGAAAATTCTGTCGGAAGTTGTTTCCGTTGTTTCCGTATTTTCAAATTTTCTGACAAGAGCAAGAATTTATACCCAACAATTGATCGTCGTTCCGACTTTGTCTAAAATTTCCACACTTTCGAAGATACTTTCGCAGGTTGTTTCGGTGGTATCTTCGAAGATATTTTCTTTTGGTAGAACTTTTCAAGAGGTTGTTTCGACAAACAGTATCTTTTCTAAAGTCTCCACTATTAAAAAGATCATTGTCGAAAGCGTTGTCGTCGCCAGTGTCGGATCGTTTGTTTTATCGCCGGTCAAAGTGTTATCGGAAACCATCAATGTATCGGATATATATTCGAGGATATCCAATGCGGTTAAGACTTTCACGGAATCGATTGTTATCGCCAGCAATATCTTATTCGGT
>Ga0172381_10003297_pt1 | contig 17201 bp, 40 predicted proteins | sample Leawel6488metaG_FD_119754 | JGI IMG/M metagenome (GOLD analysis project Ga0172381, IMG submission 119754) | Leachate microbial communities from a municipal landfill in Southern Ontario, Canada - Leachate well 64-88 metaG | ecosystem: Engineered > Solid waste > Landfill > Unclassified | place... | reverse complement strand
TAATACTTCTTCTGACTGTTCTCCACCGTAGGTTTAGCCGATGAGTTAATCGCAAGCACTGGCTCTTTAAGGTCATAAAGCGCATCAACTACACCGCTTCCGATGCCGATTACGTCAACAGCTATAATCTGGGCTTCATGTTTCTTCCTGAGTGCGGCTAAACGACCGGCGGTGTCCATTGTGGATTTATGCTCTAGGATGACTTCTTCGATGATGTATGCGCACTTATCCGTCTGCTCCATGACATAGATTACATTCTCGTCATCACCGTATCGTGCTGGGTCATTCACTACAATCCGTTTAATCACTCTACCTGACACGGGGCGTTGCACCGCTTTCTCTACCCAGCTCGGCTGAATACAGATGTCGTGGCCAGCGAGGTCGTCCCAAGACCCATGCAAATAGGCGGCTAAAAGTTGCGGGCGATGCTTAAACGCCTCGGCTAGATTAGTCACATAAGTCTTCGGCAGATAAGGGTTGTCGGTAGGAAGCGCCTTGATATAGCAGAACCCGTCCTTCGGGTTATTGATGAAATCGTCCTTGAGCCAGCACTGAGCAGGATTCGCTGACATCATGACCTGGTAATCTGGATTGAAATTCCTGCCGTCTGGGGTTTTCGCAATATGACGGAGCGTACCCCTAAGCATGGCGAATGAATCCTTCTCAATCTCCTCGGCTTGGTCAACTGCGATGTTCCCGTATTCGGCTGAGTTAAGTCCCTGAATCATGAGCGGGTCGTCCAACCCACCGTAGTCAATCGTGGTTCCGTTGTAGATGAATATCTTCTTCTTCTGCTCGTTAATCCTATAGCACTTAGCAGGAATCGCCTTCTTCCATGTCTCCAAAGTCGTATTGCTGAAGTCCACAGAACGGCGGCGACAAAAGAAAATCTTATTAAAAGGAATTTCTAGGGCTTTGCGGAACACCCACAAACACATAAACCAAGACTTACCGCCACCCTTCGCCCCACCATACAGCACAAATTGGTTTGTCGCATTCATGGCGGTAGTCTGGCGTTCAGATAGCTCAAAAGTCAGCGCATCTGGAGCCTTAAGCCCCTCAATGGTAGCCTCTTTCTGCTCCAACACGCTCTGTCTAGTTACCCTAGCTTTCTTCATCGCCACCTAGCAACTCCTCCAAATCCCGCTTTTCGTCCTCAGTATCCGCATACCTGAGAATCTCATCAATGAAAAACATCTCCACTTCCTTGCTCTCATCCCTCGGATTATCCCCCCCATACATCAACGCATTTAGCACTCTCTTGTCATCCTTGCCAACCGCCCATTCGTGCATCGCATATCTCATGACTTGAAAGGCGTTCCGCATTGCCGCCCAGTCGTATTGGTATAGTCCTGCGTCCTTTAACCGTTGCTCCATAAGCGCATAAATGTCTAGTACATCCTGCCCCCCGCATCTCTTCCACCTCCCATCACTATGCGGATAAATCATATTGATTATGCGCTTTCATGAAAGTTTGATTTTGGGGTAAATGACAAATTGAGTGGATAACAGTAACACCGTGGGTGGGGGTAAGGGATGGTCGACTCGACGCCCCCCCCCATGCTCACGCTCATGCTACACATGATACACACATTGCACTATCAACATACATAAGATGATGATACATAACTCAGGCTGATAACATAACTTATGTAAACTAGGATGCTTGCACATCGGTAGCCTCTATGATGGGCGTAGCTGACTGCGGAGCGTGAACAATAAAGTTTATCTGGATGGGGTTGAATGATTGGGCATCCGCCTTCGCCTCATCCATCGCTCCAGATACTTTGAGCACAGTCTTGCATGCGTCCATTGAGACAGGAGCATTGTCTCCATTCATATGTTCATTAATCTTGTCTGATACCGCTTCAAGGATAGGCCGTTTAGCGGATGCAGAAAGCAATGCCATCACTCTTTCCCGAACATTAACGGAATTTAACAATCTAGAGGCTGCTGCAGGGAGAGATTCTGGAGAAACATTCGGATACTGTTCTTTATATGCGATTGTTTGCTCAATTTGAGGGTCTGATGCTACTTTTTTTGCGATTGCCTCATGCTTACGGTTCTTGAGTGGTTTAAGAGGATTATATTCTTTATGTTCTTTAGTCATATGATGATTCTACAATGAATTATGCGCCATTGTCAAGCTAAATCTATATCTTGTGGTTATCAATGCTATGAGTAACTATATAATGTATAGAAATAATCCTTTACTTTTGTCTAGCTATGGGCGATAATATGAGTATGAAAGATAAAGATAACGCAGTTAAACAGGAGGGTTTCAAGATGGACACTCAAACGAAATTCAAACATGTTGAGAAAACTTCTATCGGTAATCGTTACGGCAAGGATTGCATCGTTTGCGGAAAGTTCTTTACAGTTCATATTGCGCCTGGAGTTCCTACTGCCTGGGCGGATAAGAACTACACCGCTTGCCCTAAATGTTCTAACCAATAAAGGAGCCATTACAATGGAAAACACGATGAAGGATAAAGCAACACCGAGGCCGTGGAAGGCTGAAATGCTTGGAGCGAATAGCGTTTGGATTAACGGCATGGCTGATGAAAGAGGCCCGATGCCATTAGCGAGAATGTGTTGTGCTGATGCTGATTTAGATAACGCCTCCCTCATCGTAAAAGCCGTCAATAATCACGATGCCTTGCTTGATGCGTGCCGTTCGGCATTGCTTGTCATTGAATCTGCTGGTATATCGAATGACTGGCCTAAGAATATTGTCGATAAAATTGAACGAGCTATATCACAAGCAACCAAATAAAGGAGGCACAAAAATGACATACGCTGTTTCAATTTCCGAATGGAACGATTTAATCTCTGAAAAGTATAGACTTCAGAATTCAAACGATGCGCTTCTGGAGGCTTGCAAAGGATTAGTGGAGCAGTTGGAGTATGTTTTGGAGACTAAGAACACGATGGGTGCATATAGTCAACTAGAACACGCTAAGCGTATTTTAAACCAAGCAACCAAGTAACCAAGAAGGGGGAGTTATGAAAACAGTAAACTTTACTAGCCACGTTGAAGAGTTTGAAAAAAGTTTACAGCATCAAGACTACACACATAAGTTAACCATTGAATGTAAAAGCAAAAAAGAAGCGGACAGAATTGTCTTTATGGCTAATAACCATAGCTTTTTGGTAGAGGCAATTCGAGACGCTCTTAATAGTGTTTATGCTCTAAGAGACTATGCCCAAAAAAACGAAGGACGAGAAGCAATTGTAGAACAGAACATTATTGACGGTCTTAAAATTGCTATTAAACAAGCTGAAACTAAGTAACCTCCCAAGGGCAGAGGAGTTGACCATGAAGATAAGTATTGATTACGGAGGAAAGACCGAAGGTGAAGCAAGGAAGATATTGAAAGAGAAATACGGATACACGGATGAAGAAATAGAAGCGGTTATTAACTTGAAGAAAAGCAACTATCAAACCCAGTTAAACGAAACAGACGAGAAGCAAACATTATGAAAAAGAAAAAACCGCATCAATGTAAGGAATATGTTTTAGGCTGTTTCTGTATGTCAACGGGGTTAGAACCTGACGAGGAATGCCCCGTTCATGGAGGATGTTACATTAGACCAAGATGCAAATGCGGAAAGTTTGTCATTAACGGAGGACAAAAGAATGAAAAAATGGTGCTGTGAGAGAAAATGTAAATTAGTTGTATATATAAAATGTAAAATGTGCGGAATAAAAATGACAAGGAAAAATTCTGTCAAACTGGGAAATAGTTTAGTGTGCAATGGATGCTTTCAAGATATTGACAATTCAATTTAAACAACGGCCAAGAGGCCACAAGGAAAGGATTGATTATGAAATTGCCAAAAGGTATCACGATATTCAAGAATAAGTTTGACGAGTATGTAGCCGTTGAGAATGGACGAGTAGCACAAGTCAACGGAAAGAGCGTTTCGGCTAGTCGTTACCATGATAAGGCCGTTGAGTATTATCTAACTGGCGAAACAAACAAGAAAGCATATCTTGGCGATTAAATAACGACCACCACCAAAAGGAGATTGCTATGAAATACACCGTAAAAGAAATTGAATGGCTTGGAGATGATGTTTCAAATTCAGATGAAAAGGAGAAATGCTATTACCTTGACGGATGCAACTTTTACATTGGAAAGAAGAACGGAAAGAAACAAGTTTTAGCTGTAATTGAACAATAACCAAGGGAGGCTTGAAGGTTATGATTAGAACGAAACTTGAGATTTCAAGAGACATAGAAGAAAGTATAAGATTTTACGATAACCTCCCAAGGAAAGATAAAGAGACGGAAGGAATAATCGTTGGCCTCAAAATATCTCTAGATTATCTTTGGAAAAATAACGATTAAAAGCCTAACGGCTAGAAAGGCGGGGATTATGAGTTACTGGTATGAGGTACTATCACCAGTTCAGGACGGACCGGACGATGTGTCCTGGGAGCGCATAGGCGGGGAGTTCCACAGCATGATTTGCGCCATAAGCTTTGCCAGGAGGCATGAGGACAGCAAACTGCTTATGATGCTTGAGCAGGACGGCAAGCTGGATAGCGTGGAATTGCCATTAAATATGGGTTATGCGCCATTCTCGATGTCAAAAACAAGCGTTTAAATGCGTTTTAACGCATTGGGATAGCTTTCCTCGATTTGGAATAGTGCGTAGCGTGGCGGTGCCAAGGAGCGCAAATAAACCGTAAAATTAAGGAGGTTGGTCATGAGACAATGCAGACGAAGCGGGGCAGGACGCAGAAAGAGTGATAATTCGGGGCTGTACGACTTCCCATGTGAGGATAGGCAGAGGGTTTTGGATGATGTGGCTTATATGCTCCATGAGAGTGCGGGCGCAAGGGAATGGTTGGAGGAGGCTATCGCCAAGGCGCAGGCCGAGGGGATATTCCTTGACAATAGGAAAGAGTTGGTATAGTATGCGTGACATGAGCAAAACACTATTGAACGCAACACAGCTTGGGAAGTATTGCGGAGTTACTCGCCAGCGCATACATCAGAGCGTCAGGGAAGGCAAATTCAAGCCAGACATGGTATGTGGACGGATACTGCTATTCTCCGTATCCACGGCGGAGAAGGTAAAGGCGCAGTATTTCAGCAAATAAAAGTTAATCCAAGGAGATTATGAGAACAGACAAAGCGGTACTCTCCATTTTAAATCCCCACGACTTAAACAAGGCAAGGGCTTTGTCTCCCTTCATAGCGGGTATCCACTCGTGCCTTTGAGAGCGTGGGGAACCACTTACAGAAAGAATATTTATGGATGAGGTTAAAGAAGAAGTAATAAACAGATTGCCGTTCGGCGTATATCGTGGGCAAGATTTTATGAAGTTTAATTTTGCTCCAAAAGAGTTTTTAATAGATTCGCTTTTAAATCGTGGGGATTCTGCGTTCCTTGTGGGAAGTCCAAAAAGCGGGAAGAGTCTTTTAGTTAAACAGATGATTTGTTCGCTAACTTCTGGACATCCGTTCCTAGATAAGTTTGAGATATCAAGGCCTAGTACTGTGCTATATGTACAGTTAGAAGGAGAGCCACAGGAAACAAAAGACAGATTTGAGAAGATGAGTAAGAAAGTAGATATGGACAGTTCAAAGCTAACAATGTTTTATAGTGACCCGATGAGATTAGAGAGCGAAGAGGGATTGAATGACTTCTATAAAGATGTTGATATTGCTGGAGATTCTTTTGATTGTATTATTGTTGATGGATTATATCTTTCTTTTACTGGGTCGCTTTCAGATGATGAATGCGTAAGAAAGATGTTGGGAAATCTTAGACGCATAAAGAATAAATACAATAGCACGATGATTGTTGTGCATCACACACATAAGACTAGGTTTAATCAGGACGGAGATTTGATTGTAGAGGGTGATGAGGCTATATTCGGAAGTCAGTTTCTTAGGGCATGGCCTGACCATATCATGATGATTGCTCACGAGAAGAAAAGTGATTTGAGGCATTTGACCTGTGTTACTCAAAGAAGTGGGTCTATTGAGAAAGATATAAAGATGAGGTTGGTGCAACCAGACCCATTGTATTTTGAGACTATGGATGATGTTCCAGATGGAATCGTGTTAGATACCGCAAAGAAAAGCATTATTAGCTTCTTGTCTAATTCTATCCCAAACTCTGCTAGAGCAACTGAAATTATTAACGCTTTGGGGATACCAAAGTCTACTTTCTTTTATGTGTCTAAGGAATTGATTCGTGACAAAAAACTTTATAAGGATGGAAAAGGAAAAGGCACTTTATACCGATGTACAGTCTAAAGCTCGTTAGTCCAAGACCTACTATTCTTAATATAGACCTTTAGACCTTTGGACTTTAGACCAAGGATTTGCAATATATAGCAGGATATAGCGCACCACTAAATAACTTTATAAAGGTGTTTAATGATAGAGATTTGGATAGATGATGAAGTTAAATATCCAGTAATTGTCCACAATAATAAGCGTATGAAATTGGCTTCATTTGATGCTGAAGATATATTAAAAATAGTTGAGAATTATATTGACAAGTGTAAAGAAAACTGATAGAGTAGAACAACTTCAAAACGGAGGGAATATGAATAAGACAATGTTGGTGTTAGCGATGGCGGTAATTCTCACCCAAGGAAATTCAATCCAAGCGCAAGAGGTTATTGATGTGCCTAGGCTGGCTGATGCTATTAAGAAGGCTGAGGGGTCTAGGAGCCATCCTTACGGCATCCTTAGAGACTATTGCTCGGCGGATACAGAAGCAAAGTGCCGCAAGGGATGTGTGCAGACTATTCACCATGCTGGGAGCCGATACGCTCCTGTAAACATGGGGAAGAATAGTAACGACCCGAAGAATTTGAATATCAACTGGGTAAAGAATGTAACATATCACTATGAAAAGGGGGTATCATGAGACAAATTAGCGAGTGTGTTGATGAGCCTCACAAGTTGCAGTTTATGGTTGAACAGATTGAGAAGGATTACCCGAATGTCTGCACGATTCGTAGGACTAAGAAAGGGTTTAGCTTGTGGCGCACGGACATGAAGAAGGACGATGGGAAGGCGCGGAACGCATATTACACGGATGTGTATAATGTCTAGCATGGCGGATTCGGACTTGGAACGACAACAAGGGACGGATTTTGGGCTGTCGTGGTGCCACGCTTGCGGGATTAGCTATGAGGATGAGTGTCCTAGTTGCAATCCTAGGGTTCTGTATCATGTGGAGATTGGGGTGGATATGGGGAAGGATGATTTTCAGTTCACGGATTGTGGGTGCGGATGTGCGGAGTTCTGGAACAAGTTGGAGGCAAAGCGGCACGCTATGAGCATGGATAAGGCAGGGACGGTTGTGAGAGTGGTTGATGATGAAGGAACGGAAGTTTGGGCAACGGCTTAGAGCCAAGGAGACTATATGAAAATGAATGTGATGGATAAGAAGGATTTGGTTGTCAACGATGAAGTGCATGTGGAGTTCCGCATGAAGATTAACCATATTGCTGGGCATGGGAGAAATGGTCAGGTGTTCGGGTTCACGGAAGATGGGCTTTGCGTGTCTGCCCCTATTTGGGCGGTGGTTGAGCGGTGTCCTAGGATTGGGAATGGTGGTGAAGATGTGGATAATGGGGAAGTGTTCTAATGGGTGACCAGAAGTATTATGTGAAGGATGGGAAGAATTACGAGAGGGTTACAAGCATCCTTGGATACTTCCAAAGCCCAGACTTGGTGAAGTGGAAGTTGAAGGTCGGGGCGAAGGAAGCGAAGAGAATTAGTACCATTGCTATGAAGAAAGGGACGAATGTTGATGAAACAATCCGCTGTCATGTGTCAGGACTCAAAGTTCCGAAGTTCAAGACCGTTGAGGAGGAAAACTGCTTCAAAGCGTATCTGCAATGGAGAGAAGATTACTCCATTCAAGATATCAAATCCGCAACCACTATGTTCGATGATGATGCCCTTATTGCAGGGACTCCAGACTTGTGGATTCCAGACGAGACTGTTGACATTAAATGTGCTGGACACATCCGTGATAATTACTGGTTACAGACAGAGTGGTACGCTAGAAAGCACGGAGATTCCTTTAAGTCAATATTGAGGCTTGATGGAGCATTGTGCCAATACGAATATGTTCGGAAGCCAATATCAGATTATGACTTTCAGATATTTGAAGCGTTAGTCTCGGTCTATCGCTTTTATAACGCAATGCCTACCGGGCCGGAAGAGGAATAACCCGATTCTGGAATATCAACAAGTCCCTCATTGAGGGCAAGGAGGAAACATGGCAATAGTGTTGCCGACAGTAAAGAGTGATGTGGATAATCGGTGGGTGAGTCAGAAGATTGGGATGATAGGCTCCGCAGGAATTGGGAAGAGCGAGTTCTGGAGTCATGGAGCTACGCTGTATGCTCAATGCGAGGCAGGGCTGAACCATCTCAAGGTGATGAAAGCGGTTATTACTTGTTGGGATGACTTTCGGGAGTTCGTATCTGCGCTCCTTCAAGCCAAGACCAAGAATGAGTTTCCGTGGGATACAGTAGTCATCGACACCATTGATAAACTTGTGGATTACGCACAAGCGGAAGCGGTGGCTCGTGGTCGTGCCAAGTTCAAGGCAATCGAAATCAACACGGTTGGGGATATTCCCAATGGTGCGGGATGGGCATGGGCGCAAGACTTGGTGGAGAATGGGTTGTCCAAGCTTGAGGAGTTGCCATGTGCCGTAGTGTTCATCGGACATCTTGATAACAAGGAAATCAAGGAGCCGACACAATCCATTCACAAGCAGACCATTTCCATCGGTGGGAAGATGGGCGGGATGCTTGTTGCTTGGTGCGACCATTTCCTTAATATCTCGGCGCAGACGATTGGCGGCGGAGAGATTAAGCGAGTGATTCGTACAATGCCGACACGGACGCTTGATGCCAAGAGCCGTGGCGGAGTAGTTCCTGATGGTTGGGTGTGGGAGAGCAGTAGCGAGGCGAATTATAAGAAACTGCGGGGGATGTTCAAGTGAAGATGATTTCCTTCGTGGTTCTTGCGATTCTTATGTGCCATACCGCTTTCGCCATGACAACGTGCAACAGATTTGGGAATACTGTTACTTGTTATGGTGAGAATGGAAGCACAACGTGTAATACTTTCGGTCGAACAACAACTTGTTACTAAACAAAGGAGAGTGTATGGGAATTGCAGATGCGTTGAAGGATTATGTGCCAGAGAAGAGTACGGTTGGGGAGAAGCCGACACTGAAGGGAGTATATAAGGTTTCTCTGTTCGATGTTGCGTATATGGAGGATAAAGGGTATGGAGAATCCATCTATGCGCAGTTCAAGGTGGCTGAAACCATCAGCGGGGATGTTAGCAATGCGAAGTTTCCTGAGTTCAAGGGATACTTTAATTGTGCTCCTGACAAGGTGAACAACAAGAGCAACGGGTTGGGCAAGTTGCTCAACGGATTGTTCTCGGTTGGTGTGGAGATTGATAAGAGCAGTGATTCCGCTCTTCTTGAATCGCTCACTAACGCTAAAGGAACCACCATGTACATCAATGCATGGAAGAGCAAGAAGAAGAAGAAGAAGGAGGATGGGACGTGGGAGGATGATGAGGATGGTGGGAATGTGCAGAAATTCTCGTTCATGACGGAAAAGTTGGCTATGGGGAAAGCATCCAAGGCTTCCGCACTTCCGTTCTAACCGATTTCCTAACTGGGGCGGGGGAGAAATCCCTCGCCCTTGGAGGGCTATGAAGATTTACGTTGATACCAGGGAGCAGTTGCCGATTGAGTTTGAAGGATGTGAGGGAGTTAGCGAAGTAATCCGAACCAAGTTGCCATATGGAGATTACGCCGCTGGGTGGGAAGACAAGAAAGGGAATCACATTGCTTTTATGCCGATGTTTGCAGAGCGGAAGGGGTTGGGGGATTTATTCGGGACATTAACCTCTGGGATTGAGCGGTTCAAGAGAGAGATTGAGCGGGCGAAAGAGGATAAAGCGTCCCTTGTTATATTCGTGGAAGGGTGTTTTAGAGAGGTGCAAGTTGGTGCGAAGTATTCTACTGTGGATGGCGAGACGATTCTGAAGACGCTCCACACTCTTTGGGTGAAGTATGATGTGCCTTATGTTTTGTGTAATGATAGGGAGGATATGAGAGACACCATCATTCATTTCTTTAGTGCAATCGGGCGCAACTTCAAACCAAAGGGGCATGAAGATGAAAATAAAGACAGAACGAAGGAAGGTGTTGAGAGAAGCCTTGCAGAGCGAAAGGCCTTGGTGGGCGAGTCATCAGTATTTGGATGCCGAGAGCCGGAGGAGACTGGAGATAACGGACAGGAGGAAGCATGAGAATAGCAAAGTTGAATGACCCGCATATCCCGTATGAGGACAATAGGGCGATGGAAGTGGCGTTTAACTTTGTGGAGGAGACTGAGCCAGAGATTATTGTGTTGGATGAGTGGTTCGATTGTTATGCGCTCAGTAAATTCAGTAAAGACCCGAAGAGAAGGTTAGGGTTGCAGGGAGAGTTGGATAGGACGCAGAAATGGTTGTGGAGGTTAAGGAACAGGTTCCCGAAAACGCAGATAAAAATGGTGGAGAGTAACCATGATAGACGACTCAAGAAATATCTCAACTCGCAGGCACCCGAACTATCTTACCTTCGCTGTTTGGATTTTGCTCATCTGCTTGGGTTGGACGGTCTTGGTATCCCTTATTTGCCTCACTTCACATATCGCAAGATTCTGTTTAAGCACGGGGATTTAGTGAAGAAGGATTCTTGTGCGACTGCGAAAGCGGAGTTTTTGAAGGAGGGGATGTCTGGAGCATCGGGGCATACTCACAGGGGCGGAGTGTTTTATAAGAGGTTGCGGGGTGGGAATTACAGTTGGACGGAGTGCGGGTGTCTCTGTAGATTAGACCCAGATTATATTGATGGAACGGCGGATTGGATTCAGGGGGTTGGGTTATTTACGTTTGAAGATGGGTCGGATTTGTATGACCCGAAATTCTTTTCATTCAATAAATATAAAGTGCTTTGGGGTTCAAAAACGATTGGAGAGTGATATGGGGATGATTGTTGGGAATATTGGGTTCGGAATGCACCAGATTGAAAGTCACTTCGATGCGATTAGGAACAGGATGACCGATGCGTTGCTATTCGAGGAATTGTATTACAAGGCGGAGTATGAGAACGAGAAGTTGCTGGAGGAGATTGCTAAACTGAAAGGAGAAGCTTGTGGGCGCAAAGTCGAGGGGACTGTACGCAAATCCAGGGTGGTGCGGGAAAAGCGTGGATTGTAAGAATCATCCGAAACAATGCGATGAATGTTTTAGATTCTCACTATATGAGGTGAAGCGTGGAAGACAGAGTTCTGAAAGAAGCAGAAAAGATTTGCGAGATGATGTTTCCAGATAATGAGGTGGCTCAATGTCTTCTTCACCACCACCTTGCCTGTTTTGCGGAATATGTGGAAGTCCTTGCGGTACAACGATTTAGGGACGAGCTGTGTAGGGATGAGTGGTATAAGCCAGATGAGGTGAAGCATGGTTAAGGCGACCCTGACGTACAATCTCCCAGAAGATGATTCTGACTTTGTTTTGGCGAAGAATGGTGGGAAGTATTACTCAGCTCTTTGGCAGATTAGTCAGATTATCAGGAAGCATAGGAAGTACGGACAGAAGATGACGGATTGCTGGAAAGAGATTGAGGATGAGCTTGATGATGTTAACTTTGATGAGGTGGCGTGATGAAGAAGACTAATAATAAGTTATTTCCAATTACGCAAACTGCGTTACGCAAGAGAGATAATCTTGGGATTGAAAGTCAGAAATACATTACCATCGAATTCGGTGGGTTTAGCATCTAAGAAGAGGCGTTAATACCCGAAAGGGTACCGAGTGTGGTCGTGGTGTAATCTGGTTAGCATAAGACTCTGTGACAGTCTAGGCGAGGGTTCAAATCTCTCCGACCACCCGTAGTTATGTTTTAAACGCAGAATAAGGGCTGGGAAGCCTGATATTGCAACCAAAGTATAACCGAGCGACCATCAAACATGAGGGTGTAGTGAGCGGTGGACGCTCGCCTGCCTGTAGAGCAGGAGCTGACAAGGCGTGGTGGTTCGATTCCACCTGCACCCATAACCATCAAACATGAGGAGAGCAAAATGGATTTCAAACCGTTCGCAAAGATAGCAAGGCTTTCAATGGAGATTATCGTTACCGAGAAGATTGATGGGACAAATGCTTCTGTGTTTATTGGCGAGGATGGGGAGTTTCTTACTGGCTCCCGCACTCGATGGATTACTCCAGAGAAGGATAATTATGGCTTCTCTCGTTGGGCGCATGAGCATAAGGACGAGTTGATGAAACTTGGGACAGGGCATCATTTCGGTGAGTGGTGGGGTCAAGGGATTCAGCGGAATTATGACATGACCGAGAAGGTGTGGAGCTTGTTCAATGTCTCAAAGTGGTCAGATGATTCTATTCGCCCCGCTTGTTGCCGAGTGGTTCCAGTTCTTTATACAGGGATGTTCGACACAATGATGATTGATTGGATTCTGCATGCCTTGAAAGAGCAAGGGTCAATCGCCGCCAAAGGATTTATGAAACCTGAAGGTGTGGTTATTTATCACCCGCAAGGAAATATCCTGTTCAAGAAAACGATTGAGAAAGATGAAATGCCGAAATCGTTAGTGAAATAGACCATCAAACATGAAGGGGAGTGGTTAGAAAATGTATGACTTTGACGGAAGTGATGATTTCAGTGGAGTAATCGGGTTTCTTTTGTTCCTAGTTGTTGTTGGAGGAATCATTTGGTGGATAACAATATTTTCATGGCGTGGGGCAGAAGTGGAGGCAAAGATTTATAACGAAAAGTTCGGAACAACATATCAGGCAAGAGATTTCTTTTACAGCGGGACTGAAATTAAAAAGCTATGGGAAGCAAAAGTTCCAGAGCGAGCCAAGGCTTTGAATGGGGATATCAACGTAAATCTTAAAGGGCTATCGAAGTAAACCCCCACACCAAAACTTTAAGGAGAGTGTATGAATGAGCCAAAGATAACAGATCGTGGATGGGCTGGACATTTCATCTGTGCTGATAGATGTAGGTTCAGACGGAATACTTTGATTGATTTCGGCAAGAAGAAAATTGTTGTTTCGACTGTCGGGGTTATGCCTAATCCGCTAGGTGAAGGATTTACTACGATTGGATTAAATAGACATTATGAAACGATGGCTTTCAGAGCAAAGAAAGATGGTGCTTATTGGGATGCTGATGTTACCAAGGAAGTCAGCTTTGAATCAAATTGGAGAGTAGAAAAAATCTCAGATGACTCTGACAATAAGGCAAACGAGATGCACGATGCCGTAGTCAAGGAATTGGCAATGCTCAAATCCAGAACAGAACCAAAAGGAGAGTAGAGAGTGAAGACTATTTTGCATCTGTGTGCAGATAGGGGGTCAGACTCAAAATACTATCAGGAGCATCCAGATTATAAGGTTATTTGTGTAGGTCAAAAGATTGGTGTCGAGAACTTTCATCCACCCAATGAAGATATTTATGGGATTATTGCTAATCCTCCATGCACAATGTTTTCAATAGCAAGAACAACCGCTAAAACTCCAAGGGATTTGAATGAGGGTATGAGGCTTGTTAAGGAGTGCTTGAGAATCATTTGGGAATGTCAGGTGAGAATAAAAGATGAACACCAAAGAGAGTCTCCTCTGAAGTTTTGGTGCATTGAAAACCCTGGGTCTGGTTCTTTGAGATGGTTTCTTGGAAAGCCAAGATTTGAATATTGCCAATCTGAATACGGGCAATTCTTTACTAAGAAAACTGCTCTTTGGGGAAACTTCAATGAACCATACAGACCTTTTATGGAGCCATGCATAAATCAATCAGCTACTTGTCTTGGTGGCAACTATGCAAGCAGTAGGAAGCATAAGGAAAAAGGTTTTGGAGGGGATGGAGGATGGAAGGCTGAATGCCCCCCCCCTATTCGCAAAGTATTTTTTTGAGGCAAACCGATGAGTTGCGCTCAACGAGATGTAATAGCAATTATTAAGAACGGCTCAAAGTGTTGGGTCGGAAGTAACTGGTGTAATAACCCACAAGAAGTTTGTCCTAGGGGCCCACAAGACAATGGGGATTATCGTTTATGTGATAGTTTGTGCAGGATAAACGCTCATGCTGAAGTGGATGCTTGCAGGAAAGCAGGAGAACAAGCTAAAGGAGCCACGCTTTATTTGATTGGACATGACCATTGTTGCGAAAACTGTAAGAAGGTTATGGATGAGTTTGAAATTAAGCGTGTTGTGATTGTAACAGAACCAAAACTTTAACGGGAGGCGGTATGGGAGAAGGAGATATTTATAACTGGATTACTGCTCATACCGTTCTCTCTGATAAGGACGCAGAAGAAATATCGTCCATGAACTCTAAGGCAACCCAAGAACTCAAGGGGAGGGGGGAATGAATGACGAGAAGGAAGTTGAGCAGAAGGCCACGGAATTAGTAACGCACTTCAACGAGCGAAGGCTACTTGTTAAGCGTGGGGCTTGCCTTAGAGCCGAGGACGTTGCTTATTTACGCTCCATGATCGAATCAGCCCTCACCTCCCACGGCAAGGCGATGTTTGAGAAGGGGTTTAATGAAGGATTTGGGCAAGGGGACAAACTGGAATCCCGCAAGGCGTTGAGCGTGGAGGAAGTGGCAGTATGGCTTGAGGGAAAAGAATCCTTTGAGGGACGGGAGTATGCGAAGCAGTTAAGAGAAATCCACAAGGCGATGGAGGAGAGGACATGAGTGAGGAAAAGGAATGGCTTGAAACTATCGCTGAATGGCTCTGGTATGGATGTGTCGGAACTTTCGCTTTGTGGTTTATCTTGTGGTGTTTGTCTGGCTACGCTCTGGTATTCAAACACATAAGGATGGTGATTGTATGATGGACTATAAAAAGGCCGCTGAGGATATTCTGAATAAGCATTGGAACGGAATTAACGAAGGGATTGACCCAGAAGGATTAAGGAATGAAATCGCCTCAGCCCTTGAGTCCTTGGAATCCAGACTGAAACAATCCGAGTCAGAACTTGAAGCCGTTGTGAAGGAGCGTGACTTGTACAACAAGAACTATCTTGCATTGGAATCCAGACTGAAGGAAGCCAATAGCATCATCGAAGCGAAGCATGACTATTGCAGTAGCCTTTGTTGCGATATTGCAAATCTTCAAGAGAGACTTTCCAAAGCGGAGGCTAGAGTTAAAGAGCTTGAGAACCCAACGCTTGAAAAAATAGCCAATGACTATTGTGCTTTGGCTGGATATGACAAGGAGTTTGAAAACCTCAAAACGAGACTTTCCCAAGCGGAGGCTGAAACAGAAAGGTTTAAAAGTAAGTGGGCTAAATATGTCGACCACTTTTGGTGCGATTGTGGGTTGACGGACGAGCAAAGAGACAAAGGCGAAGATTGCACTTTCGAGGGAACTAAGACTTGCGGATATTGCATGGCGAAGATTCAAAAAGGACGAATCAACGAACTCAAGTCAAGACTTTCCCACCTCATGGATGTTGCGGGGCAATATAACTCGGCTCTGATGATTATTGGCGATTGCATGGGCCGTGCTTGGGATGATGCCGTGAATCTTAAAAAGGCTGTTGAGACAGCACAAGAATGTCTGAAAAAGCACAGGGCCGAATGGGATGGGATTGAGGATGGAGGTGGAAAATGAGCAAGATGACCTTTTGGATTCTCATGTTTTTCCTGACCGTTTGCGGAAGTAAGGAATATTATCCGACAGGTTCCTTAAAATCTCTCCAATGGAAAACATCACGAATTAGAACTCTGATGTGGATTATTCTTGGTGTGATTCTTTGGAAAGTCGGAGTGAAGTGAAGCCCCAACCAAAAGGATAGGAGGATGGAATGAATGTTTGGATTGTCGGCGTATCTGATTGCGAGTCTAATTCAATCGTCTGTGTCTGCTCCACAAAAGAACTTGCTCTTAAGAAAATGTTTGAGACGCGGGACGAGTTGATTGCGGAATGGAAAGAGATGAAGGTATACGAAGCCGAGTCCACGAAGAATTTCATCGAAGAATCTGCGGCTAAAGGAATCCACTTTGGCTTTGATACGGGAAGAGATCTGTACGGCGATATGATTAAGGCTCTTTCTTCAGATGATTGGGAGAAGTGGGATAACTACCCGCATGACAGACCTTACATTTCACCAATGACAGTTTTGGAACAATAACCCGTCATCTTTGACGGAGAAGGATTAGGAATGACTTTAAAAGAAGCTCTTGATTATGAGATACGGAGTAGCTGGATTGTTCCTTGGATTTCCATTGGGTGGATTCAGGAGATTTTGGCTTGGTATTACGTAAGAAAAGCAAAGAGGAAGTATTCAAGATATTTGTTAACCAACCGTATTTGACGGAGAAGGAGTGGAGGACTACTGAAGTGCCAAGCAAAAAGGATAAGCTACAGAAGCTCCGAAAACAAACTCGCAAAACTTCCAAGGAAACAGACGAGCCGTTCCGTTTAAGTTTGAAAGCGTTGCAACTGACCCCGAAAGAACAAGCGGAGGTAGAAGCGTTAAAGGGTTTGCTTGAAGCACTAAACATGGAGATAGAATTAGTAGTGACCAGAGCCAAATCCAAGCATAGTTTAACCAAGAGCTTCTTACGCTATCGCCTAGCAGAGTGAACGGAAGTCTTGTGATTATGGCAAGCAATATCGATGCAAGTAGCGATGGCAGCCAAGGAGAACCAAACAAGAGACAGAAGATAAAGATGACGCATGGCAGTGCTATTCGCCTCCAATCCTTGTGAAAGGTTCCTCCCAACTGCCACAGGAATCCTGCGATAGGTAGGAGGAACCACACAAGTTCTTTGTTCACCGAAGACTTCCAAAGAAGTAGGAGGCTATTTCAAATCCCCCGACCAAGAGAATGATGCAGAGCCAGAACGAAAACCACCAACCCTGTTTCTTCCACCAAAGGATTGCTTCTGCCAGAACAACAAACGCAATCATAGCAATCAAGCCAGCCGTTCTAACGACGCCACTAAGAACCCACAGATGAATCCAGAGTCCAAAGAGAGACAACGAAAGAAGCACAAGCGTTACCTTCGCCCAGAACGGTTCTGCTTTTGTGAAGTCGGTGTATCTTGTTGAGATTGTTTGACGCTTCATTTCTTCACCTTTAGTTTCGCCTTCAAGAC
>Ga0172381_10003296_pt1 | contig 17201 bp, 16 predicted proteins | sample Leawel6488metaG_FD_119754 | JGI IMG/M metagenome (GOLD analysis project Ga0172381, IMG submission 119754) | Leachate microbial communities from a municipal landfill in Southern Ontario, Canada - Leachate well 64-88 metaG | ecosystem: Engineered > Solid waste > Landfill > Unclassified | place... | reverse complement strand
TAAGACTAAAAAATGAAATATCTTCTCTCAAGGATAGAATCGAGCAGCAAGATTTCACTAATAAATATCTTGATCAGCTTAGTAATCTAAATGCCGGTGTGCAATCGATAGAAAGCACTATCAATTGGTTAAATAATACTTTATCTCGCACAACAGATTTGAATATACAAAGTAATATTAAAGAAAATATCAGTCAGCTTCAGGGAAAACTTTATGAGCAAAGAAAAAACGCTCTTCAGTATAACACTCAATATGCGGCTGAAAATAAAGATCTTAGTGTAATCGAAAAGCAGATTGGCAATGTAAATTCAGCCAGAGTTGAGGCGCTTAAAGCCGGCAACGATGATTATGTCGCTCTTCTAGACTTACAGATGCAGACTTTAACTAAGGCTAAAGAAGAGAGCTCAATCAATAATACGCTGATGAATTTTTCAGTAGCCACAATGACCGGTAATTCTGCGACCGCATTGCTCAATGAATTTAATAGCCAAATAGAACAAGCCGGAGCAGATACCCCAATTACCATCGGCGGAACTCGCTATGAATCGGCCAAGCAATTCTGGGAGATGAAGCGCGGAGAATATATGAACGACCGGTCAGCTAACGGATTTTTTACTAGATATCAAGATGAACTAAGCGAGAAATTAACCTATAAGAGCACTAAGGGAATTTTGAACAACGACACCTTCAAGGATGTTGCTTCCTGGTATGACACTCTAAAAGACCGCCCAGAAATTGCCCCGTATATGGAGCGTGTCGATCAAGACAAACAGAAAGCGCTTACTTCAACTGCCGATCTTAGATCGGGGAGTATTCTTAATGATTTCGCAGTTAAGCTTGACGCTAATAAGGCACTTAAAGAGCTTGCTTATATTCAGGATACATATGGCGTTGACCAAACATTAAATTATCAAAAGATAGTCACCTCGGCCGCCAAAGAAAAACAAGATCAGGTGAGCCAGATACTTTCTACAATGTCAGCTATCATGTCCAGTAATCCTGGAGTAACAAGCCAAATGGCTATGGAGCAGGCAATTAAATCTGGAGCCGGAGCAACAGTTTCTCCTGAAGAACTGGCTACTAAAAAAGCATCTGATATTGTAACCGGACTTTCTACTACTGCCGAGAAACAGGAATTTGGAGATACATCACCGCTGACAGTTAGCCCAACAATGACACAAAAATTCTCTACTCCTGATTTGAAAGATGGTGGATTATATAAAACTGGAAGCGACAAGACAGTTTATAAATACGAAGGCGGATCATTAAGACCATTTACTGGTGCCTGGAATGAAGATCTATTCAAGCAATACACAGGGCAGGGGTTTGATGCTGTCCAAACTATCGGAAATATTAACCAATTATCAAAGGGATCTCCGATTAATACCACTGAAATCGCGGCTTCTAAACCGGTTGAACAAGTTGGAGAAAAGATTGCTAGTCCTGAACTATTAAAATATTATAAACCAGAGGATATCATTACCAAGGGGACAGATAAGTTTTTGAAGTCTGGAGTAAAATCTGTGATTGGGCAAAAATTAACTCCGACATCATTCGGCCAGATGCAACAGCAGTATGATCCAAACACATTAGAGAAGAAAATTGTCAGATCTGGTAAAGATATTTATCTAAGATTAGAATAATATGGCCACATTTAATGTATCATTTCTAAACCCGGCGCTGAAATCCAAAGGAGGATCAGGCGTTGGCGTATTAGCAGATCAACTCCAAATACTTGAAAATACCCTGGCTAAAGACGGATATTTATCTCCGGGTGATTATGATATTTTAATTACCAAAGCCAGAGAGATCCAAATGGGAAATAGCTTGTCATCTGACCAGCGCTCTAATTACGATGTAAAAATATCTCAATACGAAAGATCAAAGGAAGTAGCTAAAATTGATCAGGCAAGCGATATCGAAAGAATGAATAAAGCCATGAAAAGCGAATCTTCCGAAGATGTCATGGTTGTTGGTAACAGGCCACTCGAATTTATTAATGGTCGCATAGCCAGCATCCAAGCTAAGCTAAATGATCTAGCTGAAGTAATAGAACATAAAACCGCATCAGGAGATGACACTACAGATTATTATAACGAATATAATGCTACTCTTCAGGCTCTCCGCGACAAGATTGAAGCTAAAGAGGCAATGTCATCATTCGATCAAAACAACCCAATACAGGGGTTTGTAGCTTATGTTACTACCAATAAAAATGGAGAAATTGTCGATGTTGATTATGGCAGATATGGAGAAAAATCAGGCTATGCAGAGACTAACGGAATGGTTGATGGATTTCAAGTATATGGAAAAATTAACTATAAAGAAGATGGAAAAAATTATTTCAAACTAGGAGATAAAACATTTACCGCGGCCGACATGCTGATTCAGGACCCAAATAATCCAGGCGCATTCAAGCCGTCTAAATTAATGGCTGATGTCCAAGATCCATCTGGAAGAGGACTATTCACTAGAGCAAAGGCTGGCTATGTTAATATGCCAGGCGAATCGTTGTCAGTGCAAAGCTACCTCCCAAATAATTCATGGGCTAAAGGAGTAAATGGAACTATTTATAAAAGAGATGAATCTGGAAAATATGTTAAATACCTAAATGCCAATGAAAGTGACTTAGGAATTGAAGGGCCGGTATTAAATATGCCAGAAGCATTCGAGCAGTCATTAATGAGAAATGTTACTGAAACAATAGATTATTCAGCTCCAGTGGCTCCGGATCAAGGAATGAATATGACTCCGGCAACTGATCTAGGAATGTCTATGGCCCCAGAACTCCAAGGGCAAGCAGCGCCAGCTGAACCTATAAAAATGAATTATGGTTTAGAAAATCCATTTCAACCATCAACAAAAAAACAGACTTATAGAACTCCAAAGCAGCCAAGTCAGCAAGTTTCTAAAGGAGCTATGCCTACAGCCAAGAGAACTATAATGTCAGGTATTGAATCAGTCAGGAGACTATTTACCTAAACAATATGCCTCGTCAAAATAACTATTACGAATCAGCCTTAAAGCAAACTGCACCGGTTGCGCCAGCCACTAGCACGCAGCAGATTTTGCCTACCAGCCCTCAGCCAGATTTGATGAATAAGATGCAAGACTATGGGCAAAAGGTAGAGCAAGAAAAGCAGAATATGGGCATCAGTCAACAGCAACTAGATGATAATATTAGAAAAGCAGTCGATAGGGCAAGTTATAGCAGCGCTCTTACTGAAGCTAATAGGCCGTTGATAAGCTCTCTCCCATATGAGTTTGCAAATGTTTTATTTGATATGCCAGATCAAGGTTATTGGGAAACATCAATGACTAACTGGGAGAAGATAAAACATATTGGAGGAGAGGTCCCAAAAACTCTTTGGAATATAATTAAGGCTGCTCCTAAAGAAATAGCAAAGGCTCCGCTCAGGTTGCAGCACGGACTTTTTGATTTAGAAACAAGGTTATTAGATAAAATAAGTGGTTACGAGCCAGGAACGAATCCGCAGCTAGATGCTTTTAGAACAAAAAGAGAAGGCTATACATTGCCGGTATTAGGAGATGTCAAAGGTGCCGGCGCATCTTATGACGAAGGTATAGCAATGGGGCTATCACCATTTGCCTCAACTGTAAAAGCTACCGGAGAATTTGCAGGAGATTTGGCCATGACAGCTTCATTAACAGAAGCAGTCGGTGCCGCCTTTAAGCCTAGGGTAGTAACTGTCCAAAAACCAGTTACCGGAACAGATTTTAGACCGCTTCAAGCAGAGCAGATTCAATCTATAAAGGCAAGCGCTAAAGCTGGAGAAAATAAAATTGTTACATCAGAACCAATACAATTTGGTGAAGCAGTGCAAAATCCTAATGTTAGTTATTTTAGATTAACGAAAAATGCCTCTAGCAAATATAATGGCAACCCAAATAATACATTTTTGAAAATTACACCTGCCGGAGAAGGGACAGCTCAAATATCAGTAGTCCAAGTCAGGAAGTCTTTATTCGATCAAGCGAAAGATGCGCTAAGCGCTAAGTTTGGAAAAAGCAATGTTGTCCAGGGTCAGTTTGGGCCTGAATTGAAACTTGATTCAGGAGTTATTAAATATAATTCAACCTCACTCACGAGGTTGCCAGAAACAGCATCGTTAGCTGAAACAGCGACCGCCGGAGTTAGCAAAAGCCCAAGTTTAGAAAATATACTTGGCAGCCTAGGAAAGAGATCAGCGGCCGTATCAACAGCTGAGGCTTACCAATTCTATAGCCCAAATATAGAAGAAAATTTGAATTTTGAAGATGCTTTATCAAGGACTAAATCAGGCAATCAAATATTATATAGAAAAATTGGGGAAGACATAGATAAGCAACTTGGCTATCAATCACAGGCGCTCGATGCTATTGGAGACTGGTCTGATGGAGCAGAGAATACTGTTTTTAACATGATACAAAAAGTTCAAGACTTTGATGAGCTTAGATATTCAACGGCATTGAAAGGTAAAATTGGAAAGCAAAAAGCAGTAATTCCTTTCATGGTTAATAATGCCGGGGCAGACTCGCTATTTATCACTGATATTAAGGGAATAGATGTGGCAGAATTAAGGCCAAAATTAGATGAGTTAGGAATAAATTTTAGAATATTGGTTCCTGGTAAAGACGGAGTTAAGCTAGTAGTATTTGATCCCGGGTCTCAGCTAGCAGCTAACATTGAAAAGCTTGGTCAGCTTTATAATTCAGAAATAACAGTTCGAAAAGGACAGGGGGAATTCCTTGGTAGCGATGCCACTAGAGAAGCCGGCGCAGCTGAATATGAAAAAATAATAAAAGATTACGAAAGCAGAATAGATAGAAAAACATACGATCCAAAAATATCAATGGAATCAGGTTATAAAGTAAATAATAGCCGATTAGTAGATCCTTACACTAAGGCCAGAATGTCAAGAAAAAACCCAGACTTACTAGGAAAAAGTGAGTTAGCTCAGCCATCGGTAATGGCTAAGCCGCTGAAAGGATCAGAAAATTCTTTAGTAGAGGCTAAGCAAGCTGATCAAATTTTAGGCATATCAGCTGAAAGAGAATTATCAGATGTCACTATCCAGGCAATAGTAAAAACAGTTACCGGTAAAGATAATCTTTATGAATTAAATCAATCAGAGGCTTACGATGTGTCGGAGACTATTAGGAATTTTGCAGATAGCAACAATGTCCCAGAATCAGATGCTTCAATAATTTTACGATCATATACTCATCCGGCTAGATATTGGATGGAATCAGCCGAAAGAGAGCTTAAATACCCAGCATATTCACAAGTATTTTTGCCAATGGAAACAGCCACAAGAGTCCTTAAAGTTTATTCTGATAGATGGCAACAAAAAGCTAGAGAAGTTTTTGATAAATATTCTGATCCTGGATTTGCAGAAGAGCGCCGCTTGATAAATTCATATATTGAGGGCAATAAAAACAGCATCACTGAAAACGGCACACTATCAACCGAGGTTAAAATGGATCTTGCTAGAATAGGCGATTGGCTTATAGATACTTATAAAAATTTATTCCAAGAGATAGGAATAAAGTCAACTAGATATTTTGGAGAATATGCCCCTAAGATAAGAAAAGTTGGCGGCATTAAAAATCTTTATAAGTCATCGGAAATGCCAACAGAAATTAAGCCATTCTTTGAATTTGAGCGCGAAGGATCTCTTAGCCCGATGGAAGATGATGCCTTGGTGTTATTCGATATTTATACCAGAGCAATTGGTAAAAAGAAGTTACTAGCTGAGCCTGTTAAAAATGCCACAATGGCAATGGGCAGGATGCCAGAAAATCTAAAAAAAGCAGTTAATGATTATGTTCAGGAAAAGCTAGGATATCAGGACAAAGTATCGGAATACTTTAATAGCTTAAGTCAAAAATTATCTAAAAATACCAACGGAGTATTACCGGATGATACTATTAAACAAGTTATAGATTACGGCATGACCACTTCTTATGCCGGTGCTTTAGGATTACCAAGAATCATGCCTATTTTAAGAAATGCCATTCAGCCGCTTTTAACTACCTATCCAGATGTTGGGCCTAAATGGTTCACTGAAGGCGTTAAGAGATACATGAAGCCAGGGGCGCTTCAAGAGCTAAATGATAAAGGTTTTCTTGTAGAGATGGGAGTTCCTTATGGTGCTGAGTTAGCTAATGAATCAGGCAAAAGCTATGCCGGGAGAATTCTAAATTACTATAAAGAATTCAATAAAAAAACAATGAAGCCATACGCCGGGATTGATAACATGAGCCGCGGAGTAACTTATTATTCAGTTAAGGCAAGGTTTGAAGATGCCTGGAATAAATTTATAGAAAAGAAAATTGACTATAATCAGTTTGAAAGAGATATCGATATGGCTGGGTTCAACCCAACATTAAGAGGGGTTTTAAGAACAAAGTTTGCTGAAAATAAGCCGCAAGCGCTAGAAGAAGCTCAGGACTTAATGATGCAAGATATCTTAGATCGCACTCAATTTCCATATCGTAAAGGATCTGAGTCTAGACTGCATTATGGTTTAGGAGGAAAATTAGGATTGCAGTTTGCTCAATGGTCATGGGAATATGCCTTTACATTAAAAAGTTGGATGGCTAGAGGTCAATGGGATAAAGTTGTCAGGTGGTTGGGAGTTAGCGCCGCGATTAAGAGATCGGTAGAAGAAAACACTAATATCGATGTTACAGATTGGGCCGCCTTTGGACCATTCACCGGATTTCCTCTCGGACCAATTGGAAAAGCCGCATCTTCAGCTATCTCAGGAATTAATGCCGCCTTTACCGGGATGGATGATGAAGTTAATAAAAACTGGAAGGATATTGCCAATTCCTTAAAAATTTACGGAGGTGTTTTGACAGGGGTTGGAACTCAAAAAATAAAAAACTTTTGGGAATCTATAAAAAGATACGAAGCCGGAGTAGTCACATCAACAGATCCTGACCCAGAGAAAAAATTTGGCATTTGGTCAACAAACGGGAAACTAATTCGCTGGGTTAGCTTTTCAGAGCTCCTTAATACGCTACTTGGTTTCAGATCTAAGTCAGGAGTAGAGCAATCAGATCGCATTTCCACAGTTAAAAAGGATCAGATAGAATATCAGGCTCAACTTGATAAAGCCATGAATTACTTAATTGATGGAAATTTCGATAAATTTGATAAGTCAGTGATTGATAATAATCTTCTTATACCAGATGTTTCAGCTAAGATTAAATCATATAATATACCACTTGATCAAAGAATATTCGAAAGATTGCCTCTCCAGCTGAAAGAAAAGTATTTCAATGCCTTCTTCCCAACCCAAGAATAAATAATAAATAAATAAAATTATGCCACAATTACCAAACCAAGCATCATTTGAGCTTGATGACAGCAAAAATACAGGTGAAGCCAAGATTATCCTGCGCGAGCGGGAAATTGGTTTTGTCCACGCCAAGCTAGATAACCCTAATGCAGAATTTGATCTAGTTGTAGAAGATATGGCCGGAAATGAGCAATTAGTGAGACGGGGAATAAAAAATCCAACCGGTCGCTGGGGAGAAAGAATTGACCTGCCAGTCAATGATAATTACTGTAAAGTGCGGGTAGAGAATGTCAGGGGCGCTAAAAAGCTAGACTTGTTTTTTGAATAATGTTATAATTTACTTATATGATCGAAATAAACAATCCGGCCACCCCTCCTGGCACCCCAGGACAGGTCCCCGGTCAGGCCAAAGAGCCTGCAAACAACACTCCGGCCGCTAACCCACAGGGTCAGCCACAAGGAGGAAATAAAGAAGGGCAGAAAATCGAAATGGATGCTGCAGAAATCGAAAGATTAAAGCGGGATGCAGGTCGATGGGATGCTTATCAAAAAAATGCTCGGGAAGAGCGCCGAAAAAATCGGCACAATAGCCGCACTCCCGAGTATCAAGATCTAGACGGAGCCGCCCCCGAGGTCTTAGAAGCCTTGAGATCGAGGGATACAAAATTGGATGAGCTCTCTCTAGCCAATAGAGAATTAGCGGTTAAAGATAGAATTAGAGATCTTTTCGATTCTGAAGAATACAAGTCTGTCCCTGCAGCCGTTAAAAAAGCTATTGTCAGGAACCCCCTTGGATTCGTCAATCGAAACTCTGAATCTATTGAGGATGCTGTCGCGGACATTCAAGACTACTTGGATGACGAATTAGACAGCTCACAAGCAGGTGGACAAGCGCAGCCAGGTGGACAGCCGGCCCAACAGCCAGCCCCAACCGAGACTCACCAAGTTCCGCCGATCGCTGGTTCCGGACCAGCATCGCCTAACTCAGCTGCTGATGCAGAGATTACTGGAAAGTCTGGCCCAGCCAGATCAACGGCAATCTTGTCCAACCTTCTAAAAAACAGAAAATAATTAACCTATTTATTAATTTCTAATACTATGGCCTTACAAACCCCAGGAATGACCACTTCCTACGACCAGAGCGCAACTTACATTCTGAGTTTGGATCAAATGGTTGATGCCATTTTATTGGATGATTCCGATGTCTTATCAACTTTAGGATTCTCCAATGAAGGCAAACCAGTGACCCAGACTAAACATGAATGGGATGAAGATGAGTTGAATCCGGTCACTGTAACTGCCGGTAGAATCTTGGAATCCGCTGCTTCGGCTACCGGATCAGCCTTGGTTCTAACCAGCACGGCTCACGCCGCCCGCTTGACTGCAGGCACTTTATTGAAAGATCAGTTATCAGGTAAATTCGAAGTTTTGCAGGTTACTGCTGTTAGCGGCAAGTCCGCCACTGTAACTCGCGGCTACGGAGGCACCTCAGCTGAAGCTCATGGTTCTGCCGCTATTTATGACATCATCTCCAATCCTCGCCCACAAGGCATGGAAGGTCCTAAAGATGAGTCAGTAGCCAGAACTCGTAGCTACAACTACACTCAGATCTTCTCAAAGGGTGTCAGATTGTCAGGAACTGCGTTAGCTATTGAGCATAATGGTATCAGCGCCGAAGATACTTACCAGGTCGATAAGCGCATGCGCGAATTGGTCCGTGAGTTAGATCGCACTGTTATAATGGGTGTCCGCGCTGCGGCTAATGTCGTTGACGGCACTTATGGAACCATGGGCGGCTTGATCGACTACATCAAGCATGCTTCCAGCGGTAACACCAACTCCACCGCCGAAACTCTTGTCCCTAGCGTTCTAAACGCTATGATCAAGCAGATTTGGGATGATGGTGGTAGCCCTGACATGGTAATTGTCGGTGGTGCTCAAAAACAGAAGATTTCCGCTTTTGACAAAGAATATCGCCGCTCAACCATGGATACTCGCCGCGCTGGATTCACTGTCGAGGAATTCGTTTCCGACCTTGGTATCAGCTTACGCGTAGTTGTCGATCGCTGGATTCCGAGCGATGTGGCAATCGTAATCGATTCTTCCAGAGTAATGATCAAGCCTTTACAAGGTCGCTCATTCTTCTTAGAGAAACTGGCTAAAACCGGTGATTCTGAGAACTGGCAGATCGTTGGCGAATATACCATGGAAGTTAAGCAAGCGGCTAAGGCTCATGCCATCCACTGGAACCTTAAACAATAACCTAATTTACTAATCTTATAATTCTATGGGAACTTCTAGAGGAGATTGTATCTCAGGTTATTACCCTAATATGGGCGGAACTAGCGGAGTTAAAGTTTATGCAGATAATCTTAAAGCTCAAGCTATTACCGGATCTATATTGTCAGCCAATATAGTCTATGCAAAAACCCATAATTTGGGGAAGGTCCCGACCTTCATTGGAATCACGCCCTGGCTCGCTAAAGATCAAGCTAAGACCTTTACGAGCGGAGCAGTAGTAGCCTTATCGTTAGCCTCGGCTGCGACAAGTGCTGTCTATTATGTGATTGGTAATTTGAAGGGGATCAAGTATAAAGCCTTCTTGCTCATCTAGCCTGAGAGCATCACATATAAATTGCGGGGGTGTTGACACTGTTTTTGTGTTAGCACCCCTTTGTGTTTAATTAATTATAAATTTATGAAAATTCTACTCGGGAACAACACCCTTAGCATTTTAGCTGGATCAGAGACCTACACTCTTACTCTGGCTACAGAATTAAAGCGCCTTGGACACGAAGTTACTGCCTATAGTCCAAACTTAGGGCTTATAGCCGCCAAATTGGAGGCCATAGGCGTAAAATGTGTTAGCGCACTATCGGGGGGAGAAAGCTCTCAAATTCAGCCATTTAACCCCATTCTCGTTGAAGAGAGCGGGGAGTTTGATGTCGCAATCTGCGCCCATTATGAGATAACCAGAGAGATACGAAGAAATTTCCCTAATCTTCCAATAATTGGTATTGTCCATGGAATATTGCATTCTAATCCACAAACAGGGGAAATTTATCCTGAGCATCCAGTGACAGATATAAACATAGATCAGTATGTTGCAGTTTCTGAGGAAGTCCAGGATCTTCTTAAATCTGTCTATGGAATAGATTCAGTAGTTATTAGAAATCTATTCGATTTGGACCGCTTCAAAAAAGAAGGGAAACTCCCTAAAAAGCCAAAGACAGTTTTGGTCAGCTCTAACTATTGGGGAGTCGAGAGCGAAATAAATTTAATTATCAAGGAAGTGGCTAATCATTATGGCGCACAGTTTATCGGAATTGGTGCAAATTTTGCCACCACTTATGAAACTGACGAGATCGTAAAATCAGCTGACATTGTATTCGGAATGGGCCGGTCAGTGATGGAAGGTGTTTGCGCCGGAAAGATAGGCGTTGTCCATGGTCGATGGGGAACGGGCGGAGTTATTACTCCCGAGAGCTACGATACTCTTAAGATGACAAACTTTTCCGGGCGGCCGGTTGAAGGGGAAGGAAAGTTATTATCACCTCAAGAAATAATTGCCCAGATAGATGCCGCTTGGAATCAGAAGTCAGTTGATGAGATGCACCTGATTATCAAGAAAAACCACGATGCTAAGGTAGTAGCTAAAAAGTTCCTAGATATTGCTAATAAATTAGTTAAATAAAAGTATGTTGGCACTAATCACTAAAGGGAAAAACAAAGGAATGGTGGTAAAAATTAGTCAATATTGTAATGATTGGTTCACAACAGATACAGGAGATTTTGAAATAGATAGGAAGCCTCTATCACCTAGCTCATTGGCATTTAATCTTAAAGACATTACTCAAATATCGTCTGATAAAGGAAACGGGATTATGATGAGAATATTTGAGATAGCGCCTTATAATGATGTTAGATATACCAATGGATCAGTTTATACTTGGACATTTAAGAAAAGAAAAATATGAAAATTATTGGCTTAACAAAAATTCGCAATGAAGAGAAAATAATCAAGGAGACTCTTGATCACTGGGGCAAGATTTGCACTGGCGGAATTTATATCATTGACGATGCTTCCACGGATAAAACAGTGGAGATATGCCGCGATCACCCGGCAGTAAAAAGTGTCCAGGAGGTGGAACACTGGGACCCGGACAGAGAAAAGTCAGAATGGCTACTGCGCCAGATGGCACTTGAGCGCGCGCAAGAGGATGCCGCGACTGATGACTGGTTTGTTTATTTTGATGCTGATGAGCGCCTATATTTTGATAACTGGGAGCTTTTATTCGACAGAAATGTCGGAGCTATTGCCTGCCGGCTTTATGACATTTATATCACTGATGAAGATAAGGATGAGCCAGATCATAATAAGCGACAATGGGTTGGACCAGAGTTTAGGACTATTGTTTTCTTTTTTAGAAATTCTCCTTATTTAAGTTATAATAAACCGGATCAGCGCGTAGTGGATTTACCGCCAAATTGTCGGATAGTGGTGGCTGGGATAGTAAAGCATTTTGGGAAAGGCTTATCAGTGGAGCATTGGAACGAAACTTGCGAATATTATATAAATTTCTGGCCTAAATACGCTGCTAAATGGGAGCAGAGATTAGGGAAGGCGGTCCACACTGAATCTGACTTTGGTAATAAACTTATTAAATTTAACGACATATTATCTGGCCGCGAAGAGGGATTCTCTCTTGAAAACCAGGTATATGGCAAGAATTAATATGATAATATTAAATCGTAAAATGACCATGAAAGCATTCCAGGAATATATCAAGGAGATGAAGATTAGGCCCTGGAATAGAAAAATTAACAGGATCATAATGCATCACACATCCAGTCCACTGGAATCATGGCAGAATAGCGCCTCGATGCTTCACTATTGGCGCTTATACGAATCACGAGGATGGAAAGCCGGACCGCATCTCTTCATTTCTAAAGATAGCGTATGGTTATTTACTCCAATTAAAAAACAAGGCAAGGCATCCACTAAGGGCATAAATAAGGGGTCGATTCATATCGAGTTGGTTGGGAGATATTTTGATAAATATCCAGGAGAAGAAGTATCTAAAATGGCGGCAAATGTTCTAGAAGTTCTAACTCATAAATTCAATATTAAGACAATCAGGTCGCACTATTCTTATGATGAGAATAGTAACTGCAGTCCATTAGTTGATTTTCCATGGGTGATGAGTTTGAAGGAAAAACACCATGCAGATATTAAAATTACTAAATAAAAATATGCTTAAAATTCAAATTTCGCCACGAAAAATGGTAGATGATGCTCTAGTAATCTGGCCGGAGCAGACTCCAGATGTCGATCTTGTTTTAGATCCAAGACCGCCGTATGGATTAAAAATGAAGCCGGGGTCAGTTAAAGTGATATACGCTTTTGGGATATTAGGAATAACGCCGTTTAATAGAATACCAGAAATGCTAAAAAGCTTTGTTTCAGCTCTTCAGGTCGGAGGGGAGCTATATATTATCGAACAAGATTTCGATTATATTTTGCGCGCTTTATTAGGGGGAGATCTCACTATTAGGGAATTTAATGATCAGTATAGCCGGGTTAGTTATCTTAACCAGGAGGAAATAGTTGCGCTATTAGAAAAAGCTGGTTTTCCAGATAAGGATCAGCGCTGGTGGCACGAAGGCGTAAAGTTCGATAAGAAAAACTCGGAAATAATCATTTCCGCTACTAAAAATAATAAGCAATAATTATATGGAAAAAAGAGAGCGCAGGCCATTAAAATTTGCCACTGCTAACGGCCCGGTGGAGCAGTATCCATTAGCTAAAAAGACAGAAGAAAATCCAGCAGAAGTAAAATTTAATAAAGATTTGCCAACTGCCTTATTTGTCGTTAGGGATAAAGGTGGTTGCGGATATTACCGCTGTTATCAGCCGGCATCATTTCTGAGGACTAGAGGATTAATGAATACTATTGTTGATTTTAAGGAGACAACCCAGGAGCACATCATGCAGGCCGATATTGTTATTTTCCAAGAAGCTGGATCGCCAAAATCAATTGAGGCAATGAAATTTGCTAAGGATAATAAAAAGCCGGTGGTAATAGAGATGGATGATGAAGTGAGAACAATATCACCGCACAATATTGGTGGATACGGAGCATGGAACCCGGGAACTCTTTATATCTATCGTTTTATTCAGCAAATCATTGCAGCTGATGCCGTCATTGTATCAACGCCGCAGTTAGCTAGAGAATACTTTCCTTATAATAGCAAAATATTTGTATTACCAAATTTTCTCAATGAAAACAAATGGAGTAACAATCTCACTAAAAAACAGGATGGATATATCAGGATTGGTTGGGCCGGTGGCAACGCCCATTTAGATGATCTAAGGCTAATTTCTAAAGTAATTGAGAAAATAGTTAAGGAATATAAGGGAAAGGTTAAATTTGAAACAATGGGTATGGTTAAGCATGAACTTGGAGATACCTTCTCAGCGCTCGAAGAATTTCATGATACCTGTCCAAAATGCAATTATCAGGGGGAATCAATCACTTGGACCGGGGAATCGCTAGAAAACTACCCCATGGTCTTAGCTAGTCATGGCTGGGATATCGCGGTTGCTCCAATAGTCAACACATCATTTAACTGCGCCAAGTCAGATTTGAAGCTTAAGGAGTATTCAGCTACCGGTTTCCCGATAGTTGCTTCGGCAGTCACTCCTTATATCGAGGCGGCTGAAAATGGTTGTGATGTATTATTGGCAAAAACCTTCAATGAATGGTATAATTATATTAAAGAATTAATCGACAATCCTGATCGAAGAAAGCAAATGGTTGACAACAATAAGAAATGGGTGTCAAAAAAATGGATTGGAGATAATATTGTCTTATATCATGAGGCATTCATGCAAATTATAAATAAAACTAAACAACAATAATATGGGTAACAGCGAATTAGTAGAAGTTGGTATTTCCGGATCGGTTGGAAAGCAGGTATTTGCTTCCACTAGGCCGGTAGTGCTAAAAAGCGTGATCGTCAACACCACTGTTTCAGCCGGTGTTGTAGTTATACGCGATGGCAACGCCTCTGGCGATGTCAGATTAACTATAAATAAAGCAGCTGGTGATAATCACCAGGTAGAATTATCAGGGAAAAGGTTTGACAGAGGAATGCATGTTAAGGTTACTGGCGCTGGTGCATTGTGCTATTTAGAAATAATGTAAAACTAAAGGTCGATTTAATATAATAAATTTAAGTAACATGATTTTTTCTACTTTAGAATCTAAATATAGCTGGCTAGCTGGGTTGCTTGATGCTGATGGATATATCGGTATCAGCCAACATAAAGACAGAAAGTCAAAACGACAATTTTCTTGGAGGCCAAACTTGAAGGTAGTTAATACAAAGAAAATATTATTGGAAGAGATAAAAAGACAATTTGGTTGCGGGACAATTTCCACATCAGGAAAATGTAATTACGGAACAAAGAAGCAGGCATACCAAATATCTTTTAGCTCCAATGATATCAGGAAAATATTACCAGAAGTTAAGAGGTTCCTAGTCATAAAGAGTCGTCAGTCAGATCTATTGTTAGCAATGCTAATTATTACCGCTGACCATAGGAAAAGGGGGTATGATATCGACTTTGTTGATAGTCAAATTACTCCATTATGGGAAGAGGTTAGAATATTAAATAGCGGAAGACTAAAGTGGAAAATTAATCAATAAATTTATGGCAGCCACTTTTTCTTGGGCACAGACCTATGGTCATGTGACCTCAGCAACAGTAGCATCGCTTGGTATCTCAGGTAACTTGTTTAATTACAAGAGAGCTGATGATGCCACCGCCGCTAACTATTCCACCTATCCGGTAACAGCCGGACAAAAAAGCTATGAAGTATATCTGCGCGGAAAGTTCACCGGGACCTTCAATAAAATCGATAATGTTCAGTTTTGGCGTTCCACAGATTTTTCTCCCAACACTGGTCTTTCGATCTTATGGGCTCCGGCAACTCCTAGCGCATATGCGACCCCTGTTACTGGCACTAATAAGTGTGTATCAGCGGTTCCTACTTCAGATCCAGGCACTGCCAATGTCAGATGCCGCGGCGGATTAGCTTCAGGTTTAGTAGCTTCTGGTTATACCGATTATATCGTTACCCAGTTGTCCACTACTTCTGCCGCTCCCGCCGGGGATACGAGTCTTTGCACGCTCACTCTAAACTACGATGAGAGCTAAATAAAAACTAACGGCCAAATCAGGTTAGATCTGAATCCAATCAGATCAAGGGATACCTCCCTGGCCACTTATCTCTATGGACAATCTAAATGTAAAAATTGATAGTTTATTAAAAACAAGACAAGATGCTATGTTTAATTATGCTCGCGCCACTAGCGAGCTTATTGATTTAGGAGTAAAGATAAAAAATAAGGAGACAGATGATACTACTGTCCCTATGTCATTCGAACCATATTTAGAAAAGTATAATATTTCAAATCTAGAATTTGAATGGGAGGCCAAATATAAAGACGGCTCCGTGCTCAGACAGTTTGAAGGGGAAGAGCAAAGGAATTTTTCACACATCGATCAAGAGAGATTAGCCAGTATCGCTTTTATTTCAAATTTCAACTGGCCATCAGAAGAGGGCAGAGATCCAAGGATTATTATCAGACTTAATTGGGAAACCGGATTGTTCGAGATTCAGAATGGTTTTGCTAGCCAAGATCTTCGGGCCCATGCTTGCATGAATCCACTTGAAGGATCTAAGAAATTAGTTTTATTTACAAGAAAAAGATTCAGCGCATCCAACGGAGAAATTAATGATCAATATAAAGAATTCTTCCCATTTGAGGATGAAGTATTCCATTATAATAGATTTATATTGGGATATGAGACAGAGGCTGGAATGAAAGCTTTAATAATCAGCCCAAACGGAGAAATAAACATTTTTAGTAAGTAATTATCAATATATGGCAATAGCAGTAGATTCAACTTCATATTTTCACGGAAACTCTTGGAATGGATCAGAGAACAAAGTTACACTTGACCATACATGCTCTGGTGATGACAGGGTTTTAGTTGTTCTTGTTTCTATAGGTGGGCAAGGTGCAACATCTTCTGGCGTAACTTACGATGGAACTTCAATGACACTAGGAGAAACTGCTTATTATGCCCCAAACAACCATAAGGTATATTTATATTATTTAGCAAGTCCTTCTACTGGTGCTAATAATATTGTAGTAACATATTCTTCTAATGCAAACCCAACACATGTCGCTGGTATATCATTTACTGATGCTGACACTTCTTCTCCATTCGGAGCAAGCACAACTCAAACTGGTAATGCTGATAGTGCTCATAAAGCATTAACGACTGGTTCAGCAAACTCAATGATAGTAACTGCCTTTGTCACTAGTTTGTATTCTGGCACAAATTCATTAACTTTATATAATGTAAATCAAACAGCAAGATATTCAACAATAGGAGTTGCAGATGGAAACGCCGCTGGTTCAACAATGCCTACAACAACTGCTGGTTCGTATGATACTGGGTTAGGATGGGGCTCTCCTATGACTTATACGATGGTATTTGGAGAAATAAAAGAAAAAGTATCAGCAGTTACATATACCAAAACAATACAATCTAAAGGAAGAATTAAAATAACTGATAACTCAGATACTATTCAGTCTAAAGCTAGACTAAAAAGCGCAGATCAACTTAAAACAATCCAGACTAAATCTAGGATAAAAGTTTTTGACACTTCAAAAACAATTCAATCTAAAGCTAGATTAAAACAAGTAGACACTTCAAAAACAATCCAGGCAAAATCAAGAATACAAAAACTGGATACACTAAAAACAACTCAAGCAAAGGCTAGATTAAAACAGATAGATAGATTAAAAACT
>Ga0172381_10003295_pt1 | contig 17203 bp, 15 predicted proteins | sample Leawel6488metaG_FD_119754 | JGI IMG/M metagenome (GOLD analysis project Ga0172381, IMG submission 119754) | Leachate microbial communities from a municipal landfill in Southern Ontario, Canada - Leachate well 64-88 metaG | ecosystem: Engineered > Solid waste > Landfill > Unclassified | place... | reverse complement strand
TCTGCAAAAGTTGAGATGTTTTTTGAAGATGAAGATGCTAATGAAGTTCAGATTACAAGTGCAGGTAATCTTAATATGTCTGCTGGTACACTTGAGGCAATAATAGGAACTATTTATCCAGTTGGGGCAATTTATGTTTCAACTATTTCAACTAATCCTGCCACATTATTTGGATTTGGAACTTGGGAAGCATTTGGTGCTGGTAAAACACTAGTTGGATTAGATGGAACCGATACAGATTTTGATACTGCTGAAGAAACAGGTGGAGAAAAAACACATACATTAATAACAGATGAAATTCCAGCACATAATCATGCTGGACTTCCAACTTATCAAACAACAACTAATTTAGGTAATACTGCTGTTGGATATTGGCGAGTTGATAGTAGTAGTGCATTAGCAACTACTGCTAATTCCGGTGGTGGTGATCCACATAATAATTTGCAACCCTATATAGTTGTTTATATGTTTAAAAGGACTGCATAAATGGTTCTATTGAAATACAAACCACCAAAAAAGAAGCTCGACCAAGAGGAAGAATATATTCTTTCTAGGTCAATATTTGCTCTTACAGGTGGACAAAATTCAGATATTCCAGCAATAGAAATTAGTGATGATTGTTATTATAATGGACGTAATGTATATATTAAAGGTAATAAACTAAAATCAAGATATGGTTATGAGAAATTTGGAAATGGCCTTCCATTTCCATCTGCACCTGTTCAATTTGAACAGTTTTATGCTTATGATGGTTCCGAATATTTAATCTGTTTTACTGAAAAGGATGTTTACAAATATAATACTGCCACACATTATTGGGATTTAATAACACCCAATGCACTTATAGATGATTGTGAAACTGCTTGGACTGCAAATGCTAATGTAACAGCAACCAGAGATACAACATGGGTAAGATATGGAACATATTCTGCTAAGTTAGCAGTTGCCGCACTATTTACAACTGGAATAGCTGGCTACTTTAACTTTAGTGATAAAGACCTTACTGGTTATACACATTTACATGCATACATAAAGTCAAGTGTTGATACAGTTGCTGGACAAATACAAATTGTATTGGATGATACTAACAATTGTGTTTCTGCTCTTGAAACACTTGACGTACCTGCATTAGTGGCAAATACTCCAAAAGAAATAGAGATTGCGTTTGCAACGCCTGCAAATCTTTCTGCTGTAATTTCAGTTGGAATAAATATAGCTACAGATATAGGTGCTCAAAATATTTGGATAGATGATATTCGTGCAACTAAGTGTTTTACTGGTGATTATTTAAACAGATTTACTGTAGATACGATATATGATGATACTGCTGGAGCACTTAAATATGTAGCAAGTAATGGAATTGATAATCCTATATATTGGACAGGTACTGGAAATTTTGCAGATTTAGGTGGTTCTCCAAACAAAGGAAAAATAATATTTAATTTTAACCACCACCTTCTTATAATAAATTGTATAGTAAGTGGTAGTGCAGCACCACAAAGAATAGATTGGTCTGATCTTGGAAAACCTGAAGTTTGGACTGGCGGTGCTTCTGGAAATAATAACCTTGCATCAACTTCTGATTTTATTGTTGGTGTTTCATTTTTAAGAAGCCAATTGGCAATTTTAAAGGAAGTATCAATATCGTTATGTACCTATGTTGGTGGTGTTAATCCTTTTGAATTTGAAGAAAATAAGATAAAAACTATAGGTTGTTCTGCAAGAGGAAGTATTCAACCTATGGGTGATACAATTATGTTTTTGGGTTGGGACGATATATATGTTTTTGACGGATTTACAACTAGAGGTATTGGAGGTAAGGTTAGAAATGCTATAATGAATAGTATAAATCCTGCTAAATTGGCAGCAATACATTCACATATAATTGAAGAACTTGGATTATATATATTATTCGTTCCAACAGTAGGAGAAGATTATTGCACCAAAGCATGGGTTTATGATTATACAAATGATGTTTGGTTTGGGCAATGGGATTTTTCAGACAATATAACATGTAGTGGATTTTATCAATCTGCCGGTGTATTGACTATAGGTGAATGTTTAATGAAATTAGGAAGTGCTAATTTTAAACTTAATGCTAGAGCATTAGGTTCACTTTCACCATTTGGGTTATTGGGTACTTCCGATGGATATGTAATGAAACTAGAAGCATCTATTCTTAATGATGATGGTAATGCAATAGATTCATATATAGATACAAAAAGTTATGTTTTATCAAATATTGGTGAATACAACACTATAGATGAAGTTGTTATGTACTCGAAAGGAACCTCTCTTTTGGTGCATGTAAGTGATGATGATGGACAATCATTTACTAGTAAAGGTACAATAACATTATCGGTTAATGGTGAAAGTAAATTTTTAAGGAACATTAAATTTGTATCAGACAAACATATGTTTAGATTCAGAAACCTTACCTTAGATGGTTGGTTTGAAATTTTTGGATACGATTTAAAATATATTAATAAAAGTAGAAAGCAATCATGAATACAGTAAAACAGATAATGATACCAGCTGTTCCTGCTAAGATTGAAAATATTGAAGAAGCTCGTAAACTTTTGTTGCAATTTTCTATAGTTCTTAATGAATTAAAAAAGATTATTCAGGTTACAGAAGATAGTATATTTTATTAAGTGATAGCTTAAATACCCGTTGAGGTTGATAATATGGATCAGGAGATTCGTGATGAGATTAAAGCTATTGTTTGTGAAGGTATCAAAGAGGGTATGGCACCATTTTGGATTGAACGTGAACGACATTACAACGAACATCAATTTGTAAAATCATGGATGGATTGGGCAAGTAATATAAAAAGCAATATTTTAAAGGCAATCATAAGTTGTATGATATATTTTGTTTTGGGTGCAATGGTTTTAGGGTTTGTATTTTGGGGTAAAAAACAATAATTGCTTGGGGGAGCAAGGAGGAACGATGAAAATAGTAAAGACAAAAGATCAAAATGCCATACAATTTTTAGTAGAACCAATAAAAAAATTTATAGAAAAAGATGAAATTATAGAATATACACATGAAGCATTTATTAAATGGTTACGATATAGTATATCTATACCATCAATAGGTGTTTGGCTTGTTCAGAATGATGATAAAATTATTGGTTTTGCTATTGCAAATATTCAATCAACTTTAGATCATGAATTTGTAAATATAACCCAATTGTTTGGTGAACAAGAAGAAATAGAATATGAACTAATAAATAAAATATCTGAATGGTCTAAAAAGAATGGTATAAAGATAGTATTAACAAGTAGTAAATTTCCAAAGAAATGGAAAAGAATGGGTTTTGAAATAGAAGCACATACTTTGAAAATGGAGGTATAAAAAAATGGCAGAAGCTGTATATACTTCTAACCAAGGAAAAGACAGACCTTTAGATGCAGCAACTATATTTGATCCTCTTGGTTTGTTTTATAAAAAAGAACAACCAGCATATTATAAAGAAAGTAAATTAACTCCAGAACAAGAAGCCTTAATGCAGGGGCTTGAAGGCTATTATAGTCAATTCTTGTCTGGATCACCATCATATACAGGACAAAGAATATCTCCATTAACCAATACTCAACAAGGAATACTTGGGAATATTAATAATTCAACTTCTCCTTTGTTTAATCAATCAATGGGTACACTATCAGCATTTGCAGGTGGAAATGCTGTAAATCCAGAATTATATAATAATTATTTTAATGAAAATATAGCAACTCCGCTTCTTTCAATGTTTAAAGAAGAAGCACTTCCAGAACTTCGTGGACAAATGAATAAAAAGGGTCTATTGTATGGTTCTGGTAGGGAAAAAAATGAAGTAGGTTTGTCTAACACTCTTATGCAAACATTGGCTCAGAGTAAAACCAATCTTGCTTTGCAGATGGATGAAGCAAATAAAACAAGAGCTTTTAATGCTTCTTCTGCTATACCCTCTGTATTATCTGGATTTAGTAATCTTGGAACAACTGGAGTTGCTGGTCTTGAAGGTGAAAAAGGACAAGGTACGTTGGATGTTTCATATCAAGATTGGTTAAGACAACAACCTGGAACAAGACCGCAAGATGCAATGTTAATGTCACTACTTGGTCTTGATACTTACAATTATATTGTACCGGGAAGTGGAGGTAGTGGACAAGGTGGTGGTGGACTTCTTAGTGGTCTGGTATCGAGTATATTCGGATAATGGAGGTATAAAATAATGGCAGTAGTATATCTTCAAAAAGGAAATGGTGGAGCAAATGCAATTGCACTTTTGCAATTGATTGCTAGTATATATGAGAAAGAAAAAGACAGGGATCAACAAAGTGCTGGTAAGGAAATAGGATTTTTGCAAGATACAGGCGCTGAAGTATCTGGAGATTATTTACAAAAACTTGAAAGTAAAGCAGGCTATCAAGAGGGTACTCTTTCTGGTATATCTTCAAAAAGAACACAAACAAATGTTGCTGAAAATGCTAATCCAGAAACAGGAGAACCAAGACAAGTAACATTTAAAGATATGTATAGATTGCCAACAAAGGGTAAGATTCAGGCTAATTATGCAAGAGAACAGTTACCTCTTATTGGTGAAACAAAAAAGGCAGAAGCTGAGGCTGGATATGCTACACAACCAGTTCGTTCTGCTACAAAGTCTGCTGAACAAAAAGCCGAGTCGGAAACTCAACTTGAAATAGGTAAGACAACTGGAAAAGAACTTGCTGAACTTCAAACTAAAATTGAAGCTGCACGTCAGAAAGAAGTTGAAGTGGCAAAAAGGCAAGCTCAAAAAGAAAATATAACACCAAAAGAACAGGCGGAAATTGATAAGATGCGTTCTGAAATTCTGGAAAATGAAGCATCTGCCAGATTGAAAGACAGACTTCCTCAAGAACATCAGAACTGGTTATTTACTGCTAGTAATACTTGGGCAGAAAACTATAGGAAAAGATTAAAAGATTATACAACTGAAAACAGACAAATGTTTTATTCTAAGGATTCCAAAGGTAAGGAATCTGATAGGTTATATGATAAAGATAGTGATGAATTAAAATCTGCAAAAGAATCCATTACTTCTGCTGGTTATATTCCAATTGAAACAACTGTAAAGAAGGGTACGAATTTATTTGGAATAGACATAACCGATGATAAGATTATGGTACGTCCAGGTATTCCAGATGATATGCAAAAACAACTTAATAATGTTGATAAATTAAATGAAGGTTATGCTAAGAGTTATGCTACTGGCCCTTCCAGTGGCCCTGTAACAAAGAAAGAAACTGCTGGTAGTAAGATTGGCAAGAAGCATGATCCTGCAAATAAGACTATAACTACGGTTGTTAAGGGTAAAGATGGTAAACCTCAGAATGTAATAGTTAAATATGATTATATAAAAACCAATGCATCTGGACAAAAAGAAGCATATTATAGGGATGAAAAAGGACAAATGTGGGCTATTCCAGTGAATGACTAAGGGTGTGAAATGGCTAATGATAATATGCTTAACCTTTTAGGTCTTGATCCAGAAGATGATGAATTTAAAAAACTTCTTTCTGGATCAAGACGTATTTCTACTACGTCACCTGAAATAGAGGAACCACCTATTCCCGGTGCTAGACCTGTTTCTGATGAAGAAATACAATCACCAGAAGGTGCTAGACCTATATCTCAAGAAGAATACAATAGTGCTTTACATGATGTAAAAGTAAATCAAGCAAACCAGAAAGATTATGGAAATCTCCTTCTTAATGTAGATCAAACTGCTAGAGGTATTGCTGAGGCAGGAGCATCATTAGTTACTGGTGCTGCTGGTTGGGCATCAGGAAAATTAACAGGATTAGCTACTCTGTTACTTACTGGTGGTGATGTTGAAGCAGCTAAGGCTGTTGATGAAGGTGTTGCTAAATATCTTACATTTGATCCAAATGATCCTAGTGTAGCACCATACACGACAGAACTTGGTAAATCCCTAGCACTTAATGTAGGTAAATTATTTTCTATTCCTGCTGAAATTGGAAAGGAAATGGTTGACCTTCCACTTGAATCTTGGAACGCTCCAGGATTTGTAAAATATCCTGCTGAAACCGCAGCAGAAGTATTTGCCTATGGCCCTGCACATGCAGCAGTTAAAAAAACTGGTGCGGTTGCAGATGGTCTTGCTAAAAGAATACTTGACAGATCGAAAACTGTTCAAGATGCTGCAAATACTGGTAGATCAACAGGTGATTCTGCATCTACAGTTAATGTAGAAAAAGCAGCTATTTGGGAAACTAAGACTGATCTTATTGATTCATTTAAACAATCTGCTAATAATATTAAAACAGCAGGTGATGAACTTACTAAATTACAAGAAATGCCAGATAGTCCAGAGAAGCAAGCAAGGACTTTGGAATTAACAAAAACCATAGAAGAAAATAAAGCTGACTTGGTAAATATTATAAAAGCAAAAGAGAACTTTATCACCTTTAATGCAGCAGAAATTCCAGAAGGAACATCAACTGCTTTGGTGGTAAGAACTCCACAATTAGGTGATCTTGATCCAATATTTATTAATCGTGCAAGAATGGGTGAGACAGATTTTGTTAAAAGTTCAGCAATTAATGAAAGATCAATAACTGATATATTAAAAGATATAAATGATGGATTTGGTGAAACTGGTTCAATTGGAAAACAAAATCTTACAAAAAAACAAATAGATGCAAGAAATAGATTAGAAGATGATATTGAATATATTAAGATATTGGCAGATAGAGCGAAACTATCTATAAGTGAACATTTAAAAAAACTTAATGTTGATCCAGAAATTGCAATATATTTACAACAACAATATGAGTTAAAAAGTAAAACTACCTTTAAAGCCACTGATAATATTAAGGAAAATCAAAAATCACTTGCTAATGCAAAAGAATTGCGTAAAGAATTATTAAAACGCAAACTAGAACAAAAAGGTGAACGTAAAAAAATGACTGATGATGAACGGCAAGCTGTTGAATCTATCAGTCGTGATATAATGGCTAATGAAGCATATGAAGCATTACCTCTGGATGAATTAGATGCTGAAATTCTTGGAAAAAAAGCTCAGTCCAATCTCCTTTATGATGAAAAGGCAGCAGTTACAGGACAAGTTACAACTTTATCTGATCTTTCCAAAAATGGAACAAAGAAAGGTCTTGATGTTCAAGCAAGATTTAGTGATAAAGGATCAACAGAAATAATTGTTCAAGACAAATCGAGAATAACAAAAGATGTTGTTCTTGATGAATGGAAATTTGATTCATTACAATCAGCTAATGAATTTATTAAAACATACGAAAGAGATTCAAAGAAAGCTGAAAAGAGATACTATGATATAAATAAAAATTATTATCAGTCTGCACCTGATTTAGCAGGACGTAAACCACTTGGTAGAGTTAGGAATATTGAAAACAGTAATATAGATTATGTTTTAAGAAATGACCTAACTCCACCAACACCAAGACCGGAATTAATTTATACTCCAGAAGGTCGTGCAGAGTTGGAAAGCAGGAATAGATATAAAAGAATTAATGAAAATATATTCAATCCTCCATCTTATGATGCTTCAAATAAGCGTCTTGGTATTTGGGCTAAAGCAACTCCGCTTAAATCTCTATTTGAAAAAATAGAAGCACGAACTGGATTACCATTATTTAAACATTTTATGACAATTCAGGATGGAATTAGAAACGAACATATGGTTTCTATTCCTTATTTAAAAAGACTTAATAATGTTCAAAAAGGATTTGATCTTAAAGCATCAAATAGAATATATGAATTAATGGAACTTAAAGGTCTTGATGAAAGATCATTAACATATCGTCAAGCTATGAATGAAATAATGTCAAAACCTGAATGGAAAGAAAAATTCCAATATTTAAATGAACGTGAATACAATGCAGCAAAAGCACTAAGCAATATTCTCTTTGATGCAGGTCGTGAATTTGGAATTGAACTTGAACAGATGGTTAAAGATTATGCACCACGTATTAAAAAAGAAGGTATTACAATAGATGAAGCAAAGAAATTTTGGAAAAATCCAGAAGATTATAAATGGTGGGCAGAAGAAGTTCGTACAGGATATTTACACCCACATGAAACTGATATATTTAGAGTAACTAGATCATATATTTCTCGTGGTGCTAGAAAAAAAGCATTAGGTGAAAAGATTGAACAGTTTACAAATATGACAAATAAGGCCATAGAACGTGGTATTATAGATAGCAAAGAACAAGCTGCGATAAATAAATTTGTTGCAGATGTTCGTGGTTGGCCAGATACTATGGATGCATTTCTTGAATCTACTGTCATGCATTTTGCAAGAGTTTTAAATAAAGCAATAGATGTAGGGACTTTTGGTAAAGCACCAAAGAGATATGAGAATCCAATCATGGAACGTAAACGTGTTAAGAAGGTTGATAAAGAAACTGGTAAAGTAACATGGGAAAAGAAAGGATGGACTCAAGCTGGATCAGAACCTGGATTCCTTGATGTTAGTAATGCTTTATCTGATGCTATTAGTTTACATTTAAACCTTACTTATGCAGGAGCTTTAGGATTTAGACCTATGGCCCTTATAAGAAATGCTACTCAGATGATGCTTTCTTTGCCTATTGCCGGAGCAAAACATTTTAGTCTTGGAATGAAACGTGCGATGACAAGAGAAGGGCAACTTGAAGCAAAAGCAGCAGGTGTATTATTGGACGATTATCTCCCTTTAGGTGGTGAAGTTGATGCAGCAGTTACCAATTGGATTGAGAATGTATCACATAAATCAATGTGGGCATATACAAAAGTTGATAATTTAAATAGATCGGTTTCTTATCATGCTATGAAATCAAGAATACTTGAACATGGTGATATATTTAAAAGTGATGTGGCTGGAGCAATTTCTGTAAAAGATATTATAACTGCTAGAGATAAATTTATAGAAAATTCTGGTAGTGATTTTTTCAGTAAAACATTAATAAAAAATGAAGTCTTACCTTTGCTGAAATCAGGAGATATTCAGGCACTTGCTGAAAGAATGGGTAGGCATGCAGCAGAAAATACTCAATGGAATTACAGGAGAGCAAATTCTCCTATGTTGATGCAGGGTAAGTGGGGTAAGTTGCTTGGACAGTTTGGAACATGGCCAGCATGGTATATTGATTATGTTAAATCTGTGGCAACTAGAGGTACAAAAACTAATAGGGCAAAACGTATTGCTTATGTTGTTGGAATAAATGCTGCTGTTGAACAAATTGGTGAAAAAATATTTGGAGTTGATTTATCTAAGTGGGTATGGCAACATCCTATAAGTTGGGGTGGTGGTATAGCAGTTGGTTTAGCAAAAGGATTAAGCACTCTTGCATTTAATACTGATGAATATGAGCGTGCAAAAGCTGAAAGTGATTTGTTGAATACTGCTGGTATATATATTCCAGGTTATTTACAAATGACTAATTTTTATAAAGCAAGTCAAGAATCAAATACAGAAGATCAGTTTAAGCGTGCATTAGGTTTTAAACCTATTGAATAAAATTACAGAAGGGGTAATTAAAATGAGAATGAAAAAATTAATTGTATCGTTATTGTTGTTAGTATTTTTAATCCCATCTGTGGTTTTTGCAGATGTAACAGTTTATGATGTAACAGTTTATGTTAAGACTGCACTTACAGGTTCTGCTGGAGCACTTGATTCTATAGATGGTACAGGTCTTGTAGATGGTGATCTTGCATTTGTATTTGCATCTAATGTATTTTATACTTATAGATTAGATGATGATTCTGGTGCTGCAGAAAGTTCTCCAAGTGTAATAGCTCCAGATGCTAATGGTGGAAATAAAAGATGGATATTACAAAATACATATAATTCAAGTTATTCTTCTATCTCCGGCACTCCCGCACAATACCAATGGGGCGAGTGGGTTAATGCTACGACCATTAAGGGAACCGCTGTCACAGGCTCTAAGGTAGTCTGTACGGATGCCAACGGCTCCCCTGTTGCCTGTACGAATCTGACGGATACGGCCGTTGACCTGCGGGGGTATATTGCGGGGCTCGGGCTTTCCAATGCAGCCGATGCAGACCATGATATCACGATAGCAGCAGGAACATGCCGGGATTCGACCAATGCTTACACCCTTACCCTTGCCTCTGCCTTAACAAAACAGATTGATGCGGCCTGGGCAGCAGGGACCAATGCGGGGGGGCTTGATACGGGTTCTGTTGCAAACAGCACCTTCTATTACATATTCCTTATCAGGAAGGACTCTGACGGCTCGATAGACGCTCTTTTCTCGGCAAGTGCAACAGCCCCCACAATGCCAGAGGGGTACACATACTTCCGCCGAATCGGGGCATTAGTGACGGATGGATCGGCAAACATTAGGAATGGAGCATGGAACGGAGACACATTTACTTATAATACGAAAATAAACGATAGGGCTTCAGCAGCCCTTGCAAACACAAACAGAACTGTTGGCACACTCAGCGTTCCCCCAAATACGACAGCGCTTCTTGTACTGCAATTCCAAACTGCTTCCGGTGCTGGATTTGTAAATCTCGGCCCTACTACAGACGCTGATATTGCGCCGACAGCCGCAACAGATTCCATGTATAATTTTGGAACTGCTCTTGCTCCAAGCTATAGAGAGGTAAGGGCAGATGCAAGCAGTCAGATATACTTCAGGGGAAACTCAACCAATGCTTACATTGGCATTCAAACGCTCGGCTGGATAGATACAAGGGGCAGGGATTTATAATGCCTTACATTGACAAAGACGAGTCAGGGAAAATTACAGCTATTTACGGTTCTCAGCAGAAGGATGGGCAGGAATACATTCAAGACGACGATCCTCTTTTAATAGCACATTATATTGATCTACAAAGGATCGTGGAGGCGGAATCGATAAAGGCTAAACTGGTTGGAATAGATATTCAATCTATACGCTCCATCCGGGAGTTTATCATATCAAAATATCCCGATGCTCCGGACTATTTGAAGGAGCATGAGAACGCGGCAGCAATCGAAAGAGAAAAACTCAAATAAGAACAGCGGACAGTATTCCAGGGAGAGCCACCTCCCTTAGACCCTGGCCAAGAACCAGGACGGGATAACCCGCTACCATCCGCCTTCCTAATTGATAGAATGCCGAGGAACATAGCAGGGTTACTCCCATAATTCAATCTAAGGGGAGGACTCACGATGAAAAGCTTCTTATCTTATCTCGGCGGCAAATCCCTGCTGGCAAACAAAATTATAACCAGGATCCCTGATCACACTTGCTATTGTGAAGTATTCGCCGGCGCAGCTGCTGGCCAACGCTCAAGGGAAATTCATCATGTCCATAAACGACAATGAGACGATCAGATCCATTTACAGGAGATTCTATATAGAGGAAGTGCACACAAATTATCTCGTTGGAGGCTCAAATAGAAAGAAGAGCGTAACCGAGCTTTTGATCACAAATTATTAAACCACCCTAGAGTGTGGTCGGCCTTTCCCTGGTCATTTTGGGGCAAAATAAACAACCCTGAAAAGACGAGGGATTCGTGCGTCCTACACACTTTAGAAATAAATTGTGACCGATTATCTTTTGGTGTGACCGATTATCTTTCATTTTGTCGCAGAATAAGTTTCGCCTGACACCAGGGCGTGAAATCCCAGGGCGTGAAGTGGCAGTAAGCACGATGGCAGGGCAGCAGCACCGGGCTAATCAGCACAAACGCTATGAGCAGGTAGAGGAGCATTTTTTGTCCTTGAGAAATTCATCCACATCCTCAAGAACATCCAGACCGTAATCCTTGAGGGGGAACTGAAGATTTACATGGTTCAGGATTTCTTCCGCTTCCTCAAGCCTCCCGCGAAGGTCGGCGAGTTCTTGCCTTAATGTGTCTATTTCGGCACACTTTTCCTGATTCTTATCGTGATAATATTTCACCTTCTTCCGTTCCGCTTGCAGTTCCTTGCACAAACGCTCAATTGCGCATACTGGGCAAAGGAGTCCGGCTCCCTCTTGCTCTGGTTTTGGAGTTATTATTTCCCAAATATTATCCGGTACAGAATACACATCTGGATATAGCCGTTTACACGACTGGCAACGTTCTCCTCCTTTCTCCGATTCGGCAAGCCGGGCTTGGAGGGCGGCAACGTCTGAGTAGAGGACAATATTTTTATTAAAATTACAATTCATATTTCTACCAAACTACCTAAGCAATACGTTCAAAATACCTATAATTCTATTGACGTTAAACCATAATCATTTTTTTAGTCTTTCTCGACTAAATACCCGTAAGTTTTACGGATCGTTCCTTATAACCGGAGAATTTAACTTAGTAATTTTGCCTCTTTTATATTCTTAAATTCCGAACAAGGTATCTGAGATATAGCCAACAATGATGATCTTAACCATGTTACAGCATTATCAATATCCTTATATCTTACTGTACCTATTCCTGTTTCTCCGTTTGCATCATCATACCATATAACAAAAGTAATTCCATTACATTCTTGAATCTTTTTCATTATATAATCTTGAAATGGAGTTAAATTTAATTTACCATTTCTCATTATTTTAAATTCAAGTGTAACGAATAATCCATTATAACACATAAGAACATCAGGTATTCCTCTAGTTTGCATTGGTTCTCCATGTGTTTTAAAGAACCAACAAAAAGCATCAGATTCAAATCTTTTCATAAAAGAAGCAACAAAATCTTTTTCTTTTTTGGGGAACAATCTTTTCTTTTCATAAACTTTCGGCATCTTTTTTTACCTCCAATTGCATTCTTTTTAATAACTTAATAAATTCTGGTGTCTTAATATAAAATGTTTTTCTTCTTGTTAAACAATTACTTGATACTAATTTGGATTTAAGTTCTTTAACATAATCCCTACTCTTTCCACTAAAATCAACAAGATCATCATAAAGTATTGTATTTGTTGCAAGCATCTTGTTTACAAATCGTTCTGAGTTTACTTCAAGCATCCGTATTTCTTTAGCAATTGCTTCAATATCTGATAGTTTAGATTCATCCCTCTGATTATTTGAAAAATCAAGATAACCAAAATAAGGTGAATCATATATCTGATAAAGAAATCGTACTACAAATTCAACATGTTCCTTATGTACTATTACATTAATTCCATCTTCAGTTGAGAATAATCTACATGCAAGAGCTACTGCAAGTTTGGCAATTTTAATTCTTTGTACGCTTCCCTGCACCAAAGGAATAGCATCAGAGTATTTATTACTCATTTCAATTGCTGATTTGAGAATTTCATCCTCTGAATCTTTGGTGAATAATACATTGTTTTCTTTCCTACTCCATGTCCACATTAACAACTTATGACATAGTTCAGATGTATATTTATGATCTGGTTTCTTATGACTAGCTTGGTTTATTTTCTCTATCCCCACATCTTCTTTGGCGACTACGATTGCGAAGTCAAGTCTGGAAATATCTTCGGCTCTCCCCATGAGTTCTCTAATTGCTTCAACTCCTGTTGAGTAGTAAGAAATTGATTTAGTTGATCTTGGGTTACTGATCCAGATAAGGCGTACCCTGCTAGTAGTTTTTCTTGTTGAACCAACGACAGTTCGTTCAGCCACTCCATTATCACGGATACTACTGAGATTGGAGATTCCTGCAGGATCAAGGCCATTCGCTTCGTCAAGCAACACCAATCGCCCATCGTTAATTGGTAATACTCCCCAAGAAAAGGTGACATCTTTTCCAACTTGAGACATACCTCCGACAAGTCCCGGTAAAGTTGCTGATTCGAGGGTAACATACTCTCCTGCTCTATAGTGAGAACATAATTTAATTGCAGTTTTGGTTTTACCAGTTCTTGTATCCCCAATTGCAAGCATTTCATTCCAACCCTTAGCCACAACCGAGTTGAGGAATTTAAATCGAAGTACCGAGTGAAAGACCAGATCGTATCCGAAAAGCAGATTTTCTCGTCCAATGATTACCTCCGGTATGTTATATGATAAATCTCTTGATATTTCAAATGTTTTTTCATCTATTCCAGCATAACTTAAAATCCTTGGTTGAAATATTTTTAAATCCTCAATATCTTTCGGTTCCAATTGAAAGACATCAAGATTAGAAATTTCTGGTTCAGCAGAAACAAACAATTGTGTTGCTTCTTGAGTTTTTGCATCTGGTATAGTCTTTCCTTTGAATCTATATGCTTTGTTAAGTTGTAAATTATGTCCCTTGCTATAACATTTTCGTACTATAAATTGTCTGTCAATCTTTTCCGATTCTATCATCGGAGCTACGAAAATTTCTTCTATTGTCTGAGTATCAATTTCACATTTAAATTGATTGCAGTTTGATATTCCGCATAATGTTTTTATTTTATTACGTTGTTCTGTTTGTGTACATTTTATTAAATCTAGTGCATTTAAATCATCAATCTCTTTAACATATTTTCCACCTGTAATGAAAAGTATGCAACCCTTACAAGTATCACCCCTTGTAAATGAGCAATCCAAGTTGAGTTTCTTTGGTGCAAAGAAAGGTGAGAAGTTTTTTCCGATTGCAACAGCTTTGTATGTAACATCATGTCCATAATATTTTTCACTGACAGCAGCATAGTAATCAATTTCTTCATAAGTTTTTTTATCTTCTGGTTCTTCATAATCAACTCTAATTGCATTTTCTACACAATCATTCCATATCGTTGTAAAATCTTGATCTTTATCTGAGCAATAAAGAACAAGGTCTGTAAAATCTCCCTTTGTTGGAAGAATCTTTGCCGGCAGATTTATTACATATGTTTCCGCATATTTGGATATTGCATCAGAAAGAACTTTTGCACCCCTTCTTCCAGCCTCATCCACGTCATAACATATATATACTTTTTTGTCCTGAAAGTTAGGTAATAATTCTGCACGAAACGTCCCTTCACCATTTGCAAACGTAATAGCTGGAAGTCCCATTTGCGTAGCCAGTATTGTGTCGGGTTCCCCTCCGAAGATAACAATCCTATCATGGTCAAGTGACTTTTCTGGCCACAAACGAACCTGATTATATCCTTCAATACCAAGAAACTTTTGTTTTGTTTTGTGATTAACATCATATTTCCTTATGTTTAATAGTCGTCCGTCCTTACTATGAATAGGTATGTAAACTCTTTCATCGCCCCATCCCAACTTGAAATCAATAATCGTTTGCAGAATCCATCCACGCTTGATTAGTAGCAGTTTTTGCAGATCAGCAGATTGTAATAGCTTTTCATGAGAAACATTAACTTCTGTAGGAGTTAATACAGGAGCTTTCTGGTTTCCCAAGATTGCATTTTTTGCTTTTGTAAAAGAACAATTGTGATACTTCATGTAGAAATCGAAAATATCACCACCTATATTGCATGAATGACAATAATATAAACCTTCTTCAAGGTCTAAACTGCAACTAGGCTCTGTATCAGCATGGAAAGGACAGATGACATTTTGTTTCCTTACTGTTTCTTTCAAGTCGGGAAAGTAACGCTTGTAAAATTCAAGGAATTTCATAGCGTGCCTTTCTCGAATTATAGATGTTGACTGTGTGGTAGATTCATACAGAGGCCCGTAAGACACGCCCTTATTTTTATCTCTGCGCTCTCGGTGGTCCGAGAGGGGGCTTCCTCCGCTTGCCATCCGGCTTGTACTACCAGCGATCTGCGCTACCTAAGCACACAGTCAACTAAATTTAATTATAGACTACTTCATCCCACAATTCTTCTTATGTCCAGTTTCAGGATCAATACCCATTGATAACAAAGTCTGTTTTGTTGAAAGATGGTTAGGTTTTTCCCAACAGACTGTAGGTTGATAACAAAATGGACAATAACCATCAAACAAAAGTTCAAGTCGTCTGACCCTTTCCTCTATACTAATTTCATTTTCTGCAGGTTGTTCTTTTGCCATTAGAAAACCACATCCTTGTCTTGATTTTTAAGACCTTGACCAATGAAAACCTCATCGGCTTTGAGCTTTTTCTTAATGTAAATATTAGTAAAATCACCTTTTGTTGTCTTGCTTGTTTTTACTTGAATTTCATAGATACCATCAAGTACATTTGGAAAGTGTTCTTTTTCAACTGTATTCCATTTAAAATTAACAGGAATACCAAGTGTACGAAAATCTCTTGTAAGCCAATCAAGATTTTCAACAGTATCCATGTTGCCCCACTTGAAAATGGTACGATGAACATACTTTCCATTCATGATTTCAAACTCTATTACATTCTTTATCTTACCATTATCAAGTTCTCTGAAATAAATCTTGTCAAGTCTTGCCTGATATGTATCATCAGGCGGATTCCCCCCATAATCTTCAACCTGTTCTGGACGATGTGATTCAGAAATGTTGTCCAAAAATCCATCAACGGCTTCACTCATTTTGTTTCTGCTCCTTTCTCTTGATAATTGTTAAAAATTTCCTCAATCCTTTTCCAGTTCGGACGGTCTTTGAGAATTTCAATGTCACCAAAGGAAGCTAATCTCTTAGTTCTGTCACCTGCAATATATGTTTCATTTGGAGTTGTTCTGATTATTCTTCTATATCCATCCTTATCCTGTATTGAAGTCATTAACATGATTATTCCGGTAAGACCATCAATCATGTTCCATATATAACCTTGAAGTGTTGGTACGCTTCTGGTTATTGTTGCAGTTCTTGTTTTAATCTCTTTTTCATCAACATGGGAGATTAAAATAAGACCATAGGGACTCAAGGCAAGTTTGGTTAATGGGCGCATAAGTTCATCCTTAACCATATCATAACCTTTACCCCATTCAAGATCAGAAGGATGTTGAACATTATGTTTCTTCATAAGATAATTGACACACATCTTATGTAATCTATCAATAGTATCAATGGCGGCAACCTTGAATTTGTGTTCCCCCGACACAAACTCCAAACCTGCTTGAGCAAATGTTTCCCAATCAGGAATTGGTATCTGGTAACATTCCAGAGCATCAAGGCCACCGCCAGTATTCATAAAAAGTACATCATCTATTTCAGAAATTAATGTACTTTTACCTATCTTTGGTGGGCCATAAAGAAATATTACATGATCCATTAAATTCGTTTTTGGTTTCGTTTTTTCAGTAGGTATTAAGCTCATTTGGTTGTTCCTCCTTTTATATTGATCTGAAAATTAGTTTCATTTGTTTTTTAAAACTTTCGTATGCTTCCTTGTTTTCAAAAGT
>Ga0172381_10003294_pt1 | contig 17204 bp, 19 predicted proteins | sample Leawel6488metaG_FD_119754 | JGI IMG/M metagenome (GOLD analysis project Ga0172381, IMG submission 119754) | Leachate microbial communities from a municipal landfill in Southern Ontario, Canada - Leachate well 64-88 metaG | ecosystem: Engineered > Solid waste > Landfill > Unclassified | place... | reverse complement strand
TTTGGAGGCCAGGTCTTCATTCCTGAAAGCCTTGACAAGATCCGTGAACTGAAAGAGATGAGAACGCGTAAGAATCTGGATTTTCTGATCCAGGTAGACGGTGGAATAAACGAGAAAAACGCATCTGAATTGTACCAAAGCGGAGCAGATATCCTGGTTGCCGGAAATTATGTTTTCAAAGCGGACGATCCGCATAAAGCCATAGAAGCTATTCTTTGAGATCGGCTATCAGCGTCTCACAACCCCACACCCGTTGACCTTTCGTTACCAGCACATTGGCATCCGGCGGCAGAAGGACATCTACCCGGGAACCGAACTTGATGATGCCAAGTTCGCTGCATTGTAAAACTTGTTTACCGGTGCGGGCTTTACAAATCACCCGACGTGCTATCAGTCCGGCAACCTGTCTGACACCTATGATTTCTTTCCCATGTTCTAAAAAAACGGTGGTATGCTCATTCTTCTCGGAAGACTTGGGATGCCAGGCAACCATCTTGTCTCCCGGGTGGTATTTATAATAAACTATATCACCTGCACAGGGATACCAGTTGACATGCACATTGAACATATTCATAAAAATAGATACCTGCAATCGTTTTTCCTTCAGATACTCATTGACTTCTACTTCTTGTATCATAACTATCCGACCGTCTGCAGGAGATACAATACCGTTATCTTTGATAAGAATATCCCTTTGTGGTATCCTGAAAAACATAAGCGTCTGAATCAATACGACCACGGATGCCGCTCCAAAAAGGGTAAGTATCCAGAAATTATACAGAGAAAAACCAATTATCACGGCCAGTATCACGGCTATGGTCACAATCACTATAAGGATAGTCGTTCTTCCTTCTTTATGGATCCTCATGTCAGTCTAAATATAACACAAATAAAATGTATGTAATGGCTATTGGGAACGAAATAAGCGCCCCGTCAAAACGATCCAGCAGTCCTCCGTGTCCGGGCATAATGGACCCTGAATCTTTTACTCCAAAATAACGTTTCATCCCGGATTCCGTCAAATCTCCCAACACTCCAAAGATACAAATAATCAAGGCTAAAACAGCGCAATGATACCATGCAAACGGTATCATATTCAGTTTAAAAAGGGCAAAAGCAATACACTGTGAGAAAACGAGACTCCCGAAAAAACCTTCCCAGGATTTTTTAGGAGAAATACTTGGAAAAAGTTTATGCCCGTTTTTTTGCCCGAAAGCCATCCCTATAAGGTATCCGCCAATATCGGACGCCCATAAAATGATAAAAAGTGCCAGTAGGTATATTCCCTGGAACATCCCCAGGGGATTGAAAGCAAGGAAATTAAAAATTGAGAACGGAACGGCTATATACAACAGGGGCAAAAACAGGAAGGCCGCATTCCGGAATGAATCCTTCCCCCGGTTGTACAAAACAGAGACCCATACAACTGTTATGGGAATCAGTAAAGACATCAGCCAAAAACGGGCTGTCGCAAATCCGTAACGTGCAAGTATATATGTCCCGACAAAAAGGAGGATCCCCGACAAAAAGCCAAATACCTGTCCGGTTTTATGCTGGTTCCCCAGTGACATCCTGTAAAATTCAATGAACATGATCCCAACACAGGAGGCCATCAAAACGGCATATCCCAGGGGATGAACCAGAAGTCCCGCTATCATGAGTATTATGAATACAAGACCGCTTAAGGTTCTTTTAATCAGCGTGCTCACTATCTTCTTTTTCTTCGTTTTCAGGTTCAGGTTGATTGTCAGGAGTCTGACGTTTTCCAAAGATTGCTTCAAGATCATCGGCAAATATGACTTCTTTTTCCAACAGGATTGCAGCCAATTTCAAAAATCCTTCCTTGTATTCTTTCAGGACTTTCCGTGCCATATCATACGCCTGATCAATAATTCTTTTGACCTCTTTGTCTATCAGCTGTGCTGTAGTTTCACTATAGGGTTTCCCTAAATTAAAACCTGCATTTTCAGTGGAATCGTAAAAAGACACATTCCCCACCTTATCGCTCATTCCCAGGTAAGCCACCATGGCATAGGCCTGACGCGTTATTTTTTCCAGATCGTTCATAGCTCCTGAAGATATCTGTCCGATCATCAATTCTTCCGCAGCTCGTCCGCCCAGGGCCGAGGCCATTTCATCCATCATTTGTTCCACAGTGGTGATCTGTCTTTCTTCCGGAAGGTACCAGGCAGCCCCAAGTGCCCTTCCGCGGGGAATGATGGTTACTTTAAGCAACGGGTTGGCATGTTTGAGCATCCAGCTCACCGTAGCATGACCGCTTTCATGGTATGCAATGGTCTTTTTTTCCTGGGGACTGATGATCTTGCTTCTGCGTTCCAGACCTCCCACAATGCGGTCAATGGCATCCAGAAAATCCTGTTTCTGAATGGCTTTCTTGTTCTTGCGGGCAGCTATCAGGGCGGCTTCATTACAAACATTGGCTATATCTGCTCCGGAAAAACCGGGAGTTTGTTTGGCCAGAATTTCCAAATCAAATCCTTCTTCCAGTTTTAAAGTACGGGAATGCACCTTAAAGATTTCAAGCCGTTCTCTCAATTCGGGCAGATCCACATGAATTTGCCTGTCAAAACGGCCGGCACGCATAAGGGCTTTATCCAAAATATCGGCCCTGTTGGTAGCCGCCAGTATAATAACACCGCTGTTAGAACCAAAACCGTCCATTTCTGTAAGCAACTGGTTCAGTGTGTTCTCGCGTTCATCATTGGAAGTAAATCCGGCGTTTTTGCTCCTTGCCCGGCCTACGGCGTCAATTTCATCAATAAATACGATACACGGAGCCTTTTCCTTTGCCTGGCGGAACAAATCCCTGACCCGCGATGCTCCTACACCTACGAACATTTCAACAAAATCAGAGCCCGAGATGGAAAAGAAAGGAACGTTGGCTTCTCCGGCGACTGCTTTTGCCAACAATGTCTTTCCGGTTCCGGGAGGGCCTACCAGCAAAGCTCCCTTCGGGATCTTGCCCCCGAGGTTGGTATACTTTTCCGGACTTTTCAGAAAATCCACGATCTCCATGACTTCTACCTTGGCTTCTTCCAATCCGGCCACATCTTTAAATGAGATATTGGCAACTGTTTTATCTTTCTCGAAAAGCTTGGCCTGGGAACGTCCCACATTAAAAATGCCTCCGCCCCCTCCGGCTCCATCCTGACCGCGGGACATACGTCTGAACATAAATACCCACATCAGTATCAGCAACACCGGGAACAGAAGCCAGTCTATGATGCGACCCCAGTAACTGGAGCGCTGTTCAATTTCCAGTTTGAACCGCTGTTCTTCGGGCAATGTATTGCGCAATTCCTCAAATTGTGTTTCTGCATCGAAATTATCCGTTACAATGAAGTAAAACTGAGGTGCGAACTTGGGAACTTTATCTCCGAATTTGGCTTTGTATTGCTCCAGGGCATCGGGTCTAATATACAACTCGGCACGTTGCATATTGCTGATGTAAACCAGTTTTTCAATTTCTCCCCGTGGGCCCATCTGCTCTTTGACAGTGATCCATTCCGTCTTTACCGGATCTCCGGAGCGATTGGCAAACATAAAATAGACAATAACCGCTATCAATATGATATATACCCAGAAAAAAGGATTCAGCTTTCTTTTTACAGGAATAAGGGGGGGTTTGCTGGGTTTGTTTTTGTTAGGGACGTTTCCGTTCATAGTGCTAATAATTAGTCGTTGTAATGTTGCGTTTCCGCATCTGCCCACAAATCTTCAAGTCTGTAAAACATACGGTACTCGGTCTGGAAAATATGAACCACAACATCGGAGTAATCAAGAATTACCCAAAAACGGTTCTCTTTTCCCTGACTTCTCCGCACACGCCGGCCGGCCTGCACAATCATCTGTTCTTCCACCTCATCTGCGATGGCTGCCACCTGGACACCCGAATCTGCATGACATATGACAAAATGATCACATATGGTCGTATCCAGTTTTCGCAAATCCATGCTGCAGACACCTTGTCCTTTTTTTTCGAGCATTGCCCCGGCTATAATCTCAACTTCATTCATAATCAATTTTCAAACCCTTACAAAGGTAAGGATAAATTAGTACTTTTGCGACCATGTTTGAATGGCATGTTATCCGGTTTGAAGAAATTAATTCCACAAACACGGAAGCTCACAGAAACCTGGCTGTTGCCAAAGAGGGTACGGTCTGGACCGCTTTATACCAGACTCACGGTCGCGGACAATACACACGTAAGTGGGAAAGTACAAAAGGGCTGAACCTATTGGCTACGGTTTTGCTGCGCCCGGAATTTCTTCCGGCTAACAAACAATTTCTTATTTCAAAGTGCACGGCGCTGGCTATGTGCGATTTTCTTCGCACTCTGGGATTGGCGCCCTTTATTAAATGGCCTAACGATATCTACATAGGACCCAATAAAATCTGCGGGATCCTCATAGAACATCAGCTTATAGGTAATAAACTTACAGCAAGTATAATAGGGTTTGGTATCAATGTCAACCAGACAGTATTCCCGGGGGTCCCAAATCCCACATCCATAGTGTTGGAAACAGGAAAAAAATACGATGTGGAATCGCTTTTACCCAAAGCACTCATACATATACAAAAGTGGTACCAAACACTTCAAAAAGGGAAAAGCGGCAAAATTGACAGGCAATACGAAGCCCTTTTGATGAATAAACCCGATTACGAAAAGAACGGTGACATGATCCCGGCAAACGACCGGGCTGCCGGACCTGGTCCGTTCGGTGACTGAATAATGGCACGTGAGACATTAATCAGCACGTCTCCCTGCCTTGTTTTGGCATACTTCATAACCTCTTCAACACTACCGCCTTGTGTTCCCACTCCAGGGATCAGCAGAAAACGGTCCGGAGCAGCTTCTCTTACCTTTCCTATCATTTCACCCTGAGTGGCCCCTGTAACATACATCAGTCTGTCGTTCCCTGCCCAGGTGTTTGCCGTCTGAATGATCTTTTGGTATAACGGCATCCCGCTCTGCAATTCAGACATTTGAAAATCTGCAGCGGAAGGATTGGAGGTAAGCACCAGCAGTATGACCCATTTGTCTTTATATTCCAGAAAAGGGGCTACCGAATCAAATCCCATGTATGGGGACAGCGTAACGGCATCAAAATCCATCCGTTCAAAGAAAGTCATGGCATATTCCCGGGCTGTGTTTCCTATATCTCCCCTTTTGGCATCTGCAATCAGGAAATGACCGGGATACCTGGTCCGAATGAAAGAAACTGTTTCTTCCAGGCATTTCCATCCTTCCCATCCGGCCGATTCGTAGAAAGCCGTATTGGTTTTGTATGCCACCGCATAAGGTGCTGTCTGATCAATGATCTTCTTATTCATTTCCAAAGACACCGGGGAAACATCCAGTCCCACGCACAGACAGCTCTTTTTGTCGTGAATTTTCCGGTTAAGCGTTTGACGAGTCATCTTTTAATCTTTCGGTATTTTCTGCTATCTGTAAAAGCTCTATCACTTCCTGTATCTCCCCGTCCATAAAAACCGGCAAATTATGCATCGTATAATTAATCCGGTGATCGGTCACCCGGCTTTGGGGATAATTGTACGTCCGGATCTTGGCCGACCGGTCTCCCGTTGACACCATGGTTTTGCGTTTGGCCGATATCTCGTTTAAATATTTTTCGTATTCCATATTGTAGAGCCTGGTCCGTAATTCGGCTAACGCTTTGTCGTAATTTTTCAACTGGGATTTTTCATCCTGGCATTGAACCACAATCCCCGACGGGATGTGGGTAAGGCGAATTGCCGAGTAGGTGGTGTTGACGCTTTGTCCACCCGGACCCGAGGAACAAAACGTGTCCTTGCGAATGTCTTTCTCGTTCAGTTCCACATCAAATTCATCCGCCTCCGGAAGAACAGCCACCGAAGCTGCCGAGGTATGTACCCTTCCCTGGGTTTCGGTCTGGGGGACACGCTGAACCCGGTGTACCCCGCTTTCGTATTTCATGACTCCGTAAACACCGGTCCCGGAGATCTTGAAAATTATTTCCTTGAATCCTCCCGATGTCCCTTCGGACATTCCGGTAATCTCCAGTTTCCATCCTTTTTTCTCGGCATATTTTGTATACATGCGGAAAAGATCCCCGGCAAAAATGGAGGCTTCATCCCCTCCGCTACCCGCCCGGATCTCCATAATGGCATCTTTGATGTCCTGGGGATCGGCGGGAATCAGCAACAGTTTGATCTTCTTTTCCATTTCCGGGATCTGCTCTTCCAGTTGCGCGATTTCTTCCTTGGCAAGCTCCCGCATTTCCTCGTCTTTTTCAGAAAGCAGAAGTTCTTTGGCACTGGCCAGGTTTCCAATGGCATTTTTATACTTTTCACCGGCCTGGATAATCGGGCCTATCTCTGCATAATCCTTGTTCAGGGTTATATAACGTTTCATATCCTGAACCAGCATGGGATCGGACAACTGCTGCTGCAGCGTCTCGTACTTCCGGCGGATACCTTCCAGTTTTGTCAATAATGAATTTTCGGGCATACTCTTTCTTTAACGCGCAAAGATACTTTTTTTCGGGGAAACAAAAAGGGAGTGTCCCTGAATGGCACACTCCCAAATCTTTACAGAAAATGCGAATTATTCGTATTCTTTAAGAATATCCTTGATCATAGAAGGTTCCAGGCGGCCATAAACTTTGTCTCCAACCATGATGACGGGAGCCAGTCCGCAAGCACCTATACAGCGCAAGCAATCCAGTGAGAACTTTCCGTCCTGCGTTACTTCACCCACTTTGATCTTCAACTCTTTTTCAAGGGCTTCCACAATCTTCTCTGCTCCCCTGACATAACAGGCTGTTCCCAAACATACGGAAATGGGGTATTTGCCTTTGGGGGTCATGGTGAAGAAAGAGTAAAAAGATACAACACCATAAATTTTTGCCAGTGGCATATTCAAATTCAGTGCGATTTCCAATTGAACAGCTTCGGGCAAATATCCGAAATGTCCCTGGCACCTGTGTAAGATGTTGATCAGTTCACTTCTCTTGTTCCCGAAAGATTCACATATCTCTTTTATTGTCTTTTTGTGACAATCGTTTATTTCAAACTTGGTCATAAGAATAGAAGTTATTGGTTATTTTTTCGGGTGACTGAAATAGTGGGTATGTAACAGTTTATGCGATTTTTCACTGAGCGGTTTACCCAGGAAGTCCTCGTAAAGCTGAATAATTTCCGGATTTTCATGCGATTTACGGATAGTCTTGTTGAAGTCTTCCTTGTAAATAGCATCCATACGTGCTTGCAACACAATAGAATTACCCCTGTGCAACGGCTGACCGCCACCTCCTATACAACCTCCGGGACAAGCCATGATCTCTATGGCATGGAAATTATACATCCCTTTGCGTATCCCGTCCAGCAATTTCCTGGCATTCCCCAGGGTGTGTGCAATCCCTATATGAATATAAGTTCCGTTAAAATTGACCGAAGCGGTACGGATTCCTTCCATTCCCCTGAGTTCATGGAAATCCACTTTTTCCAGTTTCTTTCCTGTGAACAATTCATATGCGGTACGCGTTGCTGCTTCAATAACACCGCCTGTTACACCAAAGATTACACCTGCACCGGTAGATTCACCCATGGGACGGTCAAAATCTTCATCTTTCAGGGTTTTGAAATCAATGTTCCCGATTTTGATCAGGTGGGCCAGTTCGCGGGTTGTTATAGCGTAATCCACATCCGGATTGCCGTCAACTTTAAACTCATCTCTTTGGCATTCGTATTTCTTGGCCAGACAGGGCATCACGGATACCACTACCATATCTTCCCTCTTTACGCCCAATTTTTCTGCCATATATGTTTTGGCAATTGCCCCGAACATTTGTTGGGGAGAACGTGCCGTTGAAGGTACATCCAGCATGTCGGGATAATTGGTTTCAAAGAAATTCACCCAGGCAGGACAGCATGATGTCAGAATGGGCAAACGTACCTCTTTGTCCCCGTTCAAATAGCGTGTGATCCTGTCCAGCAACTCGGTGCCTTCTTCCATAATGGTCAAATCGGCTGCAAAATCTGTGTCAAAGACTTTATCAAAACCTAAAGATCTTAACGCAGCTGCCATCTTGCCTGTAACTGAAGTTCCGGGAGGATATCCGAATTCTTCTCCCAACGCCGCACGCACTGCCGGTGCTGTTTGCACAACAACATATTTGTTGGGATCCGCCAGGGCCCTGATCACATGGAATGTATTATCCACGGCGGTAAGTGCTCCCGTGGGACAAACGGCAACACACTGTCCGCAGAACGTACAGGGTGAATCGGTCAACTCCTGTTCAAAAGCAGGTGCCACAACAGACATAAATCCACGGTTCACGGCACTCAGTGCTCCTACGGTTTGGATTTCGTTACATACCGTCTCGCAACTGCGACACATCACACATTTATCCATATTGCGGTTCAACGCCGGAGATGCGTCCTTACGGTATGTAGACATGGCCGCATTTTCAACGGAATTGATCTCACGAATACCCATGGTAATGGATAATTTTTGCAGTTCGCAATTTCCGGAAGAAGGACATATCAGACAATCCTTGGGATGGTCGGACAGCAGCAATTCAACGACAGTTCTGCGTGCATTGATGGCGCGAAGTGAATGCGACAACACGGTCATTCCATCGGTACATTCAGTGGCACAGGCGGGAACCAGGTTTCTTCTGCCGGGGATCTCCACAACACAGACCCGGCAACTTCCGGGTTTGTGTTCCTGTGCCAGGTGAGGCAGGTTCATATAACACAGGGAGGGGATATTGATCCCGGCCTGGTGTGCCGCCTGGAGTATGGTCGTTCCCTTGGGAACTTCTACATGTCTGTTATCTATAGTTAATTTTACAGTTTCCATATTCTCGCTTATTCTACATTGATTGCATTAAACTTACACTTCTGGTAACATACGCCGCAATGGATACAGATTTCCTGGTTGATGAAATGCGGTTCGCGTTTTTCTCCGGTAATGGCTTCAACAGGACAATTGCGGGCACAAATGGTACATCCGGTACAAACATCGGGATTGATGGTATACCTTGCCAGGGCTTTACACTTTTTGGCAAAACACCTTTTGTCCTTAACGTGAGCTACGTATTCGTCGTAGAAATTTTCCAGGGTGGAAAGCACCGGATTGGGAGAAGACTGACCCAGTCCGCATAAAGAAGTGTCCTTTATCACATAAGCGAGATTGCGAAGGTGGTCCAGATCTTCCATGTTCCCTTTGCCTAGGGTGATTTTTTCCAGGATCTCCAGCATACGTTTGTTGCCAATACGGCAGGGTGTACATTTTCCGCACGATTCTTCCACAATGAACTCCAGGTAAAATTTGGCTATGGAAACCATACAGTCATCTTCGTCCATGACTATCATACCACCCGAACCCATCATGGAGCCGGCAGCTAGCAAGCTGTCAAAGTCAATAGGGGTATCCAGGTGAGCCTCTGTAAGGCAGCCTCCTGAAGGACCTCCGGTCTGAACGGCTTTGAATTTTTTGCCGTTTTTGATCCCGCCGCCGATCTCATAGATGATCTCGCGAAGGGTAATGCCCATTGGAACTTCAATAAGGCCTACATTATTTATCTTCCCGGCCAGGGCGAATACTTTGGTACCTTTGGATTTTTCCGTTCCAATGGCGGAATACCATTCGGGGCCTTTTAAAAATATAACGGGAACATTGGCAAATGTTTCTACGTTGTTTACATTAGTAGGTTTGTTCATGTAGCCGCTTTCGGTAGGGAAAGGAGGTTTAACTCTGGGTTCACCGCGTTTTCCTTCCATGGAAGCTATCAGTGCTGTTTCTTCACCACAAACAAATGCACCTGCACCGTAACGCAACTCCATGTCAAACGAGAATTTGGAACCGAAAATATTATCTCCCAGAAGACCGTATTCACGAGCCTGATTTATGGCTATTTGAAGACGCTTGATAGCCAGCGGGTATTCGGCACGTATGTATACCAGGCCTTTTGTGGCGCCAATACAATACCCACAGATAGCCATGGCCTCAATAATGGAGTTTGGATCTCCTTCCAGAAGGGAACGGTCCATGAAAGCTCCGGGGTCTCCTTCGTCGGCATTGCAGACAACGTATTTCTGGTCTGATGAGAACTTACTGGTAATCTCCCACTTCAACCCTGTGGGAAATCCGGCTCCGCCCCTGCCACGCAATCCGCTTTGTTTTACCATATCAATGGCCTGTTCGGGAGAGAGATCGGTCACGACTTGTGCCAATGCCGAATACCCGTCCCGGGCTATGTATTCATCAATGTTTTCAGGGTCTATCACACCACAGTTCCTGAGAGCTATGCGCATTTGTTTTTGATAGAACCCCATGTGTTTGGAATCCTCCACATGTTCCTTTTTTTCAGGATCTTCATACAGCAGACGGTTAACTTTTCTTCCTTTCAGGATGTGTTCGGCAACGATCTCTTCTGCATCCTCCGGTTTAACCTGTGTGTAGAAAGTGTTGTCCGGAATCACTTTCACGATAGGCCCTTTCTCACAGAAACCGAAACATCCGGTAATAACAACCTGTGCTTCTTCTGTCAGCTGGTGAGCCTTAAGTGATTCATTCAGTTTTTCTACAATTTTAGCGCTCGCGGAGGCCCGACATCCGGTCCCGCCGCAAACAAGTAATTGCATTTTATACATTATGATTCTTTATTTTTTGGAATGAATTAAATAGTCTGATAGTTCGGAGGCAGGATCCCGTCAATTAATTCGTTGTTCAAAATGTACTTGTCAACGATTTCTTCTGCTTTTTTGACATCGACATAGGAAAACACAACAGGATCAAATCCCGGCTTTGTAACTTCAACAGTCGGTTCGGCATAACAATATCCCATACAACCGGTCTGGGTGACTACGGCGGATATGTTTTCCTTTTTGATCTTTTCCACCAATACATTCATCACGGTGCGGGCTCCAGAGGCAATACCGCAAGTGGCCATCGCGACCTTGATCTGTACAAGGTTTTCAGGATGGTCGCTCTTTTCCCTGATGTCCATGCTTTGTTCGAGTTGCTGCTTTTTTTGCCGCAAATCGTCCAATGATTTAATCTTTGTCATATCAGTATATTATTTTAATAAGGTCCAAAAAAGGAATCCGCAAAGTAAGCCCAAATTATTCAATTTGGCAAACTTTCAGATCATTTTGATTCTCCCTGATCATTTCCTCAACCATTTCCATGATATACAGATCGTTAAGGGGCGCTCCGTCCAGTGTATCCTTTAGTTGACGGGTTGTGATTTCATATGATTTTTCATTATATGAATACCTGTATGCGAAATCTACGTTGGGATTTGCAGAGATCATCAAAACAATGGCATTGGCCACATCTCCGAGCGGAGGCCTGTCAAGATGATTGTATTGAAACCGGGCTGTAAGACAAGTTCCCTTGCCGGTTTCGGACACTACTTCCAGGTTACCCCCGCTCTGTTCGGCAGTTTGTCGTAAAAGAGGAACTCCCAAACCTACGCGCCGGGTTGTACGGGAGGTAAAGAAAGGATCGCTCAATTTGTGCAATTGCTCTTCATTCATTCCGCAACCATTATCTTCCACAGACATCACCATAAGATTTTTACGGGGATTTTCTTCTATCCGGACCGTAACAAAAGTAGCTCCCGCAGCCAGCGAATTCTGAATAATATCCAATAAATGTAATGCCAGATCGTTCATTTGTTTATTTCAAGGCTGTTTTCAATCCTTCAAAACCAGGGTTTCCCATCTCAAAAAAAGTGTGGACGGCCCCAAGATCGTTTATATAATGGGCATCTGAAGATTGAATGATCTTGGTTCTTTTCAGTTCGGGATGATGTTCTAAAAAATCTGCCGGGCAGGTGCGCCGGGAAAGTTCCATTGCATCTGCATGTAGCCCGGGGGGCACAAACCCCAGCTGACTGAGCAGTGAATTCCTTGGTCTTTCTATATGCGCAGGAACAAAAAGACCTCCAATCGCGTGAACGAATGCTTCCACCTGGTCTATAGTCTGATCGAGCGCCGAGATCAATAGAAAGGGTGCTTCTCCTAATACTTTTTCCTGTTCATCCACCCAGAGCTGATATCCGAAAATTTCCGGATCATTGGGTATTTGAGGCAAATGTCGCTCCAGATATGTCTGTAATTTCATACGTTGTGTTTCCGTCCCCACGTAAGCCAGGCAATGCACCTCCTCCCGGGTGGTTATTTCGGCACCGCATATTACTGCCACCCCTTCCCGTTGTCCAAGCCTGAACACCTCGGGGCCCTGAAGTGTGGAATTATGATCAGTTACAGCAATCAGATCCAGTTCTTTTTCCCTGGCCTTCCTCACAATATTCAGGGGGGTCATTCCAATATCCCCGCAGGGAGATAAAAAAGTGTGAATATGCAGATCGGCTTTGACTAACATGATCAGGGATTGAACAGCCCGTACAAACGGCCCGAGATCTCAAATGCCTGTTCTGTGGTACCAAGGATCGGAATTCCTTCTTTCCCGGCAAGGGCCTTTGTGTCCTCATCGGGTTCAAATCCTTTGACTAGCAACACGGCTGCCAGTTCTTTAAGGGAAGCTATAGCCATTATATTCTTATGAGTTTGCAGAGTGATCCATATCCTGCCGGCATCGGCATACCCCATAACATCGCTTAACAGATCGGATGTGTAACCGCCTTCTACCGGACTATCCAGTCCCTGGTCACCGGTGAAAACTTTTAGATGCAATGATTCAACGATTTCTCTAACTGTCATTTCTTTAGCTGTTTCTTAATAAAACGTTCTTTTCCCCATATTTTTTCCATCATATCCGGATCTACTTCATGAGCGTGTATCAATACGCAATGGTCCAACGTAGCCCGGTTGCATACTATATCATCCGCCAGGGCTTCACAGGAAGGGGCTCCGCAGGCACCGCAATCAATATCGGGAAGAATTTTCCTGAGTATTCTGGCTTTTTCCATTCTTTCCAATGCAATGGTAAGGTCAGCATGGTATTTGACCATCGCTTTGGGTTCTACCCGGTCCATAGGGATATAGCCGGAACAGACTTGGCGAAACGATTCGTCCAATGCGTGCCGGGCAGGCAATTCTTCCGCTCTTTTATCAATCCGCTCTTTTACAAGGAAACGGTTGTCCTGAACAAGTATCCCTCCGCAACAAGACATATCGCAAGCCCTGAGCTCCAGAAAATCAACCCCTTTTATTTCTTCGTTTTCCAATCGCTCCAGGAAGTCGATCACATTAATCATGTTGTCAATGGCCAAAGACCTTCCCTTAATATTAGAGGCTTCACCGCCGGTGGTTGCCCAGCGCACTCCTGTGGAAGAAAGGGATGAATGGATAAGATTGCAATATTCGTTTTCGGTGGGCCCTTTCTGTTTATATGTCAAAAATACTTTATTATATAACTCGGACATATTTATCACGCCGTTGATGGGTGAACTGTATCCCCCTACAGGTGCTTTGATAGCCGCAATCTTAGCGGCACAAGGCGTTACGTAAAAAATGCCGACATCTTCCAGGGGAACTCCGTTTTTTTCGTATTCGCTTCTGTAATACTGTGCCGTTATTTCAAGAGGGGGGATCAAACGCATGATCCTGTCTGTCATAGATGGAAACCGGACCTGTATCAGACGCACGACAGCCGGACAGAAAGAAGATATGACCGGTTTTTCTCCGTCAAATTCCCGAACGTATTTGTTGATTTCATCTACCAGCAGATCCGCGCCCTGTTCAACGGTACATAACTCGGTAAAACCCATTTCATAGAGGATCCCTTTGATCGCATCCAGCGTCAGTCTTTCTTCAAACTGCGCAAAAAAAATGGATGGGACCAGCAGAATTCTGTGTTTATAGCTGAAGATCTGTGAAATGTCATCGTCTTCTACGACTATGGCTTTCACCGGGCATACATTAAAACACTCTCCGCAATCAACACACCATTCCGGATGTAGCGTTGCCTTTCCGTTAATTACCCGCAAGGCCTCGGTAGGACAAACGCGCATACAACGCGAGCATCCTATACAGATTTCCTGGCGTATGCGCAAAGCATGATGGAAAGGTTTGGTATGTAAATCTGACTTCATTTGATGTGAATAGTTATTTCAACAGTGGTGCCTTTTCCCGGGATAGAATGAATATTAAAAACATCGGCATTACGGCAAATATTGGTCAGCCCCATACCGGCTCCAAAACCCATTTCTCTTACCTGTTGGGATGCCGTTGAAAAACCGGGTGTCATGGCTTGTTCAATATCGGCAATTCCCGGACCTTCATCTACCAGTTTTAAAAACACCTGTTCCGGATCTATGGAGGCCATTATCTGTCCTTTATAGGCATGTGCCACAATGTTTACTTCCGCTTCATAAAGAGCTATTACCACCCGTTTTATAACAGAGGCATCAATTCCCAGTTCTTTCAGGGTACGGCGTACTTTAGATGAAGCCGTCCCTGCGGAAGTAAAATCTCCTCCAAGGATCTGAAATGTCAATTCCATTAATACACTCCTTTCAGGCCTGCTTTGTATAATATCCCGGATGTTTTAAATAAGGAATAAGGACAGACCATTAATACAATGCCGTTATCTTCTGCCAGATCAATCATTTCCTGCGTTGGGGTTTTGCCACGTACTATCAGGATGTATTTCAGATCACTCATTTCTGCCGTCCTGATACTCTGCATGTTGGATAATCCTGTGATCAACATGAAATCGGACCGGCACACGGTCAGCACATCACTCATCAGATCTGACGCAAAACAATATTCCACGCTGTCATCTTCATCAATTTTTCCGCAGAGGACGGTTCCCCGGAGCAGCGATACTATTTCACGGATAGTCATTTCAGTTATTTTTCGATGGATTTAATATAGCAACGTCTTCGCGTATGGAGTTTGGTGTCGTATTCTTTCCATACGTCTATGGCGTGATTGGTTTCCAATTGAGGATTAGTCACTGCCCACCTCAGCTTTTTCCGGATGGCGGTTTTGTTGGTGTGATAGTGATATATGGAACTCAGTCCTTTTCCTTTCCAGTCCGGGTGCGCTCCGTTCATCATCAGGTCTATGTCTTTATAGAATAATAAAGCTTTCATAATATGGAACCACCCGAAGGGAAAAATGCGTCCTTTTGCCTTTTGCAATGCGCGTGAAATGCTGGGAAATGAAATAGAAAACGCGACCACTTTATTATCACTGTCCACCACGAAACAGGACAAAGCAGGATTAATCAATTTTATGTAAAATTTTATGCTGGCTTCAACCTCTTCAGGAGTCAGGGGAATGAAATTGTGTACCGTCATAAAACTTTTGTTATACATCTCAAAAAAATCATCCAGATACGGTTTGAAATCCCGGGGAGTTTTCCATTTCAACACCTTGAGTTTGTACCTTTTCAGGATCATCTCGTTTACCCGTTCCACCTTATCCGGAATGGGTTGTTTGGCAGGCATGATATACTGGATCCAGTCAACTTCCTTGGTAAAACCCAGTCTTTCCAGAAATTCGGGATAGTAGGGATAATTGTACAAACAATTGAACTGGGGCAAATTCTCGAACCCCTCTACTACCATTCCCTGTTTGTTCCAGGTATTAAAACCCAGGGGACCGTGGATTTCTGTCATTCCTTCCCGGCCGCCCCATTCAGTCACCTTGTCAATCAGTGCCCGGGCCACTTCAAAATCTTCTATCACATCAAACCATCCGAACCGGACCAGTTTATTATTGTAGATGTCATTGGCCCGGGGATTGATTATCCCGACTATCCTTCCAATAATGTTATCATCCTGATCACAGGCGATCCATATTTTCCGTTTGCAGTAAGCCAGGCTGGGAGAATCAAGTATATTGCTGATTTCATCGGCAATCAATGTCGGCACATATTGCGGATGATTCCTATAAAGTATCAGCGGAAAACGTGCAAAGCGCTTCATTTCCTTTCGCGTGGATATTTCCCTGATCTCAAATTTCATTATTTTGTTTTTTACCATTTACAAATGTACGAATTTCCAACAGATCACAGATGACCGTCTGTGCGCAAACGCACCCGAATACAGCCGGAAGGTAAGAAATGGTCCCTACCTGTGATTTTTTGTTTTTGCCTTCGTAAGGAATAATGGCCTGTTCATTGGGTAACTCAACAGAGAATACGGCTTTAAAGCCTTTCCGCACACCCAGTTTGCGCAAACGTTTCCGGAGCATAAAAGCTAAAGGACAATTATAGCTTTTTGATATATCGTCCACCCTTACGGCAGTGGCGTCCATCCGGGCTCCCGCCCCCATGGCACTGACAAGGGGTATTTTTTGTTCCATCAGGTAACAGATCAGGGCTATCTTAGGCGACAAGGTATCAATGGCATCCACCGCATAATGGGGTCGCAACCCGGATAAAAGTGTGGGAATGGATTCCAGGTCCAGATACTCGTTGATAAGGGTAAGACGAATCTCCGGATTGATCTGCAAGAGCCGTTCTTCCATAACCTTCGTTTTTAATTGCCCGGTAGTGACTGTCAGGGCGGGTAACTGACGGTTGCGGTTGGTATGGGTGACCACATCGTTATCTATGAGTATCAGATGCCCGGTTCCGGCTCGTGCAAGCATTTCGGCGGCATAAGACCCTACCCCGCCCAAGCCGGCTACCATAACCGTACTATCCTGCAAAGTGTGCAAGCCTTCTTTTCCAATAAGCCACTCGGAACGACTCAGCCAATGCTCCATTATTTATTATTTGTATTTTTTTTTGCTTCTTCCCATATTTCGTCCATTTGCCCAAGTGTCATTTCTTTCAGCGAAAGTCCTTGTTTTATGGTTTTTTCTTCCAGGTAATTGAAACGGGATATGAATGTTTTATTGGTTCGCTCCAATGCGTTTTCAGGATTTATGCCATACAAACGGGCAGCATTTACAAGGGCAAACAGAAGGTCTCCGAACTCGGCTTCCATCCTGTCCTGATCTCCTTTTTCCCATTCTGTACGGAATTCAGCGATTTCTTCGTCCACTTTATCCCAAACCTGCTCTTTTTCTTCCCAATCAAAACCCATTGCCCTGACTTTATCCTGTATCCTGAAAGATTTGATTAGGGCGGGCAAACCGGCAGGCACCCCGGAAAGCACCGATTTATTCCCGTTTTTTTCCTTGGTTTTCAAATGTTCCCAATTCTGAATCACCTTTTCGGAATTTCCGGCTTTCACATCTGCGAAAACGTGCGGGTGCCGGTATAT
>Ga0172381_10003293_pt1 | contig 17204 bp, 26 predicted proteins | sample Leawel6488metaG_FD_119754 | JGI IMG/M metagenome (GOLD analysis project Ga0172381, IMG submission 119754) | Leachate microbial communities from a municipal landfill in Southern Ontario, Canada - Leachate well 64-88 metaG | ecosystem: Engineered > Solid waste > Landfill > Unclassified | place... | reverse complement strand
GTAATCTTCCTTTGTCATGCACAAGAGGGAGATATGAAACCTCTCACGTGTTCTGCGTCTACTTGTCCAGCTAGGGCACAAGCACAGATACGCTCTGAGATGAAGGAACTCGAGAACGCTCGGATGTTCAATTAAGTGTTGAGTAGATTGGTGGGTGCAACTCCCACACAACACATTATGGAAGATGAAGTTGAATACTGTCCCTATTGTGAGTGGAATACGTATTATGCGTATTTCCCTGGGAACAACGGCCTTGTGCGAAAGCGCTGGTGCTCATTCTGTGGGTGGTACGACGGACGCAGTGACATACTGTAAACACTGTGGGATGATTGTTCACCCATGGCGTATGGATGTAGATGAATACGGAATATCAAAATGGTGTTGTGATAGTAGCACTGGGGGGTGTGGAGCAACATGGATACAGCAGTGGAAGTTAAACCAGCCAAGAAAGTCGGACGTCCGAGAATCATCGTCGACTATGAAGCGGTGGAAAGACTTGCGAGGCAACTCTGCGACCAGAAACTCGTTTGCCAGATACTGCATTTGAACTACAATACAGCAACGCATGATGAGGAATTTATACGAGCTTGGAACGACGGACGTGCAGATGCGTGTACCGTATTATTAGCCAAGCAAATGGAACTCGCAAAGACGGGTAATCCCAAGATGCTAGAGTGGCTTGGTAAGAATATATTGAGGCAGTCGGACAAGGTAGATGTAAACATCGAAGGTCGAGTTACGATTGTGATTAATGGCGATGATGCGAACGTATGACATTCAGCAAGACACCAGACCAGATAGCAGCTACAAAGATGCTGTCGACTGGTGCCAAGTATAATCTGCTATATGGTGGCAGCAGGAGTGGTAAGACATTCCTGCTTGTCTATGTCATAATCATACGTGCACTCAAGGCACCTGGAACAAGACATGCAATCTTCAGGCTGCACTTCAATCACGCAAAGCAATCACTGTTTAATGAAACAATTCCTAATGTGCTTAAGACTTGTTTCCCTGAACTACCAGTTACCTTTAACCAAGTAGATTGCTCGGTTACCTTTCACAATGGCTCATCTATCATAGTGGGTGGCCTGGATGATAAGGAGCGAACTGAGAAGATCCTTGGTCTTGAGTTCAGTTCCATCTATCTTAACGAGGCATCCCAGATACCTTTCTCCTCGTTTCAATTAGCACAGACGCGTCTTGCACAGAAGAGTGACTTACATAACAAGTTCTACATTGATTGCAATCCACCTACTAAATCGCACTGGATATACTCATTCTTCATGAAGAAGATTGATCCAGTCTCTAATCTACCTCATACACATCCAGACAACTACGTCAACATGCGTCTGAATCCAGAAGGCAACCGTTGCAACTTATCCGAAGATTACATTGATGATGTATTGATGTCGCTTTCAGAGCGACAGAGACAGCGTTTCTTGTTAGGCGAGTTTCTTGACGATAATCCATACGCATTGTGGAAGCATGAGAACATCGATCGATATCGCATTGCATCGCCAAGAGGTATCCATTTCACGCGTGTTGTGGTTGGCGTTGACCCTGCTGTTACTTCTGCTACTAATTCCGACTATACCGGTATTGTTGTTTGTGGCCTGCGCGATAACGGCGAGTATTACGTACTTGCTGACTATTCAATATGCGCTAGTCCAGATGTATGGGCCAGAGAAGTTGTCCGAGCATATCAAGAACACAAGGCAGATAGGATAGTTGGTGAAGTCAATCAAGGTGGAGACTTAATTGAGTCAGTGATACGCACAGTTGACAAGACAGTTGCATATAGAGCAGTGCATGCAACACGCGGCAAGACAATACGTGCCGAGCCAATTGCAGCGCTGTATGAGCAAGGCAAAGTGCATCACGTTGGTGAGTTGCTTAAGTTAGAGGACCAGATGTGCGAATGGGTGCCTAACGATAAGACACAGAAGTCACCCGATAGAATGGATGCGCTAGTATGGGCAATCACTGACCTAATGGAACACGGCAAGCACAAGTATGCAATCATAGGAGGAGAACGATTCTAATGTCTACTATACAAGAGCACATGACTACACCCGTGACTCCTCCTACAGCAGAGGAGATCGCAGCATTCGAGGCTGAGATGGATGCACTCGATGCACAAGATGCAGCAGCCAAGATAGAAGAGCAGAATGCGCTCATTGCTGCAATGGCGGATAAGGTCCTTGAAATACTACTGATGAACACCAACATCCAAACCGCCGCAACTGTGTCAGACGTGACAGAGATTGTGGACCTGGCTGTTGACGAACTCAAAGTCGAAATAAATAAGTGATATCATGAAACTCATCGATGACATACGAAGGGCACTGGCTCCCGCGGAACCAATGTCCACACCTCAACCTAAAACAGAGATAATAGGGGGTGCCAGTGATGGAAAGCCCGAATACATGCGACAGGGCATGTTAACACCTGAGCAGTCACACTTGAAGTGTGTTAGACAGTGGCGCAAGATATATCGCCGCGGTGGACCAGCCGCAACGTGTATTGATGTATTCCCACAGTTCGCATTATCCAATGGCTACTCGTTCTGTGCAGAAGAGGAGAACAAAGCACTCAAAGAGAAGGTAGAAGAATGGGCGGACCAACCACACGTGAACTTCGACCAGGTACTTTGGAGCGGTGTGTTAGATGCCGTTATCTGTGGCACTGCCTTTCAAGAGATCATACCCGACTCGGGCCAGTATGGTATATGGGGGATAGTCCCGAGGGATGCTTCGTCCTTCAGGATGGTCTATGATAAGTATGGCCGCATCACCGCATATGAGCAGATAGTTGATGAAGGCTATAATGGTATTGACGAGCGCGTTGTCAAGATACAACCAGCAGCATTACTGAGCATCTCACTATTCCCAGTGCCTGGTGAGATGTATGGTGCATCCTTAGTTGAGCGCGCATACGATGACATAATGCGCGATGCAGATATGATTGAGTCGATTACTTGCGGGGTTCACAGACATGGCACGGCAAAGAATCACGTACGAGTCGGTATTCCTGGTGAGTCAGTCGCACAGATTGACCTATCTGACATCAAGCGGATGTATGAAAGGGTCGGAGCGAAAAACGACTGGATTACTGACGCAAACGTTGAAATACGCGCGATTGACTCCACACTGTCCAACCTTGAGTCATATTCAAACATCACGTTACAGAGACTCGCTGCTGCGTTTGGTATACCCGACGAGCTCCTCGGTCTTGGCAGAGGATCTACTGAAGCAACTGCATCAGTTAGAATCCGAGCGTTCTTTGGGACTATCACCACATTGCAGAACATTGTGGCACGCACTTACTCGCAGAATGTTATTGACCGAATCACCGGAGTCCCAGGGTCGGTCTGGTTAGAGTTCAACGAGGTATCGGATGAATCCTTCTTCAAGTATGCTACGGCCATCGCTGCTCTCAGAGCAGGTATGGACGCTGATGCAGTTATACCAGCAGAATGGGCGCGGGAGAAGCTCGGTGTCCCGGCTGATGAAGACCCCCTTAGGCAGGGCATGGATGAGATGGTGCCTTACGACAAGGTGAGCTCATATGAGAAGCCTGTCGCGATTAAAGCGACAGTTGGCGCTTCAAAGACAGAAGACCAGATGCCTGACAAGAAACTCATGTAGCCTGTGTGGCTATATTTTCGTATCCACAGTGGCTATATTTGTAGCCACACAGGCTACATTTTCAGACGTCGCGAGTACTATAATGGTATATTAGTAATATTAGTGTGGGAGAATCATGACACAACCAATACGCAAAGATCCTGCTGGTTTCAGAACGACAGAGTTGGCTAATGCCCGGGTTCTTGCGGGCTTGGTGAATGACTTTGAGGAACTCATCCTGATGTCTCTTAACCGCAAAGCAGGAAGACAACTCGCATCGATTATACCCAGTCACGTGTGGACAGCCGCATTGTTTGTCCCACTACCATCAGACTTTCTAGAACTGATCGACAACGTTGATAAGATTGAGACGTTCATTGACAAAGAGCCAGCGACACGGGCAGCACAGCGTGTTACATGGGCAGCACAAGCACATGGCATACAGTGGGCATCAAAACAGCTCATACGTGCGGGGTTAGAGAAGCCAGATCAAACCATTACTGCAACCATTACAGCGGGTAGCCTTTCCAGCCCCACCAGGCCCTTTTATTTGGCACCTGAAAAGAGAATGGTAGAGATGGCTGAGCAAGCCATGGTGGGAGAAATAAAGAGCCTTACTGGTTACTATGCAACTGGTATAAAGAGAGAACTAAGAGCATCTTGGGAAAACGGAGAAACAGTCTCTCAAATCACCAAGCGTGTTCGAGAAGTAACAGGACTCGCAAGAAACAAAGCCGTCACAATCGCCCGCACTGAAACATTACGCGCAGGGAACGCAGCAGCCAAAGAACGATACAAGTCTGCGGGTGTAGAGATGGTCGAGTGGGTATCTGCCTACGATGACCGCATATGTGAAGAGTGCGAGAGTTTACACGGGAACACTTATCCAATGGGTGAGGCACCGGACTTACCAGTACATCCAAATTGTCGATGTACTCTGGTCCCACATATAGAGAGGGAATAATATGACATATTATGGTTTTTCAGAAACGGAACAGGCATCCTGTCATTACACACCCGTGCTTGATCTCGGACAGAGAATAGCACTTGGGTTTGGGGGCAAGTTCGCCAGGTTTGAGAAGTTCGGATACAACTCCGCGATTAGCACAGCTGAAGAGTCGCTTGTGCCATATGGGGGCTTAGCAAATTTTCCACTAGTTGCGACTTATCCAGGCGCGAAGATGGAAGTTGTCTCCTCGAGTGCCGACGACGATGGTGACCCAGTAGGCACCGGGGCGCGTACTGTCAAGATATTCTATCTTACATCCGCTGGAGTTGAGAAGACAGAGACGGTTACGCTTAACGGAGCAACCGCCGTGGAAACCGTTGCAACTGATATCTGGCGTATTAATGGCTTCAGAGTCAAGACAATGGGCTCGGGTCAAGGCGCTGCTGGAAACATTACACTTCAGGAGATTGACAACGCACCAGTATTCTCCCAGATACTCCCCGGACACACACGCGCGAGCAATTCGCAGTATACTGTGCCAGCAGGGAAATGTTTAATGGTTACGGATGTCACCGTAGCATCTGGGGGAGTTACACAGGATAAGGGATTCCTCAAGTTCAAGATTAAGGCGAATCTTGATTGTGACGATGTGGCATCAGGTATAAACTTATTCACTCGCTATATTATTCCATGTGGCGGTTGTGAAACTGTGATTCACCATCTAGTTACACCCATCTTGGTACCTTGTGGAACAGACCTTGTAATCAATGCAGAAGGTGTAGCAGCAACAGCAGGAACATCCGCATTTAGTGCAATGCGTGGTTGGCTTATTACGGTGTGATTAACATGTCTGACTTCAGATATATCAAATCAACACACTTCCAACCCACCCTTACCATGGGTGAGTTTATAGCACTCGGCTACTGTGGTGATGGTAGCAAGATGTCCTATGGTATGGGATATAACCCATCACTCACAGGTGCAAACCGCGAAACCATTTGGAATACAGGTGGTATTCACACGTGGATGGGTGCAGAGGCTGGACTCGAAGTAGTTTCAGATAGTGCAGACGATGACGGAGATCCGGTGGGTACGGGCGCACGCACGTGTCTACTTACATATCTCGACTCTGACTTCATAGAACACACTGAGGAGATTACCCTCAATGGCGTTGGGGTAGTCGCAACAGATGCTACTGATATCTACCGTATTAATGATTTCCGTGTACATTCAGTTGGGTCGGGTGGGGTAGCAGCCGGGACAATTGTACTGCGCGAATTAGATGACTCACCCACCTTTGCAACAATCGATGTTGGTGAGACTCGTTCAAGACAACTCATCTATACAGTGCCAGATGGTTTTAGTCTGCAGATGAATGCATTTGCATGGGCATCTTCTGGAGCAGCAGCAAGGGCGTATATTAAGTATACCTTAATGACGAACTACTGTGACGCGTGTGGAAACGTGAATGGTGTCTTCTATCCAATGATGGAGGTATCCGTGCAGAATGATGGTATGGTGTATGTAGCACCTGTCCCGTTAGTGCTTCCCGAACACACTGACGTATTCATGTCAGGTATTGGAGATGCACAGACGTTAACTGCTGCAGCAACTTCCTCGTGGCGCGGCACACTAACCAAGAACGACTAATCATGGAACAACCTGACCTTTGTACGAAGTGTAAGAAACCGTGCTGCACGCGGCCATCTCTTACAACTGAAGAATACTTACGTCTATATCAATACGTCGGAAACGATGTAATACAGCAGTGTGGCCCCGTGTGGGTTGAAGAAAGGATGTGGATGTTCAAGACTGGGTGTCCTGGCCTTACTTCAACTGGCTGCATAATGCCACATAAAGATCGTCCTCTTATGTGTAGGCTATATCCGTGGATAGCAGTCCCGTGTTATGGTCCTGAACAAGAGGACGTGGCAGTGAGACTACTATTGGAGACATCGTGCTCTAATTGGATTGCCTTCGGTGAAAACCGTGAGAGCGCTATGAAGGAGTTTGAGAATGGCTGAGAAACGAAAAATAGAGTTTGATATCAACGAACAAGACCCAATTGTGAAACTTGAGAACCGCATCCTTGTATTAGAGGTAGCGCTCTCAAAGCATCTAGGTTATCACTTTGGTGGGATCAAATCTTAGGGGGGTGGGCCATGCCCAAAATCCTCGGTGGACCAAAAGAACTCAACGACCTTCTTGAGCGCGTGTATGCGCAGGCATTGTCTGAATATAAGGATGAAGGCAAAGCTTCCGCAGTTGCATGGGCAGCAGCAGAGAAAGCTGGCTGGCATAAGAATGAAGAAGGCAATTGGGTTAAAAAGGCCCGCGCCAATGAAGACATCATGACTGACGAACCTATTCCGAGCGCAACCCTCGACGCCGCTCCAGTTGAGCAAGAACTGGCGGCAAGTGTACCACGCACTCGGATGCTTGCAACCGCGTTTAAGAAGTCCCAGATGATTACGCAGGAAGATGGATCCCTGCTCGTCAAGGACGTCCCTATGTTAGCGGCAGGGACATGGACGGACAGTGCAGTACAAACAGCACTGAACTACCCAGAGCGCACACTTCAGAAGTATGCAGCGAACTGGTCAGACAACTCTGGCTGGGCGCGACATGCAGGTGGCGTGCCACGGGATGCTACTGACAAGGTAGCAATGTTGACTAATCCACGGTTCCAAGATGGCGCGGTGGTTGGTGATATCGTTATCCACGGCTACACACAGAAGAGCCGAGATATGATTGAATTAGTCAAACGCCGGCTTATCGGAATGGTAAGCGTCGAGCACACGGGAGATGAAAGGTACAATTCCTCGACCCGCCAGTTAGAAGCAGAATCTCTAAACTTCTCTGGCTTTGCATTCGTCAACAAGGGCGCATGTAAACTCTGTAGAATTAATGAAGAGAAACACGATGCTCCACTGGTTAGTGCAGACGAACCAATCGCAGCACCAGAACCAGTGGTGCAGGAAGATATCATGGAACTCAAAGAACTCGAAACACAGGTAGCGGAACTGACTAAGCAACTCGCTGCAATGCAGCCTGTTGTGGTTGCTCAGGTGGCCGAGCCTGTTGTTGACAACTCACGCGAACTGGCGGAAGAGGCATCAGCCAAGGCAGAGATTGCTGAACTCCGTCAGATGGTTAAGGAGCTTATGTCAAAGCCCGCTTCTGAGCCTGTTGTCGCAGCAGCACCAATTGCACCGAAGGTTGAATACAAAGAGCCCGAGTTTACCGCTCATATTGACCGGAAGAACAGGCAGATTGGGGGCTAATCATGGGAAACACTACATTCGCAGCATTCGACCCCAAGCCGCTTAGGCTCGGGACCGTAATTAACTTCACCGCAACATCAGCAATCCTTCAGGGTCACCTCGTTGGCTTTGCAGCAACTGGTATTGCATGGGAAGTTGTACCCGTAACTGGGGGAACCGCAGGAACTGGAATCAAACCCATCGGAGTTGCGCTCTATAGTGCAGCAGCCGGTGCGAAGGTTGCAGTCGCATGTCTTGGTAGCGTAGTCAAGGTTCTTAACGGAACTGACGGAACTATTGATGCAGGTGACCACCTCGTAGGCTCAACAGCAGCCGTAGGAATGGTTATCGCAGCACCTGGAACAGACAGCGTTGAAATCGGTATTGCACTGCAGGACTTTGTAGGTTCTGTCTCTGGATACATGTTAATCACGGGACCAACGTTTATCCCGACGGGGGCATAATCATGGCAGCAGTAGTACCAGCAACGGTATTCGTCTATGAACTCGACCCACTCTACATTGCAGACCTTACTGACTTCATTGCAGGAGAAGCAATCCTCGCGGGTCAGGTAGTCGCAATCGCAGGCACGGGCGTCGCATGGACAGTCCACCCCGCTAACGGTGTAACAACCGCAGCAGTGGTTGGAGTTGCACTTCACAGTGCAGCCACAGGCGCTCACGTAGCAGTCGCAGGCCCAGGCACAGTCATCAAAGTCCAGAATGGTGATGACACTGCAACCATGGAAGCAGGCGACATAGTCCAGGCAGATGTAACATCCGCCTTTGGCTGTGTAACCGCAGAGACTGACACGACTGAACACTACCAAGTGGGAATTCTGTTATCAGCAATGACCGCATCAGGTCAGGCGTACTGCCTTCTGACACCTCACCACTACATCAATGATGGAGCATAATCATGGGAGCAATAGCACAAGCAGCATTTGACCCCAAGCCCCGAAGACTTGGTGCAGTGCTCAATATGATCGCTGGTGAGGCTATCCTCGCAGGCGATGTCGTCGGTTTCCACGGAACTGGCGTCGAAATGACTGTATGGAAACATGTTACCGGAACAACCGTTGCGCCCATCGGAGTCGCACTGTTCTCGCAGGCAACTGCTGGGCAGAAGGTTACCATCGCGTCAATCGGCTCAATCGTCAAAGTGAAGAACGCTCTTGATAGTGCAGCCCTTGAAGCAGGGACCCAGATTATGGGTTCAGGTACAACCGCAGGACATGTAATTGCTTACGCCTCCACATCTGGTGGCGAAGAGCCCATTGGATACATGCTTGAGGCACTCCCGGCAACGGCAGTTCCCGCATACGCATATATCACAGGCTCGGTCAAGTTGACCAAGAAGTAATTTAATCTCTTAATCTTTTTCAGTAACATTTGGAGTTGAAACACAATGGCATCAAACGATATTCACACCCGCAGGCTCGCAGAATTCCTCGCTATGGACGCAATGGGCCAGGTAGAGCTCAAACACACCGTCGAACGCACAGTTCCCCGTGAACTTTCATACCACGACTTCGATGGTAAGATCGTCAACGCTCGTGAACTGCTCATTTCAGAAGGTATCCAGGGAAGCACCCTTATTCCGACTGAGATCTATGCAACTGTTATGGAGGGTACTGAGCCCCTGAAGTGTATGAGGGAAGTTCTTCCGATCGTCAACATGAAGGGCATGGCTCTCTCTGTTCCATACGGTGAGGCAGGAACCTATGCACCCGTTGTTGCAGAAGGTGCAGAAATCCCGATTGAAGACCAGACCTACGGCAGTGTCACATTCACCGCTAAGAAGTATGGTGTTCGCCCAGTCATCACCAACGAAATGATTGATGATGCACTCTTCGACATTATCGCCTCTGAAGTCCGCAAGGCCGGCTCCCGGATGGAGAACGCACTCAACCGTGCCGCGATCTACGAGCTCATGGACTCCCGCGGAAACACCGTTGCATCAGGCGGAACCACCCCACTCGTTCACTCGATGGAACTCCACGCAGCAATGATCGCTGACAACGTCTCCCCGAGCCACCTCATCCTGACCCCAGGCGCATATGCACTCGCTCTTGCAGAGGGCTTTGCACTGACTGGACTCCAGCAGGGCATTGCGCAGGCAGGCAGCATTGGTAACTTCATGGGCCTTGAGACCCGCATGTGTGGCGTTACCGCAGCACTCTCCCCGCTCTCCCGCATCTGGGAATCCGACACCGGCGGAGACACCATGTTAATCATGCTCGACAAATCACGCGCAGGCGCAATCGGCATGAGGCAGGACATCAAGGTTGAACAGTACGCTGACTCAATCCGCCAGATGCAGGGTATCTCACTCTCAATGCGGTTTGATGTTCAGGGATACGGCGCAGCCAGCGCAGTTGACGCGATCGGAACCGTCTCAGTATAATCGGGGTGAAGTATAATGCTTTGCTCCCAGAACAGCGGCAAATACGTGTCTGGGAAGTGGCATGAGGATAGATATCTCGCAACCCGCGAGATAGATAACTTCACATCCGATGACCAATCTTTTTTAGAGACCTCAGACTTTGTCGGAGGTATCATTGGTAAACTAGACCAGTTTGACCGCAATATGACTATGAAAGCAATCCCCGTGGACCCATATGGCTGCGAGGAAGAATATGATTGGAGAGAGAATCCCGAGGTGGGAGGATGACTTTTTGCACAACAACCGAACTCACTAATGTAACGGGAAGCGTTCGCTCCGCGACAATACTCCAGGCAATAATAGACGAGGCTGATAGGCAGGTGACCGCGTACTTAAGGGCACGTGGAGTCTCTGCCTCAGCCTGCGATGAAACTAAGTCGGCATCCCTGTCGTTTTCACAGGCGGGGTTATTACTCTTTGGATTACAGGAAGGTTCATTACAAGCCAGTTCTGGCGACTTCTCCTCATCAGTCAATGTCTCCGAAGCCGTTAAGGCATTAGAGGCCCGAGCATTTGCAACTCTCGATGACTACATAAGCAGACAGATATCGTTAACTGTCCCTCGTAGGTCCTACATGATGAAGGCAGGCGGGCGATGTTAACATGTTCTCTGCTCCACACACCGCTACAGCCAGGAGGCTGATCCTAACATATAACCTTAGTTATGATGGCGGATCCGCAGTATTCACTGCTGGCAAAACCCTCACGGGAGCGACATCTCACGCTACCGCCACCATTCTAAGTACAGGAAGCGCTGCTAGCGGCACCCTGGTAATCTACTCAATATCTGGTGTATTCCAGAACAACGAATTGCTATCTGATGACGGGACAATACCCGGAGCCGCAGTTGCTGATGGTGTAACATCCATTACTCTCGACTCTTACGGACAGCAATCCAAAACACCTATAACCTCCTCAATTTCTTGCAGATTCTTTTCGTTGACATCACCCGTGTTAGTTACAGGGGAAGTAACTTATGGACAGGATAGCCTGTATGTAATGCTGCCACCAACAGTAACTGTGGACGATGGTGACACTCTTACGTCTACAGACTCAGGTTATGCTGCCACGTATACAATCAACGAACTCAAGCCTGCGTATGCTCTCGGGACACTTCACCATTACACCTCTAAACTCGCGAGGTTGTTATGACCACTTGTGGAAGCCACCAAGAACTCCGCGATATGGTCATTGAACTTCGGTCTGATGTTAAACACATCGACCAGAAGATAAGTGAACTCGTGGAGGTGGCAAAGACAAACAACACTCGCATTGTAACACTTGAGACCTATAACAACCAAGAAATTGGGAGGGTCAAAGGTGTCGCTTCAATCGCGACAAATACCTCAATCGTAGTATCGATGGTTGTATCAGTTCTCGCAATCGGTGTCTCTTGGATGGTGCGCTGATGCCACCCCGCACGATTCATGGTAATCGTGACGTCAATCAGTCGGTTGTTACTGGTGGGGTTAGTTATTCAGACCATCAAGAGGTGAGAGACCTTGTTCTATCGTTAAGACAGGACATGGTATACTTACGAGAGGCAGTTGATAGACTGGATAAATTTGATAAGTGGGCACGACAGGAATGGGAGCAACGCGAAGCAATAGCACTTGCGCGACTCACAATCCTTGAACGGGAATCTGAACGTTCTAAGGGTGAGGCAGTAGGTATTACGCGTTCAGCAGCATTCATATCTGCGGTGTTTACTCTTATCGGAATGTTCCTTGCAATTGCAATATCAGTGGTGGTGAAGTAATGAGAGACGTAACCCTTGCTATAATAAACAAACTATTGGCAGATACACTCGTGTATGCCAAAGTGGGGTCGCGCGTCTATCGTGCCGAACTCCCATCAGACCCGACACTGCCCGCTATTGTTGTATCCAAAGTTGATGATAAGAGGCCAAATGATACGGATATACCGTATGGGATATCCCGCATACAGACTACTATCTTCGCTACCAGTGATGGCGCGGCGGATGATATTTCTGGATTGATCGCAGACAGTTTAAATCAAACAATTAACTGCATGCTTTCGGGCGTAATTATCGTTGGTATTGAGGATGCAGGAACAAGAAGTGACAACAATCCAGACGCGGGTATCTGGATGTATCATAGAGACTTCATGGTGAACTACCGATGACATCACAAGCAAAGATGGCAACCGGCGCAATGGTCCTTTACAATGGGACCGTATACGCCGAATTAACGGAGATAACTTCTCCGGCATATAGCGTTGAGAAGGTTGACGCTACCAGTCACGATTCCCCCGTAAAGGTGAATATACCTGGTCAGGCATCCTTCGGAGATTTGACTTTCAAGGCGAACTTTGTAAACGACACTGCCCAGGCAGCCCTTCGAGTCCTTGCACTCGCAAAGACCGTTGGTATCTGGCGCTTCGTTTACCCCACCTCTTCAGGACTTCCAACATACTCAGTACCCGGATTCGTATCCTCATACTCGCAGGCACACCCCCTCAAGGGAGCTGCCGCAACCATGAGCGTGACGATTACCCCCACTGACACAGTTACCGAAGTCACTGGTGCAGGATATGCTCTGACCACTGGGTTCATGACCCTTACTCCGAACGCAGGAGCGTTTACATTAACCTCATCTGCACTCGCGGGCACGACCTATATCTACGATTATTCTACCCCACAGGCAACGACTGCGAGCTTTACAATGACTCCAGTGGCAGCAGATGGGACGATATACGTAGACGGTACAGTAGTAGCATCCACAGTCGCATCTGGAGCAATCGGATACACCCTTGCATCTTACCCAACTGGTAGCATCAAGACTGTGTTTGTGGTTGTTGAGAAGACGGCATGTAAGCCTACGATCTATACCTTCCGCTTCACTCGTGGCGCGGCATAATCATAACTTATTTTTAAATTAGGAGGAACCATGACGGTTGAATGGTACACGGAGGAGGCGAAACTACAGATAAATATGACCCTCGAAAAACTAACAGCAGGTGCGATTAAAGGGGTGCACATGGCGGCGTTAGATGTACAGGCAGAAGTACAACGCACCTCTCCCATTGATACTGGGCAATACCGAAGCGAAATTCGAACAGAAGAACCAGTAGTTAGCGATGTCTCAATCGAAGTGACAATTGGGTCCCCCGCTCCTCAGTCTGCCAGACTGGAGTATGGATATATGGGCCTGACTGATAGCCTCGGTAGAACTTTCTACCAAGCGCCCCGACCGCATTGGAGACCAGCCTTTGATTTAGGCAAACAGAATTGTGAAGCGATAATTGGAAAATACATTCGTCAGGAAAAAGGTGAATAACAATGGCAGAAGATTTTGTAGTCAAAGGCAAAGTTACACTCGACACCGGAGAGGCTAAGCAGGCAACTGGAGATCTGACACAGGACTTCTCCACCCTGTTTGAATCAACCACAGGAGTGTCTCTTGGAATAGCAGCAGTTGGTGCCGCTGCAATAGGCGCTGCAGTCGCAATCAACACTCTGACTGAGGATGCATATGAAGCGTATTGTGAGTTCGACCGTCTAGGATACACAATAGGTATCACCGCGGGAGAAATGGCAAAGTGGAATCAGGTTGCTATTTATTCTGATTCAACAGGTAGTTCTCTTGCCACAATGCTGGGCAAGTTGTCCGTTAACCTATCAGATACCGAGATCTCTGGAGAAAGGGCCCGTCAGGTAATGGCCGATATGGGTATCTCTGTCTATGATGCAGAGGGAAACTTACGTCCACTCACGGAACTCTTTCCAGAGATGGTTGGGGGTTTAGATAAAGTTACCAACGCATCCGAGCGTAACGGCATGGCAATGGACCTTGTTGGCCGAGGCTATAAGGACCTTGCGGGCTATATGATTCTTGGGCAAGCGGGGATTCAGCAAGTCTTAGCGGAATCAAGTTCTCTTACAGACAAACAACAGAAAGATCTGGGGCTCCTGGAAGAAAGATACAAAGACCTTGGTCGCACGATGAGTGAGACTGGTAATGTTCTTGGTGCCGAGTTATCACCCGCTGTAGAAGAACTTATCAACTCAATCAATACACTATTAGAACTCGATGATGGAAAGTTCTTTAGAAGTATGGTTGAGGGTATACACCTCGCTGTAGACGCGTTCACAATCCTAGTTCGTGGTATCACACTCGCCTGTATTGGAATCGAATATCTCCAGGCACTTACCAAGGGAGATTTCACAGGTGCAGAGGCTATCCGTCAGAAGGGTATAACTTATGTTGCAGAGTATACTGCAAAGGACCGCGAATCTGCATTCGACGAAGCATGGGAGAAAGCAGGAGGTGCATCTGCAACCCGCGGAGGTAATGGTGGTACAACACGTTCAGGAACCACAACGGCGGGGACTGGCACTACCGAAATCAATGAGTATGGTGGAGCAGGTGTCAATGCATATGGCCCCGTCCAAGTAGTGAATCTGAAGTCACAGGGGTCAGCATATGACAACCTCAATGCTGATGGGACGGTTAACTACGGTTCATTAGACCAAACGGGCTCAACTGGAGTGGGCCTTGGTGCATACACTGGGCAACCAATCTATGGGGATCAATTTGCACAGGTTGAGGCTATCTGGGCGGCAGCAATGTCCGAACGGGCAACCTCTCCGTATATCCAAGCTATCCTTGAACTCGCCAAGGCAAAAGGTCAATCCATCACGGGCGATCCCAGTGATACCAGCATTGATTGGAAATATGCTACTACTAGTGGTGCTATAGCAAGTGCCACCTTATCAAACTGGGAAGCATACAAGAATACTCCTTCAATCAACTTGACAGTATACGCTACGGGATCAGACCAGCAGATTGCAAACGACACCGCAATGGCAGTTAGCAGGGCATTAGCAGCACAGGTGAGGACGTGATATCAGTTAGTATCGGAGGCGAAATATACACTCTCCGTTTTTCTATTAAGGATATGCAGATCCTTGAGGCTGAGCACGGTTCGTTCTTGCAACTCTGGGCCCCACAATGCTTTGGGATTCTTACAGCAACAATCTTCTTACACGCGGGCGCGCGCACGGGTGAGGAACACGCGTATGCACGAGACAACAAAGGGTTTCAGAAATGTTACCTTGACGTGAAAGCGTTCGTATCAGAATACAAGTCCGCATATGAAGCCATTAAGTTCCTGTATGGTAAGATAAAGTTAGCATTGCGAGAGGACGGTTGGTTACCAGAATCCGACGCACCACAGGTAGAAGAGCCTGAGAAGAAGGTGATAGCAGATCCCTCTGCGCTAAAACTTTGAAGATCTCGGATGTGGTTGTTGAGGCATATAAAGAACACATGTACGGGCTCTGTGGTTACAAACCCTCAGAGTATTATGCACTCACCCCGGAAGAAGTCCGAGATGTAATCACAGCACAACGGAACAACTACCGCGAACACATTCTAGACCTTGACACAATATCGGCCACATCCACCTACGTGAATGCTCGCATCGGAGGTGCAACGGGTTTCGAATATAAACACGGATATTCATTCAAACACGAAGAGGAGCCCGCAGTCCTTGAAGATGACTCGGTCAACGTGTTCAAGCAGTGGGTCACTGTAACAGGAGGTAAGACAATATGAAACTGACATGGACATCCCCGGGCGGAGACAGCATCGAGTTCTCAAAGGATGGGAACACCTATAAACTTCTCAAGGATTACGATGGGTTCTCGACTGCTGACATCGCATTTATGACAACGGTAGCCCCGTTCCAGGATGGGGTTACTCGCCTTGACACACGGTTCAACCCACGCAAGATCTCCTTTAGTGTGATGGTGACAGCACCTTCACTTACGGATATCCAGCAAGCGGTTCTCACACTCGTAAGGGTATTTAACCCAATGGGTGGCCCAGGAGTAGTGGCGTTCGAATATGAAGACGGAACTGTATTTCATTTAAATTGTTCCGGAACAATCTCTCCCAGTCCCATGATTCGTGGGACAATGCACCAACTGGTGAGAGTTAGCTTAGTGGCACATGACCCCTTCTGGTATACAGATTCTAAGGCAGACTCATTAGGTGCATCTACAGCAGCAACATTCCCTATCACGTTCCCAATCACTCTTGCAGGCAACCTCGCAATCAAGACCCTTATCAACTATGGGGATATCGATGCTGCGGCGACAATTGTTATTACTGGCGATGTGTCTAACCCCAAGGTGACTAATGTTACCACTGGAGAATATTTCTCGTTCACATTGGATATGGATGCCAATGATGTGCTTACAGTAACCACAGGTTTTGGTAACAAGACTATTACCTACTTTGATTATTCGGCATCGACAACAGTAAACGGATTCCAATATCTGGATGCAAGTTCGGTGTTCTGGTTATTGAAGCCGGGAGAGAACGTCATTAGTTTCACGTATCTTACGGCAGATCCTGCAGTCACGGCAACAGTCACAAGAAGCGATAGGTATTCTGGAGTATAATCATGGCGATCGTTCAACCCTACGAATCTTCCTTTATAGATTGGGGTGTCGTTGATTGGATGGTGGTGGACCAAGACTTCACCTCTCCATCAGATTTTAACCAGACATATGTCGCACACAAGATTGTACCGGTTGAAGTATTCACTTCTGCAATGGTTCGAAGTGGTATCATCGACGATTATATCTACTTCAAATTCACCGAAAATTGGTATGAAGTAAGTCTGTGGGAGATGCAAGTAAGTCAGTATGAAATTAACTCTGCATCAATCGTAGTGGGCGGTTTCATACGATACTACCACAACGGTTTAGAGCATATTGGTGTCATAGAAAGCATTGAGAAGCCACTTGGGCAGGAGGGCAAATCCTCGCAGAAGTGGCTTGTGCGTGGGAGTGGTGTAGAGTCGGTCCTGGGCCAGCGTCTTGCAATCTATGGGATGGGTGCATCCGATGGTTATCACACTGTCTTAGCAGTTAGTGCTACAGATGCAATG
>Ga0172381_10003292_pt1 | contig 17207 bp, 10 predicted proteins | sample Leawel6488metaG_FD_119754 | JGI IMG/M metagenome (GOLD analysis project Ga0172381, IMG submission 119754) | Leachate microbial communities from a municipal landfill in Southern Ontario, Canada - Leachate well 64-88 metaG | ecosystem: Engineered > Solid waste > Landfill > Unclassified | place... | reverse complement strand
CCTAATCCAACAGATTTATCATATAAACTTAATCCATTGGTAGCACCAGTGATAGCAATAGATGTCAATGATGATATTGAAGATACTAATTCATTAGTTGTACCACTTAATACTAATATATTAGATGTGTTTGTAGAAATTACTGAATTTAATGAATCACTTATTCTTATTCCTTCTGAACTTTGAACTAAACTATTTGTATATGTTCCACCACTATCGATTTTTAATGAGAATGTCTGACCATTAAGTTTAATTGCTAAATTATCAGTAGTATATGTTGAACTTCTTGCAAATAATGACCATACTTGAGTATCAACACCAGGTATAATTGAATATGGATCAATAGCATCAGTATTAGATAATACCCATGATGATGATAAATTTGTATTTCCAGATTCAACAAATACATAATTATTAAGACCTATCTCACCATATGGTGTACCATCAGAATCAAATGCTCTTACTAATGATGTACCGCTAAGTTGAAAGATACCATTCTGTATTGTATTAGATTGATCTTTTATAAGTATTCTATCACCCTCTGAAAAAGAAGAAATACTGTCTATTGTAGTACTAAAACTTGTAAAACCGCTTAAATTAAAATCATAATTAGGTATTGTTTCTCCTAATGTAGCAACTCTTACTGGGTCTTTTATAACTAATCCAGATGAAGCACTTGTTATACCAGTAAGACCAACATATTTATAAAAAGATATTTGTGGTGGTAAAGTTTCACTAACATTTGTTGGTAATGTACCATAAAATGTCAATATACCAGCAGTTGTGTCAACTAACCAATCACCTTGACCAAATGAAATTGCAGTAGTACCATCACTTTTATATAACGAATAGTTATATGAACCATCAGAATAATTAAATGGTATTGTATTTTTTAAATTATCATGAAAATATGCTAAATTATCAGTGCCAGAAACATGCGTTAGTGAAAGTTTATCAAAATATTGAACAACTCCACTTATTTCACCATTACTTAATGTTGGTGCAGTTGTTGGTATTCTATTAGCTTCTGACCATACTTGACTTGGTAAAATAGCATCTCTACCTAACCTTGGTTCTTCAAAAAAGTCCCTAGTTATCAATGTTTCACCTGCACCTACTGATTTTTTAAATAATCTACTTGATTTTTGTTCTGTCGTTAATGCCATTTTATATCATATTTTTAATTTTTAAACTATATTTGTTGCTGTTAAATTTGTAAATGTTACTCCACTTCCCGTTAAACCAACTCTTACTATTATTGCTCCGCTATATGTTATTGATCCAAATGTTATTCTTCTTGATGTTGGTGTTGAAACATTATCTACGACAGCACCTACACCATTGGAATTCGAACCAGGATTACCGACACCAGAATATGCTGCATCTCCATCAACCCAATATGTAGCACCACTAATTATAACTTCTACTAAAAGATTAGATTGATTATATTTTACTAAAATACCACTTGAACCAATAAAATTTAAAGTAAATGCACTTTTATTATTAAATGTACCTATATTATATGTTACCCACCTTATATTTGAAATTGATGAATAATCTGGTCCACCAAAAGCAGTATAATTACCACTTGGATATTGATAAATACCATTTTTCATCATCATTTCATCAGTATTTGTCAATAATGATACACCAGAATTAGAATTCCATGTTCCTCCCCAACCTATTGATGGATATGAACCGTTACTAGATGTTAATCGAGCAGATTCATTAGAAACTGTGTCAACACGATAATTTCCGTTTGTATAACCCGATGTTGTACCATTAATAGACCTCGAATTTCTTGGTGTTAATGTAAATGAAAAACTTGTGTCACTATAAACACTATTATTAACGATAGTAGTTTTATTTGTTACTATTCCAGTTTCAGCATATATTGTTGGAATATTATCAGGATCACCTGTTAATGAAGCTACTAATGATCCATTGATTGACCAAACATAAGATGATGCATAAAAATAACTTGAAACATTAATAATATTAAAACTATTTAAAGTTATAATTGCACCCGATGCTAAACTAGGTACACCACTAATATATCTTGTCATAGCTGGCATTGTTACTGATAAATTACTTATAGCAGGTGTTAAAGGATTATCAATATAATAAGTTAATGATTCTGGTGAATCAGTTCCAGGATGTGAAAATATCATCAATCTTGAAGATGAAGATGATGTTATTGTTGATAATGTACCAGTAACATTAAATGCAGTTATACCAGTCCAAAAACCTGCTTCTCCACTAATACCTGCGTATGGGTCTGCAATAGTATATGTTATTATACCACTTGTTTTTCCAGTACTACTTGAATCAATTGTTACAGTTTCACCAGTAACACCATTATCTACAAAAGTAAAAATACGTTCTGTATCACGACTTTTTGCATTAACACCTGTTCCTATTGTATCAGTTAATGTATAAGTAGGAGTGGTATCATATGTTACATTAGATGTAACTGTACCTGTTGTTAATGCTCTTGGTGAATATATAGGTGTTATCGCTAAATTGCTAAACACATTATTCCAATTGTCACTTGGTGGTGTTGGTGCTAATAATAATAACATTTCATTAAATCTATCAATAGCAACCCCTATTCTTGTTGTTTCTGTAAAATCAGTAAATATTCCATCAACATATCCTTGAATATCTTCTGCTGGACCTATTACAGTAGTACCTGATAATGATGATACATAATTATTAACATAATTAACAGTAGCACCTGATGTAGTGTCACCACTATTAGGTGTCACTAAATTCAAATTATTCTGTTCTATTGTATGGTTTGCAATTTGTTTTCCTTGTACTTTTGACATTAATGTTATCTTATTTTTTATTTATCACTATTGATTATATATAAAATAAAATTTAAGAGATTTTATGAAGTTAAATATATAAATGTTATTTTATCAGTAGAAGAATCTAATGAATAACCAGCTATTGAACTATTCCAATATAATAAATCATTTATTTCTATTGCACTCCATAATTTAGCAGTTATTCCACCATCATTTGAAAAATAACAATCACTATTTTTAGAACCATTACCTACGTTAACTTGTACACCATTTATATAAACAGATATATAAGAATCCATAATAGGTAATGTAGTAACACCCGTTAAACAAGCTAATGCACTATCTCCACTTGTTATTAATGCAATCATATCTATATTAGATATTGATATAGAACTTGAAACAGAAAGAGGACTCAAATCTATTATTTCTTCAGATGTATCTCCCGAATTAAAAACTAATTGAGAAGTTCCCGAATTAAATTCTACACTATAAAATAATGTGTTAGCAAATGTTCCGCTATACTGAAAAAATGTAGCTTTAATATGTCCCCAACCCATATTTTGTGGGGTATATCCATATGCAAAATGAAACATACCAGCATAATATTCTATTACAAATGCACCATCTTCAGAAGATATTATACTTCCTGGTATACCAATAGTAGCATCATCACCTCTATAAAGTATTGCAGTAAAACCAACACTATGATTATTAGTAAGTGGAAAAGGTACATCAACAGGATCAATCCAAGGTCTTATAAAAGTACCAACTGAATTATAATACCATGTTTGTCCACTTGATCCTGGTAATTCTGTTAAAAAAACTTGATCATAAAGAGTAATAGCAGAATTTACTATTGATTGTGTAACTGCATCACTATATGTTGCAACTGGTAATAATTCACTACTCCATACTTCATTTAATCTAACATTATGTGATGATTTATATTTACTCTGTTCTATCTTTTGAGTATTACTATTCATCGTTTTAGATAAAGCATGAAAATATGCTAAACGTCTTTGTTCACTATCTGATAATTCATCTGATTCATAAGGAACGATGGTTAATGTTAAATATTTTTTAGCATCATTTAATTTAGATGTAGCGGTTGCTGCTTCTAATGCATTAATAAAATTTAAATAAATATCATTTTCATTATGAATTCTAATAATAGATTGGTTAGCTTTAGTAAAAAAATAAGCTATATTTGGATTTACTTCATATCTTAATTTTTTATTTATATCGTATATTCTTATTACTTTATCACCGGGACTTGGTTGAGCTAAAAAATTAGCAAGTGCGTAACTAATCATTTATTATATAAATTCTTTTTCTTTATATATTTAAATACTAATATTAAAAAAGAAACCTTAACTTTTAAAGTTAAGGTTTCTGTTCTTTCAATTATTGTCGTTTAATCCATTTCAACCATAAAATTAATATTTTCTAATTGTTTAGCAGTAATATTATCTGGTAACTCATTAAAATTTATTTTAATAAAATCTATTATTATATCTTCATCAAGAAGTTTATTATATTCGTTTATTTGTCGTATTCGTTCATCAACAACCTCTTTATATTCATTTTTTAATAAATCAAGTTCTTCATTAAATTTATCCAAATCTACTAATTTATATTCATCCATTATAATGACAGGTTTATTATGTTCATCTTTTTCAGCATGAACTTCACATAATGAAACTCTTTTTTTCTCATATTCTTCAAATAAAATATTTGGTTTAATAACTTCTTCTAATAATATAATTTCTTCCTCTATCTTTTTTTTGTTTTTAATAACTGCGTATGCGAATCTAACACCTTTTAGGTCATTTACATCTATTAAAGCTTGAATATAACTATATAAGTCTCTATTTTTCATGATAATAATTTTTTGTTATTATATATTAACATAATTTGGTTCAAAATAAAAAAGGATGAAATAAATCATCCTTTCTATTTTTAATTATGTGTTTGTATAAGTGACACTGTTTTTATATCATGTATACTACCACTATCTACTAAAATATTTATACTATCTGTATAATTTTCTACACTTATATTATTAATTAATGTTGTTACTGTTAATGTAGTTGTACCTGTTCCATTATAATTACTAAGTTCAAAATATGTCAATGCAGATGGTGTTATTGTCCATGATTTATTGGTTGATATTTCAAATGTACTACTCTGACCACTTTCATAAGTGAATGATATACCCGATGAATTTATCATAAAATAATCAGAAGAAGGTCCACTATTTGTTATCGTAAATAATAAACTACTTCTACCAGTAAATGTTATAGTATAAAGTATTCCTTCAACAGTTACAGTTATTACACCAGTAGAACCTGAACCAAAATTATATTCTCCAAGTCCACCAAAATCCCAAATAAATTCTTCATTAGTAACTCCACTATTATTATAAATCTCAAACAAATGTCCACTTAAAACAATAGTAGCAGATGTTCCAGTCGTACCAAAATATCTAAAGTCCATTATAGTAACATTAGGAGCAACTTCATATATATCATTCGCAATAAGTATCACATATCCAGTATATCTTACAATTTTCTCATATGTAGCTGAATTACCACCTCTATCATAAACTGTATAGGTAACAATATAATCACCCATCTCAGTTATATGTGTAAGACCAGTAGCACCAGAAACAGCATCAATTGTTATTATAATATCCGTATTAGGTATAATTCCATCAACAGTATCATACACATTATCTACTGATTTTATTATTATATCATTATATGTAATACCATCAGAAGGTAATGTCATATCAGTTGTTGTCATAGTAAATCCAGTTCCTGATGCAATTGGTTTAAATGTTATAACTGGTGGTACATCATCACATATCATAATAAAGTTAAGCATAGTTTGATTATTAGCATTATCTGCAACAGTCATTACTATATCATATACACCAACACTTGTTATTCCTGTTAATATTTCAACATGACCATATTCTCTAATTGTAATATTTGTATTATTAATTGGTATAGAACCATCTCTTGCATCCGTTATTCCAGTTATAAAATAATTAATAATTGCAGCTGGAAGTAATGTACTACCACTACTATATGGATAAACATATGTATTTGGTGATATAGGTATTATTGATGGGTTAATACTGAAAACAGGAGCAATAACATCTACACTTGGTGAATCCGCTGTTAAATATCTTTCATTTGGAAATTTCATTACCCAACTTATTCTACTTCTTGCTTGATACATTTCAAATGTACTAAGAAATTCTAATATTATACTCGTATCGGATACAGTTGTTAATACTAATTCATTAGTTTCATATCTTGTCTCTATACTTGATATATCTATATAATCAACATAAACTTCTATATAACCATCACTATTCATAACTTGTAATTGGGTAGAACCACTAGTAAGATTAGACTGCACCCAAAGCATATCCGAAAGAATACTATTATGGTAAAGATTTGATACCGTTGTGATATCTGCTTCTTCTGATGTTATATCAGATTGTTCAAGATTAGCTATAAGAGCATCAACATATACTTTTACTTCACCTGGATTTTCTAAATAAATTTGCGGTATTCTATGAATTGAATTACCAGTAAGAAGTAATAATTTATTAGCATATCTTTTTACTGATGGTTGATCTTGATAATAATATTTGATAAATTGTTCTTCTTCTATCATACAAAGAGGATCAGATTCATCATATGTAAATTTTAATAAAACAAATGTTACATTCGAACCTAAAAAACCATATAATAATGGTTGATTAATAGCACCTGGATTAAGTATCATCCTAGTTGTAAATTGTGTATTATATGGTATTTCAACACCACTCATATTTAATTTTCCGAGTATATTTGGTCCTTCTGTTGCAATCATAGAGCACTGATAAGGACGTATAACACGTGCTGTTGGTGGTAACATTTTATTTGGTTGTATGTAAGCCATGATATTTAACTTAAATTTTATATTATATATTAAAAATAAAATATTACAAAAATGATTGAGATATTATTCAACATTTAATTATAATAAATGTATAATAACTATGATTAATAAAAATAAATATAAGAAAAAAGAACCTCTTGTAAGATGCAAGCAGTGTTTACATCATTTCACTAAGGATGAATTAAAGAAGCACTTGTGGAAATGTCATAAAATAAATAGAATTTTTTAAATATCTCTATCTATTTTCCTCGAAGTATAACTTGGTTTAATATCTCCGAATTTTAATATGTTTTCTATATTATCAACATCAGTATAACTAAAAATATGTGGATTTGTGTCGAAATCTCTATAATGATTTCTTTTTGCAATATATTCAGCTATTTGATTTTCTCTTAATTTACCTACATCAGAGTATGAATATGTACTGTCCTCAGAATCAACCCATACTAATTGAGGATAAATACTCACCGAAATTTTTTTACCGTTAAAAGAATTAATTCCCTTTTTTATCAATGCTTTTTCTATATGATCCTTTTCAGCTTCATTATTCATTTTTATCCCTACACTTTTATATAATGAATTATTTACACCTTCTAATGTTCTATTTATATGTCTTGGTTTATACATATCAGAAGCATTCAATGTGTTCTTTTTAATATAATTTATAAATTCATCAACACTAAATAAGGGTGATATATTATATATATCATTTGTCCATCTTTTAAAATCACCATCAATCATGTGTTCACCATCACCAGAATTATATGGTCTAAATGCAATAAACTGATTAAAATAATCATTATAAACAGTAAATATAGTATAACACATATCATCAGTATCATATAATATTTGTAAATTATTAAAAATATCAAGTGAAGCTAAATAATTATGTACTCTTTTTCTATCATAATCATTATCAACTATAAAATTAATACAATTATATTTACCTTTACTTAATTTATTTTTCATAGCAGATAATTCACTTAAAGATTCTAATGTACGAATAAATTTTTTCGGTGCATAATCAGGTGTATCTCTCACTTTATATAAAATATTTTCTATTTTTTCCTTAGTATTAATATCGTTCATATTAAATTTTCTTAAATATACTCCATTATATATTTGCATATCATGATCAAGATATTCAATAATATCCCAACCCCAATTAAAATTATTAAAATTATCTGTTTTATATATGAAAAAAGTAAATAAATCATCACCATACTCATATCTTCTATGACCTTTCATATTAACTGATAGTGGAAATTGAAATATTTCATCAAATAAATTTGCTATTTTATTATATTCTTCTTCATCCTTACCTCTTAATTTAAAAACAGTAACAAATGCAGTATATTTTTGAAAATATGGAGTATTAGCTAATTGTTTATTAACCATACTTTCCATTAATCTATCAGATTTTAATATTTTCTTTAGATTTTTCATGTTTTTATATATTTAAATATCTCTGCTAAATTTTTTGGAATTATATGTAGGTCTAATATCATTTTCAATAAGCATATTCCAATGTATTGACCATCCATTCATTAATTTATCATAACTTTGGGATTGTATATTTAATTTTTCAGTAACACGATAATCTACACCATAAAGATTATCCATTTCTGGATGAACCCAATCAACACGAGTATTCCAATTTTCACCAAACTCTTTAATAAATTCATTTTCGGTTTTAAGTCTATATCTGTAAATTGTACGTTCTCCTGTTATTGTATTATAATATGATAAAAGATTATTAGATTCTAATGTTCTTTCAATTTTTCTGGGTTTATATGATGGTATTATATTAAAAAAATCATTTAAATATTTTTCTAATTCATTAACATAATGAACTTTATCAAATTTAAATCCTAAATTTTTAGTAACACTATCTATATCTTTAATAAATCCACCTTTTATAACTAAATTATTATTTGAATTCTTAAAAATCCTACTATAATAACTCATTTTATTATAATTAACAACTGAAAAATGATATTCTATATTATCTGTTAGTAAATTATGCTTTCTACAAAAATTTAATATTATATTTTTAAATACAGTTACTTCATTTTCATTTTTAAACTCTATAATTATACAATTATAATCTTCTTTATAATTATTACTTTCTAATGATCTTTCAATTTTTCTTGGTTCATATGAAGGTATTCCTATCTTAGAACCATATTTTAATATATTTTCTATTGTTCTATAATCTTCTATTGTATAAATAATATCATCTACTTTCAAATCTATATAATATCTTTTTATATCATCTAAATTACCAAATAGAATACAAGGAGATTTATTTTCACTTGGAACTCCACAAAGAAATACGCAAATATCTAAATTTGTCTGTAAATCTAATTGTTTTTTAATACCATCACCCCATAATATATTATATTTAAATAATAATTTTTGAATTCTATAACCATCTTGATTATTATCAAGATGTATAATTATAACATCATATTCATATTTATTATCAAATTTAACACTTTCTAATGTTCTTTCTATTTTTCTTGATTTATATTCTGGTGCAATATTTCCATATTTTAATATAGTTTCTAAATGATAAATATCATTAGCTTTAAATATAATAGGACAAATATATCTATTATTTTCATATTTTAAATTTTCTTCTGTGACATAATCCATTATTCTTTGTTCATCATAAATACGCATACTTGATGTAGTTATCATTTCATCATTAAACCAACACCATATCACTTGAGGAAATACTTTAGCAGTAAGATAAATATTATCTGATGTATTTTTCCATATAAATCCTTTTTCAAATAATACTTTTTGAATCGTTTTATATTCATCACTATTTTCTGCTCTGAATACACAAACTTTGTAAAATTTTCTCATACTTCCCTCATTTAGATATGTCTCTAATTTTGTTATCATATCTCTCTGCTTATTTTTCTTGATTTATATGTAGGTATCATATTTAAAAAATTAAATAAATTATTATCTAAATCACCTATTATTTCATCAATAGTATATAATTTTTTATATGTGTAATTATTTTCATATGCTATTTCTTTCATATTTTCCATCTCCGAATATCCACAACTCATATCATTAGTTCTTTTAGTAAATCTAATATAAATATCTATATTTTCACGAAATTTATAATAAATAGATATAACACTACTAAATATAACATCAAATATATCTTCTAATTTATGAATAACTTTTTTAAATTCATCAATGGATTTAACTATTTCATCAGTACATTTAATTTGTATAAAAAGAGTATTATAATAGTTAAAATAAGTACTATTTTTAATATCAAAAGTTGAAAATGATTCTAATGTTCTTTTAAATTTTTTTGGTTTATATTCTGGTGCAATTAATTCATTTTTTTCTAACATTCCAAGATGTATTGTCCATTCTTCATCATCCGTTCTAATATATCTTTGATTTATTGGGAATTTTTTTTCCAATGTTTTTCCACATAAATATATCATTTGTGGAACAAATGAAAATGAGTAATCCGAAAAATACCATGAATATTCTCTTTTATATGCTGCATCTCTATCTAATTCCTCCTCTGTTTTAAAACGATATGGATACGTTGTTTTCTCTCTTGTAATTGGATTATAATAATATGTAATAGCTTCTAATGTTCTTTCTATTCTTCGTGGTCTATATGATGGTGTAATATCACCATTTATTAAAATATCTTCTATTTTTGTTTTGGTGTTTACATTCTTATAATTAAATATTTTATTGAATATGTAATTATTTTCTTCTTTATCTATTGGTAAATAAGAAAGTAAACCCCAATTCCAAGTGAAATGATTATATTTTTGAACCACTATATAAAATTCTTCTTCATTTTCATCTCCAAAATATTCTACTGAACAATTCATAAAAGCATCATCTATATTAGTATTAAATATCTCATTTATTAAAAATAATACTTCTTTAAATTCATCTTGTTGCATATTAGTATTAAATTTAATAATTAGAGAATTATATAATTTAAAATAACGTGATATCATTGGATCGATATATTTATTTAAATTTGTCATTAAATATCTCTACTTATTTTTTTAGATTTGTATGATGGTACTATAAATTTATTTATATAATTTTTTAATTCATCTATTGTCATTGTTGGTGAAACCTTATTGATATCAAATTCTGGATGATAATCTCTAAAAAAATCATATATATTATTTCTACCAAAACTATATAAAGAAAAAGGTTTATAATTAGTATCATGTTTAGTTATAATTACATAAATATAATCAAAAATATTTGAAAACTTTAATGTATTCAAATCATCTAAAAAATCTAATTTATTTAAATAATTAAATATATTTATTTGTTCATCCATTCCAATAGCATCAAATAATATCACTTCATATTTATCATTAGTAAGCTTTCTTCTTAAACCATTATTATCCTTACTTTCTAATAACCTATTAAATTTTTTGGGTTTATATGAAGGTACATTTCCAGTTGTATATAAATATTTTTCTAATTTTTGCTTAGTATCAATCTTAGTAACATCAACAATCTCTGGATAAGTATACTGATTATGTTCTTTGTCAGTTTTAAGATATGATAAATTACACCATCCTCTTGTATAAGCAGAAATATCTTCATTCCATGTTATCTCTATATAAAATTTAGTTTCATCATTAATAACACATTGACATTTCATATATTGAAAATCATAAGTCATATTTAAATTAAATACATCATTTAACATATTTAATACATTTTTAAAATAATTCATAGATATATCAATATCAAAAACTATTATTAAAGTAGAATATTCATTGAAATAAGAATATTTGTTATTTTCAACTGATTCTAATATTCTATTAAATTTTTTTGGTTCATATGTAGGAATAACATTCCCTGTCTTTTTTATCGATTCTAATTGCTTAATATCTGTTGGTTTAAAAATAGTAGGATTTATTAACGCATTATATTTTTCATTATCCTCTTTGACCATATCCATTATTATTTTCAAATCAAATACTTCCATTATTGAAATATTTAACTCTTTGGTTTTTAAATTAACCCAAAGTACTTGTGGATAATTAGGTACTTCTTCTACTCGATGCATATCATAAAAAAAATAACCCTTTTTATATAATTCTGATATTGTTTTTGTTATATCACTTTCATTATGCATCATAAATATTAATGTATTATATGGTTCTGTTTCATTTTCTTTACTTTCTAATGTTCTATTAAATTTTTTTGGTTCATATGTAGGAGCATTACCAACTTCACTACCAGTTAATAAGATATTTCTTATTTTATTCCATTCTTTTAATGTAAAATAATATGGGTTAACACTTGGATCATTATATACACATGATTGTAATGCTCCTTCTATATCATCATGTGTTAAAAAAGTATAGTCTAATTTATTATAAATATGAAAATATTGAACATCTATGAAAATATAATTTGGTAATGGATATTCATCAATATCTATTTTAAATAATCTATCATCTATCGTTTTTAATTTTTCACATAAATTATCATATTCATCAATTGATTCTACTTTTATATAAATTTCCTTATATGGATAAATTACTTTATTCTTAATACTTTCTAATGTTCTATCAAATCTTTTTGGTTTATAATCAGGTACTAATGTTAATCTTAATATCTTATCTAAATTTTCATAAACTTCTTCAAATGTGTAAATTTTATAATTATCATAATGTACCCAACTACCATCTCGTATATTATTTATAAATGTTTCTAATTCAGAATACCCCCAATCAAATGTTGGTTCTGGTGAATATTTATTTTTTGTTATTCTTAAATAATAATCTATTCCTTTCTCTGACTCTTCTTTGATATATCGTAATGTACCTCTATCTATACTAATATTAAACATAATATTTAGTTGCTCAACAAATGAATTTAAATTATTAAAATCATCTTTTTTAACACTAAATACTAATGTTGAATACTTCGTAAAATATTTACAATTTAATAGTGAATTTACATCCCATCCTTCGTTAATACTATTGAAATCATTAAAAGAATACTTCATTACAATCTTAGAAATAAGTTTTTTAATATATATAAAATAAGAAAAACAAAAATAGAAAATGTCACTTAAATATATTAAACTTTTTGAATCTATATTTTTAATATTTTTTGTTTTCTCAATTTTAATTAATATCTTTGTATCACTATGACAAAAATGAAATTTATAAGATTTGGGGGTCTTTCTCCTGTAAAACAAACTCATTATGATACAAGTAGTGAAAAACCTTTTCATAATCCACCTCGTAAAAACGGTATATATGCTTTTCCATATCCATATATCGAACCTTTTTTATTAGGTTCTACAAGTCAACCTTGGAATATTTCAAATAAATCTCAATGGTTAAAAGATGAAAATGAGAATCGTATCAAAAGTAAAGATTTTTACAACTATAATAATTTCAATAAAAAATTAAATAGATTTGAAATCAATCCTAAATATATTTCACTTTTAAAAAAATTAAATATTAGAATTAAAGATTTAGGTTCATGTATAGATAAAAATAAATTAAATAAAAATAATACTACAGAATATGAAATAATAGAAGAAGATTATTATATAACTGTATTAAAAAAACCCAAAATATTCGAACATAATGGAGAAATTTGGTCTCATTTAGAAACACATATTAAACCAGAACATATAATAGAAACATCTGGTTCTTGGGTAAAAACAAATATAGAAAATTATTTATATGCACTTAAAAAAGAATTTCATTCAACAAAAAGAGAATTCTTAAAATTTACTAATGATATAAATCTTTATAAAGATAAAAATCCATATAAAAGTTTTTATGCTAAAGATCATTTAGAAGTTTTTATTGAAAAGTTAAAATAATAATATAATAGTATATATATATATATATATCATAATCCTGCATCTTTTTTAGTAAGTTATTGATAATGAGTTGTTTAATAAATTGTGAATTATAAAATAAAAAACCCACTTAATTGTGGGTTTTAAATTTATTATAATCAATTATTATTGATTCTTTAATATTACCTTTCATATCAATTATATCAAAAGGTCTGGAGTATGCTTGTAACTGAACACGAACATCAAATACATCTTCTACCATCTTATTAATTGCTTTAGTTCTTTCTTGTTCAGATGTATATGTAGATTGATCAGCTATATTATAAGCACTTAATATTCGTTCACTTTTATTCATATTAATACCATTCATAAAGTATGTAAGTATCTTTCTTAATTCTTCTATGCTATTTATATCTTTTTTGAATATATTATTCGGTGCATATTCTAAAAATTTAATAACAGGCATAATTTCTGATACTCTTCTTGTTACCTTTATTAAATTACCCTTAGAATCGGTTGTCTCATAGTTATTTCTCATGTTTTTTACTTCATCTACATATTTATAAAATCTATCCTTATCAAATAGATAATGAAGAACTTGTAAATCATATCTAAAAAATGTCTTATCAGTTAAAGTAGACCAAATATGTTTCATTATCCATTGATAAAGTTTTTCTCTCATTTCAATTGTTAATCTTAGTTCTTCTTTATATTTTGGATCATGATTATAATAACTTGTTCCACAAATAACTTTAGATAATTGTTCTAAATATGTACCTACTGACCATCCTCTCATTTTACTTCTTTCCCAATTAAATCTTATACTATATAAATAATCATAATTATTAGTGAGTGCAACTAATATAATATATGATATAAGTGTACCAATTTCACTATCATAACCACTTTCAACATCATTCCAATCTAACATTGCACCATAATTTCCCCATTTTGTCCACCATTCATTAATTGTTAATTTACCATCCGTATAATTTCTATATTTTGCTGTTGATTTAGTCGATTGAACAAATTGATTTAACTCATCTAATTTAATAAATTTATCTAATTCTTTTAATTTATTACCTTTAGTTAAAACTTCTTTTATTTCATTCATTTCATAATCTCTCGTAGGTGATGTTTTATTCATGATATATTTTATTATTACATCATATCTATCATATCCCATTTCAATTAATGTTTTATTAATATAAACTGTTTGACCAGAACCTCCTGTGATCTCCAATAAAAAATTTATTATTTCTTCATCAGTATATGAATACCCTCTTTCATCTAAGAAATTTTTAACTTTTGGATAATCGTAATAAGATACTTCATCTATTGCATGTGTCAAATCTTTCATTGAATAATCATTAGGAGTAATTTCATACCATCTTAATATATCTATAGTTTTCATTGGGTCATATCTTTCAACTTCATTTCCTCCCCATTTACTACCATATCTAAGATCATAACAATTTTTAGATATAACAACTTCTCTACTTTTAGATAAATATTTTTCGTAGAATGTTTTATCATCGTGTGTCAATAATACTAAAAAACCAGGTATAGCTTCTATTTCCTTTCTATTAAATTTGAGATTTAATAATGTATTAATTTTTAATGTATATGGTTCTACTTTATCTAATAACTTTTTATCTATAATTTCTTTTTTAGTATATTTTTCGAGAATTTCACCATGAAGCTTTGTGGTTTTTAACAAATCATATGTTTCAATTTCTTCCTTAGTAAAATAAGTGAGATCATAAGGGTTATATACTTTTTTAACCTTTAAAATTTCTTCAATAGTAAAATTAACACCCTTTTTCAAATCTTTTACTGATGTTTTATCAATATCTGCTTGTGTTAACGTTTCCTTTTGTATGTATAACTTTTTAATATCAAAATTTCTTTTTTCAAGAATTTCTTTTAATTTATCTCTACTAACAACACTATCACTTTGATTATGAGCAGTACGATATCCTTCTATATTAAAAGTTGCTCCTATTATATTATTATTATCACTATCATCTAAATCGGTTAAATAAATCACATATTGATTAGTTAAACTATTAGGTGGTACATATGAATTAAATGTAGATTGACCTCTTGCAATACACCAAGAAGTTCTACTACCAATTATACTACATTGTTTATAATTAAGTATTCTCGCAATAATTAAATTATTATTTTCATCTGCATGAATAATTGGTAATTCATTCTCTGATAGAGTTTGTAATTTTTTATTAAAGTTATTATCTTCTAATTTGTATATAAACCTTTTTATTGAATCAATTAAAGTTTTTCTATCTTTATATGCTGATATTTTTTTTAGAAAAATATTATTTGATCTATCATCATGTAATTTTGCAAGAAAATTAATATCTATTATTTTTTTTAAATTTAATAATTTCTTTTGTGTCGATGGAAACTCATCATACATCTTTTTTGCTTTATAGTTTTTTATTTGTTTTTCATAATCATCTAAAAACTCTTCATAATTTTCATATTGTATAACAGGTTTAGGAAGTAAATCTAATAAATATTTTTCAGTAGATAATTTAGTTGCAATATTATGCAATTCAGTAGTAATTTGCTCTTTATTATTAACATTATTAGGAACAATGTATTCATAAGCAATCTTGGTCAACCAACCAACATATCCTTCTTTACCTTTTAAAAGTTCTCTTATAAGTTTATAAACCCAATCAGATTCAGGAATATTGTTTTTATTTAAATATGATTTAGCTTGATCTACGTTTTCGTATAAGTTAAATTTAATTATCATTGTTCTTAAAATTCATGTTTTGATTATATATAAAATAAAAAGGAAGAATTTTGTTCTTCCTTTTTAAATTTATTTTATTGTTTTTAATATACTTTTTTCCAATAATAACCACCTGCTTGTTTTCTTTTATCTGAACATACAGAACTTATATGTTTGATATTGGTAAGTTCGGTAGCTTCTTTTATGGAGGAATAAATATCAATAACTTTATCTGTTTTTAAATCTATCTTTTCTAAAATATATGATAAATTTATTGTTTTCTTAATACTTTTTACTAAATCTTCACTATAATCTTTTTCAAATATAAATATAAATCCTTTAATCGAACCCCTTTTATTAGTACAAATATGACTTATTGCAGAAGGATCACAAGAAATATCTAATGATGCATTTTTAATACTATCATACGTACCAATTATTTTTTCTGATTTTATGTCTATTTTTAAAACTTTTCTATGATTATTTCTTTGAAATCTTTTAATATCTAATTTATCATAATCCTCTACATAACACCAATTAAATCCAAGAGTCGATTTTATTTTTCCTTTACATGCTCTTGATATCGATCCAATATCAGTACTAACATTTAGATTTTTTAATGCATCTGTTATGGAATCATATTTATCTAAAATATTTAAATTTTCATCTAATTTATATACTGATTTATAAATGTTTGGATTTGAAATCCCCTTATGTGATATAGATAAATTATGTAAGTGTTTTTCAGAAAATGTAACTCCACTTTTCCCTCTACTGATATTTTCACACCATTCTTTATTTAATTTTCTACCTTTTT